>Ga0194133_10002630_pt1 | contig 27288 bp, 28 predicted proteins | sample TA2KigOf40mmetaG_FD_155448 | JGI IMG/M metagenome (GOLD analysis project Ga0194133, IMG submission 155448) | Freshwater microbial communities from Lake Tanganyika, Tanzania - TA2015055 Kigoma Offshore 40m | ecosystem: Environmental > Aquatic > Freshwater > Lake | place: Tanzania: Lake... | reverse complement strand
GTATTTTTATATATTATTGCTTGTTTCTTTAAGTTTTCATTTTCTTCTTTTAATTTATCATTTTCTTCTTTTATTTTTTTATCTTCTTCAACTAATTTTTCATTTTCTTCTTTTAGTCTTAAAAGATCCATATTTATTTTATCATTTTTTATTCTCATTTCTTCTAATTTTGTTATTCCTGCGCCACATCCTGATATTTTTGTAATATGACTTTGATAATTATCTTTTCTATTTCCAAATTCCTTCAAACACATTGGACAAGTATATTTTATTTTATTTTCTTCATTCTTTTTATTTACCATTATAGTATTATATAAATATATACTTAAAATAAAATTTATTTATAATTCAAAAATTCTGGATTTTAAGTAAATTTGGCAAAAATACTGAATTTTCAGTATTTTTGAATTATAAAAAATCGTCTGTATATTGACTTTTGTATTTTTTTTAATAAATTTTATAAAAATCTAAAAAATTTGTGTGTGTTGGACTGCCAAAAAACCTCCCAAAAATGGAAAAATAATTTTTTAACCTTTTTATAAAAAATGCAAAAAATCATTTGAATATTTCAAAAATACTGAATTTTAAGCAAATTTGGCAAAAATACTGAATTTTCAGTATTTTTGAATTATAAAAATTAGTCTGTATATTGACTTTTGTATTTTTTATAAAAATATTTTAAAAATTTCCAAAAATTTGTGTGTGTTGGACTGCAAAAAAACCTCCGAAAAATGTAAAAATAATTTTTTAACCTTTTTATAAAAAATGCAAAAAATCATGTTAATATTATATTAAATTTTTTATAATATAATATTATTATAATATATGCCTTCAAAAGAAAATAATATACGCCCTTCTCCATCGCAAAGTGCTACACTCTATAAAGTTGGAATAAAAAAAACAGGCAATGATGGTAATACTTGGATTATTACAGAAAATGTAAATGGAACAAAAAGATGGAAATTATATAAAAAAGTATCAAAAAAGATTTCAAAAAAAGAATCTAAAAAAGTATCAAAAAAGATTTCAAAAAAAGAAATAAAATCATTAAATAATTTTGGTTTTACACCTGTATTTGAAAAAAAGTTAGATAAGATAATGGAATCATATAATAAAGTTATTTATGATAAATTAAAAAATAACATAATACCAGAACTAAATAGGTTAGGAATTGAAACATACTTAGTTCCACTACCATTATCAAAAAGTGGTCATTATTTTACAGACTATGCACCAGAATATATACGAGAAGTATATAATAAAGATATGATTGAAAGACTAGATATAAAAGACATATATTTTGTTTTTTATCTATCTCATGATGGAAAAAATTTAGAAAGAAATAAAATAGTAGCAAATTTTGCTCCTTTTGGTAATAAAAAAAAAGATGTTATTGAAATTTTTAAGAAATATTTAGGAAATAAATTTGAATGGAATGGTTCTAATACACAATCAATTATTATTAAGTTATAATATTTTTAATTAATTTATTTTATATTGTTATTATAAATTAAATAATTTTTTATATGTTTTATAAATTTATTAATGGATGGCCTACAGAACAGATAACAGAAAAGAAAAAAAAAATGGATCAAGCTTATATTTCATTAAAAAATTATGATGCTACTCATAAAGATTTTGATGATTATACAAAAAAAATGGAAGAAAAAATAACCAAACATAAACCTTTAGTTTTACCTCCTAAAGATAATCCTACTATTAATTTAACAACTAATTCACTAACTGATGCATATATAATTAGATCACATCTAGACGATCCTAAATATAATTTAGATAATTACTGTGAATATGCAGAAACGGAAATTGTTGAATTAGAGGCTTCATTAATTAAAAATAATGTTTTTATAGCAGCATATGAGGTAGATGAAGATAGAGATAGTTATGCATTAACTTCACAAGAATATATTGAGGAGAATTATATTTTAAAAGGCTATGTAATATATCCTTTTTTTTCAATAAAATATAATAAACAAATAAATTATAAATTTTCTTTTTATTGTTTAAAAAAAGATCTTAAAAAGTTAGTTGTATTAACAGGAGATAATTATTTAGTTTGTGATAATTTGTTTAAAGAACAATCGTTGTATTATAAATTAGTTAATAGACTATTATATTTTCAATCACATAATCGTAGTTTATGTTGTTATGAATATTCACTTGGTGGAAAAAAATATATATTATTTAGTAGATATACAAAACGTGAATTAAAAGATTTATGTTTAGATCAGTGTATATTAGAAAGTTTAATAGAGGTTGAGTTTTTTAAAGATAATGATATACTTACTTTTTTACCAATAGCCGAATATGTTAAAAGAAGAAATACAGAATTAAAAATAAAATTTGGACCATGTCATGAAAAAGTTTTAAGATCTGATCCTGAACTTTCAGGTAAATATATGGATGATTTGATTCCTAATTTATATGAAACTATAAAAAGCTTTGAAAGTGTATATAGTTCTGATTATGTTCGTTTGTATACACAACCTGGTATTAAAATAGATGATATAATAAAAGAAATAGATTTAATAGATCAAAGACAATTAGATACAGAAGATAATTATAATGAAGATTCTAAGAATCAATTATGGGAAGATACACTTCCGAATGAAAAATGTGAATATGTAAATAGTATGGAAGAATTTTTTAGAGATATACAAGAAACTTATAAATATGATAAATTATTAAAAACAATTGGTTTAACTAAATGTGATTTTGAATTTATAAAAAAAAATTATATTTTTGAAGGTGACAGTATAAATAAACCTATTTTTTTTACTCATTATGATTATATTCTTTCAGGTAAAAAATGCACTGATAATTTTTTTTATATACCAGAAATTATAAATGATTTAAATAAAAATAATATTGATTTTAATTTATTTGAAAAAAAAAATAAACCAATTAATCAACTAGATTTAAAATTATTAGCACAAAGACCATGTATAATAGGTAAAGATGAAATTTTAAATTCAATGAGAGATGTTTGTAATAATTTTTATATAATAAATTCATTTTATGATTATACTACAGATTTAGAATTACCTAATTTTATTAAATGGAGTCCATTTTTAAATAAATATTATATTAATTTATTAATTAATAGAGAAATATTATTTCCAATAATTTATTTATATAAAGAAAATCCAGATAAATATTTATATCTAAATTATAATCTAAATTTAGAATTAGTTGGGTTTTTTATAATTAAAATTAAAAATAATATTGATAAAATTAATTTTATATTTTTTGATAAAAAAAATAAAAGATATAAATTTTATAATTTTAGAACTAATAGGATTATATTATCACAAGGAATAAATGATTTTGTAAGATGGATTAATATAGAATTAAATATTATTTACTGGATGAATTATAAAAATAAAAATATTTATATTTATGAATCTAATCATTATGGAAAATTAATGTATTTATTTTCCAAAAAAGAATTTTGTGAAATACAAAAATATTATTCTGATAATAATCTTGATTCTTCTGAAATAAAAGACCTTATTGAAGTTAAATTAGTTAAAGATCCTATAACAAAATTATATAGTTTTGAAAAAATTATGAAAGGTGGAGAAATTATTATAAAAAAATTAAAAATTAATAATAAAAAAAACGAAGATAAATATGAACCAAATTTATTATATAATAAATTAAAAAAATATTTCTTTTTTAAAGATCTACCTCTTGAAATAAGACACTTGTTAATAAAAGAAATATATATTGTAAATGATCTAAGTTACAGACTTGACAATGAAAATATTAAATATGATAAAAAAATGTTACCATATATATTAAATTTAAATTCAATATTAAAAAATAAATTTATTTGTTGGGATAAAAATTTAGAATTTTTTTTTACTTTAAATTTATTAAAAGATAAACCATATAAAAAATTCTTATCGATTAGTTCAAATAGATGTTGTATTGAACCTATCAAATTTTACTTTAATAATGCTGATATAACTAATTTATATTATTATAAATTTATGTATGAAAAAAATATAACTTTTGTAAATAAAATTAAAGAAAATTATATTTTTGATGATTTACCATTTGATAATATCGAACAACTTGAAAATAAAAATTTTGATTTCATAGTATATGATTGTGTATATAAGGGACAATTAAAAATTATAGATTATAAAAGTTTTGAAGCATACAGCAATATTGAAAAAGAAAATATATTTTTATTAAATAAAATATATAATATTTTAAAATTTTTAAAAAAGGGAGGTGGTTTATTAATTCATTTAACTAGTTTTATAAATGAAGAAACCCTATTAGTATTACAATTTATTACAAAATGTTTTACAATATCTAAAATTATTAAAATTGATAAAGATTTAAGAAAAACGGAATTTTTTACTTTTATATTTGAAAATTTTACAGGTATAGTTGAACCATTATCTTATCTAAGCAATAAATTTATGAAATCAATAAATAAATTTTATAAAAAATTTTTTGAGGATTTAGAAGAATATAAATTAAGATATGAAATGATTAAAAATAATTTAGATAATAAGGAATATATAAAATCAATACAAACACAAAATTTAGCATATTCTTATAAATTCGCAGAAGATCTTGGTTTTGATGTTTATAAAAATATAGTTATTGATGATAGTGATGAATCTACTTATGGTATTAATATAAAAAAAAATGATATTTTATTACAATCTTTACAAAAAATGTTTTCTCTAGATGAAGGTATATATGTTGTTATGAAAAATAGAGATAAAAATTTATATATAAAAATAGTATTAACTGATGATTTGAAGCTACCTGAAAAAATAACTTATTATAATAAATTAAAAAATATTTCTATCAGACAAATTGATTTTAGACCTATTCATTTATGGGATGAAACTAAAAAATTTATCAGATACTATGAACATACACTTAATGTTTATTTACAAAAATATCGTATTAGTATTGAAAAAACTAAACCCGTTTCAAGAGCTTGGATTAAATTTTATGAATTATTATTTGTTACCAAAATTTTTGATAATCTAAAAGGCTATCTTAAAGTTTTCCATATCTGCGAAGCACCTGGCACTTTTATCATGTCAACTATATATTATCTAGATAGATGGAATAGAGACTTAAAATATGAATGGGATGCTACAACTCTTAATCCTAAATATTTAAGTAAAAATGGTATTGGCGATACTTATGATTTACTTAAAAAATACAAGGATAGATGGACTTTTGGTTTTGATGGAACTGGTGATATAACTGTAGAAAAAAATATAAAACATTATCGTGAAATGTGTAAAGATAGAGATTTTATAATTGGTGATTGTGGATTACCTTGGGGTGATGATGCTATTCCTGGCATTGTTTTATATTATTGTCAAATCTTATTTATTCTTTATAATCTTAAAGAAGGTGGTGGATGTATATTTAAACAGATTCTTAATTACGAACACAAAATTATAGTTGACATGATGTATTTATTATATTATTGTTTTGATATTGTAAAAGTATATAAACCAACGCAGAATTCGTTTTCTGGTGAGTTTTATATTGTGTGCACTGGATACAAAAGAAGATTAAAAGATAGTGATTTTGATATTTTGTTTAAAGTGCTAGATGATAAACAAAATATACATAAAAAATCCATAATTAATCAAGAATATAGTAAAGATTTTATATATCAATTTACAAATGTTCTTGATAAAATTATAACAAACTTTAACCAAACTATTGATAGACAACTATTTTATGCTGACTTTTGGCATCTAATACAACACGAAGATAGAGATGAAATAAAAAAATATATTGATATCAAAAATAAAGATTGGGTTGAAACTTTCTTACTTAAAACAGTTGTGAAATGATAATTTATAAATTTTTACCAATAATAATATATGGTTTAATATTCAGTTTATCTTTGACATAAACATACATTCCTAATAAATTAGATATTTCATCATATAAATCCTTATTTTCTTTAACAGATACATGTTTACAATAACATTCATCTATTACTTTTTTCAATATTTTTGGATCAATTTCAAATAATTCTTTACCAGAGACAACTTGTTTTTTTTTCAATAATAGTTTAATACATTTTTCAATCAATAATGGATTCTTAACTAATGCAACATATTTTAATTCTACTTCCTTAATCCTTCCTACATTATAATTTCGTAGTCTTTCTACGATTTTAGTTGATTTACCAACTTTTAGTATGTCTTGTTTTCTTTCATCAGCAGCAAAAAAGTATATTGTATCCATTTTATTATAAATTTTAAGATCGTTTTTTTTATTCATTGCTTGATATATAACACGTTGATTATCTGTTATAAATTCTCTCAATTTAGTAAAATACATTCTTACAACTTCAGATTGTTTGCTATCTCCAGACATTGCTAATTTTTCAAAACATGCATAGTTTAACATGTAAATAATATTATTTGAAACTCCTGTTTTTATACGAATGTAATCAACATTTTCTATAAATCTTTTTGTCTTGGAAAAAATATTATTTAATCTCTTTCGTAATGTAGCTAAATTTATATCTAAATATTTACATACATCTGTATCTTTAATATCAAAATCTAATTCACCGCCAATCTTAAATTTTGAAAAAAATGTATCAATAAAATCCTCATCTATATTTGTATTTTCTTTTAGTAATTTGATAAAAATACTATCTTTTTTACTCATTATATTATATATATTATATAAAAATATTTTTTAAATCAATTTACTAGCAGGGTGCCTGAAAGGCTTTATATATAAAAAGTGATATATTTCTTATATTAAGGTTTTTATACTATAATAAAAAATAAAGATTGAGTTGAAACTTTTTTACTTAAAAATATTACAAAATAATAATTATAAAATTTTTACAAAGATTTATTATATTTATATAAAATAAACTTTATAATATCATTATATTATGAACTTAAATACAGAAGAACATACAGTCCACTACATAATAGAATTGATGGCAAATATATTAAATTATTTGAGTGTATCACTTTATCAAGGACAATTTACACACGTTCATGAACGCTCATATGCAGAGTTAAATAGTTTGTATGATAATTTATCTAAAACACCATTTGATGCACCATCAATAATAGATATTACATGTTTCTATAATAATTTGATATATCTTAAAAATGTAACTGATACTGATGATCCTGATTATAGTATATATATGGACAAATTAAAAAAATATATCAAAAAACATATGTAAAATAAAATTATTCAATAATTTTATATTATAAAAATAAAAATTTTGTAACCATCAACTATGGTATTTTGGTTTTTGAAGATGGTGTTGTGCTGTTTCAGCAGACAACCTAGGGTGTCTGGTTGACAAGCTTCTCAAGGAAGCTTCGAAGTTCACGTGCCTCGAATGTGTGAACTTGGTCTTCCAGACCAGCAGCCCTTGCTTGATCCTCCGACAGCAATCTGCCGTGCTCGTTCTTGAAGGCGATTTCCCAACAGTCGCCTCCATACTTCGCAAAGCCAGATATGGCCCTCACACCCTTCCCGAAAAGCGCACAGGATGGGAGGACTTTAACTTTGTCACTCGTGACCTCAAGGCCTGGAATTGACAAAGCTCGCACAGCATTGCCGAACCCATCATGCGCTGACAGCAAGTCTCCAACAACTCCCAAATAACTGTAATCAATTTTGGACATTCCTTCGTTATACCAATAATGTATAGAATAAGACTATCAAATATTAATAATTTTCAACTTTTTATATTATATAGAAAAACGTTGGCCTTGTGCTCAACTTTTTATATTATATAGAAAAACGTTGGTTCATAGAACTCAACTTTTTTATTATATAGAAAAACGTTGGCCTCTATTATAGTAAATAAGAGGAAATTACTATAGTATATAAAAAAGCATGTGTAAAAGTAAAATTACTCTACAGCACCAACATATAAGCATTCAAGTATGTGATATGCATATTCAGGATGAATATACTTAAAAATCTTAGTAGCATCTTTACCAACATAGGTTCTGATTATATCACCCCCTGGATGCTTTTGGAACCAATTATTTAGAGTAATATCATATACATTATTATTTACTATTATCAGAGAACTACTTTTTGCTACTTGTTCTCTACTAAAAATTTTAATTTTTGGTGGTGATTTATTTCTTATTAGTTCTACAACTGTATTACTAGTTTCCAGAGCTCCTTCAATCCAACCTTGATTTGTTGAATAGCTTTCTCCACATATATATAAATTCATATCTCTGAATGGTTGTAATATTCTAGGTTGTAGTGATTCTCCATCACAGTTAACTTTCCAAACATGTGTTCCTTCAGCATAAAAATTGCTTGCTAAAAATATTGGTTCAGGAATTTGTTTTTCAGAAAATAACATTCTTATATTTTTCATAATTTTTTTCTTAAAAACATCATTAATTTTATCTTGTTGCCATTGTCTAGCATTTTTTGTATCAGAATAGGTAATCATTACTAGACCACTATCAGCATTTATAGGTATAAATTGTTGTATAGGTAGATTTGTTGTTGTTTTTGGTATATCATGGAACCATACTTTTCCATCACTATTTTTGGGAAAGACAGCATAGATTCTAAATAGACTACTATCTTCTACTGAATTTAATAAATTATGAATACTTTGTAAAAAAGGTATTTTAACTAGTGCACCTCTTGGCATAGCAAGTACTAAGTTATTTGTTGTGTATGTTTTATTAGCACCATCAAATGTTTCAGTATGGATAGTTATGGATTGAATAGATTTTTCTTTTTCAATATCTGTAATCATTTCAGATAATTGTATTGGAACAGCTTTTTCTTTTTTTTCAATATCAGTAATCATTTCACTGAGTTGGATTATAACCCCTCTTTCTTTTAATAACGATTCTAATTGTAAAATTATTTGTTCTAGACCATCACGGAGAATATAATATCTTAAATTAGGTAGGAAACTTTTTCTAAATATTTCCAATCCATTTTTAGCATTTACTTTATCAAATTCATCAGTATATCCAAAAGACTCAACTAGAATAGAAGCTTTTTCAATACCTAATTCATCTTCACATAATGATCTTAATGTTTTACCTAATAATTCTTGTTCTGATAATTTATATTCCTTAAATAATAATTTGTTTAAAATTTTACTAAATTTATTAGTTTTTATTGTTATTATTTTATCATCAAATACTTTTCTGTATTCTTTTTGTGTTGATAATTCTATTTTCTTTTGTTCTAAATTAAATTTTCTAACTAGTTCTAATAATAATTTATCATTTTCTGTTATACGACCAGCACCATTCTCATATTTTATTTTAAATTTATCATCTATATTTGTTTTAATTAATCCACCAACTCTATAACTTTTTTCTAAAATTAATATACTTTTTGGATCTACCTTATTTTTTTCTATTAAATTTAGAGCACAATACAAGCCCGCTATACCAGCACCACATATTATATATTTGAAAGTCATATATTCTATAATAAAGTATTATATAATTATTTATATAAAAAAATTGAATTATTTATATAAAAAAAATACAATTAAATGATAAAATGGTTTTAATTGGTGAATTAGTTGTTATGGCTGGTTCTTTTTCTTTTATTTTTTTTATTCTTATTTGTATGATAAACGTGCAGACAAAAGAAGAAAGAAGAGAAAGAAGAGAAAGAAAAGGAATAAGTTCTTTGCAGTCAAGAAAAAAAAAATTAAAAATTTAGCGGATCTAAATAAATTTTTTTGTAGACTTTTTCCATTACTTTGGCTGTATTATCATGTTCATTTGCAAATCTACATCTGAATTGAAAAATATTTGGATTAATTTTATTTATTTCATCATGATTAAATATTTTATCATCAAGTCCTGTTAATCCATAATATTCTATATGAGTTTTTTTAATTAAATTTTCTAATTTTAATCCAATTGCCAAATCATCAGGTTCTTTATTATTAATTAAAGATTTATCCTCAATTAAAATTTGACATATTTTTTTTGATAAAATAATTCCAGAACCAGAAATAAATTTTACATAATCATGACCAGCATAATCAACATCATTGTTTTGAAGATATGAATATAATTTATCAAAATTAATTACCGAAGATAAATTAGTTCTGTAAATATAATCAACATCATAATTTTTTAAACAATAATCTATTATTTTTATTGTTTTATTTAGGATACCAGGAACATAACTTTCTTCATCCTTATAAAATATAGTGTTATTTTCTTTATCAACAATTATTTCATTATAAATAGAGGTATCATTTTCTATAAAAAAAGAAGTAATATTTGGATGATTATTCATATATTTTCTCCAAACATCTCTCATATTTTTATAATATTGTATATTATTTGAGGATATTATTAAAATTATAATTTTTGGTTCTTTAATTGTAAAATTTTCATATTTTTTATTAAAAATTATAAAATAAATAACCAATATTTTTATCACAATAATTATAATTATTGTACTTTTATTCATATATATATTACAAATATAAATTATTGTTTATTAAATCATAAATAATATAATTTATAATAATAAAAATAAATAAGGAATAATAATTATATACATATCATATGAATTTAGAAGATTCTTTTTTTGAATTAGTTAATTATTACAACATAAACAATTTAATTACAATAAATGATGATAAAATTGATTTATTATATAAAATTGAATTACCAATAAATAATAAACCTATATCTGTTCTTTCAATTTTAGGTGCCAAAAAAAGTGGTAAAAGTACCATAGCTAATTGTATTGCTACTACTATACTAAATAATCAAACAAATTTTAATTTATTTAATACCAAAATGGATATTAATTTAAATTATGGCATTGAATATGTATTAATTGAAACTAAAGATAGAAACATTTTAATACTAGATGTTATAGAAAAAACGGATAGAGATTTATTAAATACTTGTAAGATATTATTATTTATATATTTAGTTTCAGATGTTATATTGTATAATGAAAAAAATGCTGATAATTTAAACCGTAATACACAAAATTATTTTTCAATACTAAAAAAGCTTAATCTAAATAAAAAAAATGAGAATAGTTTATCAACACTTATATTTAATATTTATGGAAATGAAAATGATATGGAAATGTATGAAGAAATATCTTTTAATCTTAATAAATTATTTAGAAAAATTGATGTAAATAATATAGAAATTATAGATAAGAATAATATTAATTTGTTGAATAATAATAAATATATTGAATTTTTATCAGTAGAAACTAAATATAAAGCTATTTGTGAAAATATAGTTAATAATTTGTATGAAAATAATAGATGTGAAAATATTTCTTCATTTTATAAATTATTAGAAAATATAAAATTGGAGATTAATAATAATATTGATTGGAATAATTTAACTTTTGATAGTATATCAAAAGAAGATATAAATAAATGGAAGGATAATAATATTAACAAATCTAAAAATATTAATATTATAAATGATGAATTATTGAACGGTACTGAGGAACAATTTATAAATTATTTTAAATCATTAAAAAATAATATGGATATAATATTAGCAAATTATAAAGATTACTTTTTTTATAATAAATCTGAACTTGTTGATAAAGAATATCAAAATATTAGAACTTATTTTTTAAAAACTTATAATGATATTTTTTTAAAGTTTAAAAATATAGCGGTAGATCAAATTTACAAACAGATTAGATCTAAATTAGAAAAGATTAATAATTATAAATTTGAAGATAATGATGCAGATGAAGTTATAACATATATCAATCATGTTAAGAAAGATATTATGGAGGATGATAACATAAAAATATATTATAATGAATATGTCCTATCACTACAATCATTTTTAAAGGATATAGCTATAAAAAATCTTTTATCAAATTTGGTTGAGATTAGAAATAAGTATAATAGTCAATATATTATAGTTAATGATAAAATAAATAAATTTTATAATGATTATGCCAATAAAGTATGGGATGATTTAGAAAAATGTGCTAAAAATATATTTTCATCATTTGAAACTATAAAAGATAATATGATAAATTTTATGAAATTTCAATTAGAATCGTATAAATTAACTATTCATAGTTATAATTTTAGATTAGAAGAAGTAAGAGGTAAAATTAATTATCCATTCGTTATTAGTGTTTTAAATAATAATATTAAAGAAGTTAGTTTAGTTAATGAGATAGATTTAATGATTAAAAATTATACCAATAAAATAGAAAGCTTAGCTAATAAATTTAATGATTATAGAAATAGTAATTTACAAAATTATATATATGATATCCCGAAGATTGTTAATAATATTGATAAAACAAAATTAACTTTTGAAAAACTTATAGCACTTAAATACGATGTATATTATTTAGATATATATCCTTCAAAATATTATATTTATAAAACTAATAATTTTGTTATAGAAAAGTATGATTTTATATCACAGAAAATAAATATATTACAGATTTATACAAAAGCAGAATTTGAAAGTAAATATCCTGCAGAAGTTATTCAACATTATTATTATATGCTAAATTTTGTTAATAATCCTAATAATTCTGATAATAAAATTCATATTGGTATTATAAAAAATAAAATTATTGATATGTTGTATGATTATATAATAAAAAATAATAAATAAAAAATAAACTTTTATAACCAAAGTTCAAATCTAGCATAAAATGCTACTATCAACTTATGCTTTTGCTTCTGTTCTTGCATTTCTATATGCTTTCTTCCAGTCATCAATTTGATTTTTTAAAACAAAATTTGGAAAAAGATGGGGAAGCAGAACATTTCGTGTTATTGGACTCGTCTTTTTTTGAAGCATCCATGTCTTAATTGTCTTCTTCTCATATGTGTGACCATCACTTGCTACAGTAGGATCTTTCATGATCGCATGCGATATAGGACACAAAAATTCTTTTGGTATATCGTCACCAAAATCTTCTTCTTCTTCTTCTTCCTCTTCCTCTTCTTGTGATGGAAGAGAAATAGGTTGTGGTGAAGAAATCTGTCCATCATGTAATATCCTAAGAGATAAGATATTATCTCTCATCTGGACCACAATATTTAGATGTAGTTCATTTTCCTCTTGTGGCCGAACTTCATTTTCCTCTCGTGGCCGAACTTCATTTTCCTCTCGTGGCCGAACTTCATTTTCCTCTCGTGGCCGAACTTCATTTTCCTCTCGTGGCCGAACTTCATTTTCCTCTTGTGGTTGCTCACGTTCAAATTCTTGCAACAGACCTGCGTTTTGCATCTCTTGTCGACGACGTTGTTCTCGCATTTGTTCTGAATTTTCCATCTCACGATGACGCTGCTGACGTTCATGTCTCATCAATTCTCTGTGATAACGATGATTCTCACGTTCTTCATCTTGTTTACGTTGATACATCGTGAATTCTTCTCTAATGAAGGCTTTACGATGAGGTGGTAATCTGTTCACAAAATTTGGCGAACAGCAAAAATTCATCGCACAGCGTTTTTCTTGTTCATTAAATTTAGCAAAGCAAAACAGAGATGTAAAATACGGTTTATTACGATGAAATGGTATAAAGTGTGTACATGCGTACACTATCCATTCGTGCTGAATTAGATTCGGAGAACGCCCAAAACGAAGACCTCTGTTACGATATTCAAACCACGGCATAATAGCCATTATGTGAATAATGATGCTAAACTAAATAAATTATAATAATTTCAACTTTTTTACTTTTTATAATATTATATTTTTATATGTATATATGAATTCACATAAATTTGAATATTTATATATATGAGTAAAAATTATATAAAAGTTATACTATATCATATATAACCAATACAAATATATTATGAATAACATAAAAGAACTAGATGATAATGATATATTTCTAATAAAAAAAACCTATGATTTTGTTATACAAAACTGCAATGACAATCATCCATTAGGAACGGGTATCCTCCATAATACAAATCACATATTATACGGTATTTCATCAAATTCTCCGTTAGGTTATGATGTCCATGGAGAACATGTTGCTATAGGTAATTGTCATGTTTTTGACAAAAATAATAAAAACTTTTGTTCTCTTGTTAGTTTGACAAGAACAACAGATAAAAAATATAAAATAAAATCACCTTGTGGTATTTGTAGAGAATTGATTAGATATCATTATCCAGATCTATATATTATAGTTCCAAAATGCACTGATGTTATTACAGTTGATGATAATAATTTTAATGAACTAATAAAAATAAAAGCCAAATATTTATTACCTTATCCATATATATCATCTAAATTGCCAGATGATTGTAAAATATAAAAATCACGATAAATAACTACTGAATCATATTTATAAATTTAATTTTTATAAAAATTGTTGGTCTTATTATTCATCTTCAATTAATCGTCTTCATAAAGGGAATACTTAAAACCAAAATTTCTCCTGCACACATCTTTATACGTTGACGGTATTGTTGGGTTCACATTTGAACATGAATGGCAAAAATGGATGGTCAGCACTTCTACTACGAGGATCAGTATGATCATAATATCGCCTAACCCGTAAGTATGAAAAATTACTTATAAAATCGGCATTTTAAATTTCAAAAGGTGTAAAAACAGCCTCACTAATCCTACTGGTGGCAATTTGTTTTTGCTCTTCTGTAAAGCCTGCCAACCTAAAAATTTCATTAACAAAGGTACTTTTGCGATGATGTTCAAAATTGGCTAAAGTATGAATTAACCATTCAACAACGATTTCATGTAAGGGTCCCCAGTAATAAGTGCCCATGAATTTGGCAAATGGTTGGATTCCAACTCTAGATTTTGGCATGATTGATGTATCTATAGTAACTATATAAATAATCAATTTTTTTTTGATAAAAAAAATATACAATGTCTTATATGACCTATATAAATATATTATGAATAATGATGAAAGTGATTATATAAGTTGTTTTTACTAGCTTCAACGCTAATCCTTTGATTATTTTTTTGCTGAAATAATCGGCATTTTAAATTTTCAAAGGTGTAAAAAGCATATGTAAAATAAAATTATTCAATAATTTTATATTTATAAAAATAAAAATTTGTAACCATCAACATTATGGTGTTTAGTTTTAGAAGATGACAATTGTCATAGTAGTCAGGATGTCTGGTTGACAAGCTTGACGAGCTTCTCCCTCAACTCTGACGCCTCTACTGTCTCGACCATATCATCAAGCCCCATTTTAATGGCTTCTTCCGACCTGATGAGTCGACCATCCCTAAGGATACCGATCTCAAAGCCCCAGCCGTTATCCTCGCTGGTTCCAGAGATGGTGATCTTCCCCTTATTTCCCAACTTTTGGTACAAAGGAGTGTCTGGAAGAACCATGACTTCTTCAGAGGTGGCATTTAGGCCTGGAATTGGTTCCATTCTTATCACATAAGCACGGAACTGTTCATGTGGCGTCTGACGGGCTGCCCAAGCTTGTGAAATTTTTGACTTTGACATAATTATCTACCAACTTGAATTTGTTAATTCTAATCAGACTAGATTCTAATAATTTTCAACTTTTTTTATTATATAGAAAAAAACGCTGGTTTACCTACAATTTACATCTAATATATTGTATAATAACATCCAAATATACAGTATCGTCAGTCGTTTCAGATGTTGAAATAATCATATCAGCGTGTATCATAGAAGGTTTAATAATACTTATAAAAGCAGGTTTTACAAAAGATTGATATTCATGTATAACATTAACAAACGTTTTATTTCTTTCTTTCGTATCTCTATCAAGCCTTCTTGCCAATGTAATATCTACATCTAAATGAGTAAATAGTTTAAGATTTAGTAGATTTCTAATACTTTCATCATATAAAACAAATAATCCTTCAACAATTAAAACTTTAATTTTAGAACCATCAATTACTTTATTTTTATTATATACTCTTTTTTGTGTAATAAAATTATATTCTGGTATTTCAACCGTTTCACCATTTTTTAACATAGTAATATGTTTTACTAATAAAGATAATTCTAGTGCTGAAGGTAAATCTTTATTTAAGGTGTCATTTTCATAATAATAATCATCACATGAAATAGTTTCTATATTATTATCATGTTTAAAATATGATTCCTCAAGTTTATTCTTTATTTTTTGCATTAAATATGTTTTGCCACTTCCAGAAGCACCAGCTATTCCTATAACAAATAAATTATGTGCCATATTTAATATTATACTTGTATAATTATTTTTTTACTTGTAAAAAAAAACTTAAAGATAGATTAATTATATATAATATATAACCGCAAATGAATTATATTACAATTGAAAATAAAAAATATATTATTGGTGATATTGTTCTTACAGAAGCACCAATTTATAGCAAAGGTTCTCGTAGTGTAAGAGATCTAATTAAGAAAAAAGGAATTGAGAATAATAAGTTTATATATGTTAGAAAAGTTGGTGATAAATTAGTAATAAGTGATGGTAAATCTGCTAAAATGGATAAGGTATTCTTTTTGGAAGAATTTGTTAATTCAATTCCAGAAATAAAAAAGGAAAAAAATGAAAAAATTACAGATGATTCAGGTGTTATGAAAGCACCTAACATTATTTATTTGAAAGATGAAGAAAAATTTAAAGATGATAATGGAAAAGTTATTGAAATTGAAACAAGAGGAGAACGTGTTATGGATACTGTTTATTTTAAGGTTAAAGATGTAATGGTTGGTTTTGAAATGTTATATCTTAATGATTCTATAAATGATAAAAATAGTAATTATAAATATGAAAAAGATTATAAATATTTTATTTGTAATTTAGAGGGGAATAGCCGCCATAAAATAAATAAAAAAACAGATACGAAATCAATTATAAAAAAAGAATTATTTTTAACATATAGAGGTATGTTGCGTTGTCTTTTTGTATCACGAAATAATAAAACAGATAATTTTATTGACTGGGCAACTAAAATATTATTTGTTGTACAGATGGGCACTACAGAACAAAAAGATATGTTAGTATCTAAAATTAAAGGAGTATCGTATAATGCTATTCAGGAATTATTTTCTATAAATGCCAGAGATTTACCATGTGTTTATTTAACAGCATTTAATACAGTAGGAGTTCTTAGAAAAGAAATGAATATTGATATGAAATATAAGGATGAAGATATTATTTATAAATTTGGTTTAACTAAATCATTTGAAGCAAGAAAAAACGGACATAAAAGTGAATATAAAAAAATAGAAAATTTGATTGATATGAAATTAGTGCAATATACATATATTGATCCATTATATGTGACTGAAGCAGAGAATGAAGTAAAAAATATGTTAGGAGAATACAAAATTATCTGGGAAAATCATGATGAATTAGTAGTTATACCTAATAATATGATTAAATTTATAAACACTATTTATTCAAATATTGGTATGAAATATTCTGGACATACACAAGAATTTATGAAGAAAATTAATGATTTAGAATATAGTATCAATACATTAAAAAGAGAACAAGAATATCAAAAAATAATATTTGAGGAGAAACTTAAAAATAAAGAAGAAGCACTTAAAAATAAGGATCTTATTATTGAAGTATTAAAAAAAGATTTAAGAATCAAAGAATTAGAACTAATGTTAAAAAATAATATTTCTTACAAATAAAATATAATTATATTTTATTATATTTTTTTATATAGAATATAAATATAAAATGAATTGTTATACATCTGGTATAATAGGTTTAGGAATGTTATTTGCTACATATTCAACAGTTTCAATATCAGACAATGAAGAAAAGAAATTATTAGATATTTTCCCGCCAGAACTTGATAAGATATATATAAAAATAGCAAAAGAAAGAGGTAAAATATATTTAGAAGGTTTAGTATTAGGCTTAGTTGCTTCATATTTACTAATGTCATTAGTCTCATTAACAACTCCCTTTCATAAAGCAACTTTTTTTCTAGCAGTAACACTAATAACTTCTGTATTATACTACTTTTTAGCACCAAAGTCTGATTATATGTTAAATCATTTACAAACACAAGAACAAAATAAAGCATGGTTAGAAGTTTATAGGAAAATGCAAAGAAGATACATAACAGGTTTTATACTTGGTTGTTTATCTGCTATACCTATATCTTATGCTGTATGTTAAACATTATAAAAATTATTTAATTTTACATATTCTTAGCAAGAAATTCTACTTGTCTCATAGTCCAACCAAAACTGCACCCTGAATGACCGGTATATTTTAGATTTGTTGAAATTTTGTCAATAATTGTACTATTTGTAAACATAAAACCATTTTAAGGATTTAGATTTTTAATTTCATCTAATAATTCTAATTTAACAGCTGTTTCATATGCATCTTGAACCATCATTCTATCATTTGAATCAGGATATCTTTCAAGCCAATTGATTTGCTTCATATTCTTTTTGGTAGTATATTTATTATATTTAATAGATAAATCAACTTTTTTAGATTTGTCTATATAGTTAATTTTATGAATAGAGATAAATATAGGTAAATTTTTATGAATATATATAAATATATATAAATAGAGGTAATAAATATATTGAAAGCAATTTTTTTATAATAATAAAAAAATATAGATAAATAGAAATAATAAATATATTGGAGTTACACACTCACAACCTTAATAATTTCATTAAATTGATCGAACATTTTTTCTTTTCTTTGAGCTATTTTATAAATATATTCATCAGCAGTTTCAAAAGGTATTTGGTAGCCAAAAACAGATATCCATTTATAGATAATAAGATTTCGTTGATCCACTGGGAGACTATTATGTGATTTGTATCGTATAGCTCTACCAATAATTTGGTCTATTTTTGACATATTCCAATGCATTTCCATGATATGTATTTGTCTTGTATTTTTTAAATCTAAACTTTCAGATCCTGCTGTAGTTATAAGTAGAACATCAATTTTGCCTAGATTGTATTGGTCTATAATACTATCTCTTTTATCATCAGTTTGTCCTCCATGATAGACGGCATAAGAAATTTTATTATTATTTAGCAATACAGAAAGAGGTAAAACACCATTTTGAAGAAAATTAGAATAAACAATAACAGGTCTAGGTCCTTCTTTAATATATTTATAAATTTGTTGTATTTTAGGACTTTTTTCAGAATTAGCAACTGTATTTGAAAGTTGTCGTGTGACATTAAGAAAAAAATTAGTTTTTCGTTGATCTAAAACACTATAATCAATATGTAGTGTATCAAGTGAAAGTATCTTTTTAACATAGAACCTATACTCACTAATTTGTAAATTATCCATATCAACTTTAATTACTTTAGTTTCATATTTAGGATAGTTATCATCAAGTGGTTTTTTATAATATGATATACAATTTTTTACTTTTGATGTAAATATTTCAATATTGGTTGGTGTTTCATAAGTATAATCATAATAAAAAAAATCAAATTCTTTAGATGTTTCAGGTAGAACATTTTCATTTTTTACTAAATTTACAAGAACACTTAAATCAACTAGACTATTATAAAAAATTGTACCAGTTAGTAAAATTAATTTAAAAGCTTCAAAACATTCTGTTATAATAATATTTAAAAGTTTTGTTCTAGATCGTAATCTATGTGCTTCATCAATAATAATAGTCTTATCTTTGAAATCAATAGCTTTATCTAATATTTTCTTAATAACTTTTTTATATGTAATTATTGTAATATCATCTCTAATAATTTTAGCTTTTTTCATATCATCAATAAAATTTTTTTTTGATGCTTTTGTGACAATAATTATTATTGGATTTTTAAATTGTGTGGCCATCGCAAGAGAAGTTATAGTTTTACCACTACCCATAGAATGATACAATATTAAACCTCTATTTTTTTTTATAAAATCAACACATAACTGTTGATAATTAAATAAATTAATCATTTAATAAATTATATTTAGATATTTATATATATATAATCATAATATAACCATGAATATAGACCAAACATCCCTTATCAATATAATCAATCAATTATGTGAAAGAGTATCGGTATTAGAAAGAAAAATACAACATTATGAAGGTAATAATTTGCAAAATAATAATTTATATAGTACTAATTTTTCTCAGAGTAACATTTTTCAAGAAAATATGATTAATAAAAAATTAGAGGATATGAGTATAAATAAAAAAAATGAAGAGGAAAATAAAATATATGATCCATTAAGTATTGATTATAAAGTAAAAAAGAATGATATAAATAAAAAAAATATTTTATTTACAAATAATAATATGAATCATATTAGAAGGAGTGAAGTGCATGATAAGATATACGATCCATTATCAAGCTAATTATACTATAATCTAATAACTTTATAATTAACCAATTCTATATTTTTTGCTAATTTTTTAGGAATAGTTTTAATTCCTAAAAATTTACTTTTTGGATCATTCATTTTTTCAAATAATGTTTTAGTATCGTATATTTTAACAGGTGGATTTAGATTTTGTTGTATAATAGTTGTAGTTTTATTATTACTGTCAAGCACTAAGGCTACATGGCCGTAAATAAAATCAGGTTTTTTGTATTTCCAAAAAAGTATAGAACCAGGTTTCAAATAATATTCATAATTATATTCATAAGGATAAGAAAAAGTTTTTAATTTGTATTCTATTTTAGAATTTGATAAAGTATTAATTTTGTGAAAAAATTCAACAGCATCGACAACTGATGAAAATGATACATTCTTTATTGTTGAAAAAAATCTTCTAATCAATTCAACACATTGAAATGGTATTCCATATTCTGTTTTATATTTTTTTTTACCATCTTTTGTAAAGTATATGTTTATAGAATTATCCATATATAAATTTATATAATATATTATAATAATAATTAAATTAAAATTAGTATGCCTTATAATTGTGAAGAATGTAATGTAATTGGTGCTAAACTAAATAATTTAGTTGAAAAGAGATTATGTAAAGATTGTTTAACAAGTGATAAGTATATCTTAATATGTAAGTCTATGGTTAAAAGTAATTATAATTTCAACAATAATGATTTTGAAAACTATCCATATGAAGTTATATATACAAACAATCCTCATTATAAATGTGCTACAAGTATGAACTTGTTTTATGAGAAAGATATAAAAAAATATTTTATTGAAAAACATAAGGCAATAGTTATTAAAAATATTGATGAACTTATACATAAACTAAATTATAATATAGTAATTAATCATGATAATGTTATTGATTATGAAAATTTATCAAATGAAATAATAAATAGTTTAATTAGACACATTGAAGAATATATTGAAACAGAAAAAGAAGATAAAAAAGAGGCTTTATTAAATAAATTATTGATAAAATATGATATAGATAGAGAAGAATTACCAGAATCAGTCTTAGATGAAATAGAATATTCTTCTTTAAAAAATTTAAAACATATTATTATGTGTTTTGCTAGAAAAAGAGAATTATTAGAAATACTTAAAAAATATAATATAGAAGATTGTATTACTATGAAGATATGTAAGGAATATATAAAAGGTGAAATAGAAGATAAGGCTTATGAAGTCAAGGATAAGATTAAAATATATTTAGAAAAAATTAAAGTATAGAATATATAAGCGCATTTTTTAAGCACACAATCAATTTGTGCTAATGCTTTTGGCAAAGACATCTTAGAAAAATGCTGATGCACTGTTTTACAATAATAATAATTTTGACTATGCTAAATGTTTTCTACATTCTTCCAGGAACCAATCACACTCTTGGACCCAATCATGCACTTTATGTCCCGCATATTTGGCATATTGAAACAGCTTGTAAGCAATTGAAAATTCTTCTTTACTAACAACATCAGCATCAGAACCAATACCAAAAAAAATGTTTCTGGCAATTTTGTAGATTGCTTTAGGGTATCCCTGAAGAGCGCTTTTTAAATACCAATATTTGGCGCATTCATAACGATGAGGTGATGTGCCAGAATAATGTTCGCAGTAAATTCCAAAAGCATATTGAGCTGGTGGATATCCAGATTTAGCAAAGGCAAAGCAATCCGCACTATGCTCTTCTGGAAATAGTTCAGCTTTCAAGGTCGTACAGTAAATACAAGCACACGACTCATCAATAATTAAACGAGAACGAAGATATTTGTAAGGATTTTGGTATGGTTTTGAACTAAATTGTTGATAAGTTCTTGTCCTTTCTAATCTAAGGTGTTCTGGATATTTTACTACTACTTGTGTAGTAGAAACTTTAGTATCCTGTCTTCTATTATATTCTTCTTCTAATTCAAAAGAAAAAATTCGAATCAAACAACCACAACGTTTATTTCCAGCTATAACACCTGCATCGGCAATTTCTACTGCTTCGTATCTATTTTTTTCTATGCCAGCTCGTCCATGGAAAAGAAGTTCGGTACATGTATCAGCCATTGCGTAATTACAAAGCTGCATAGACAATTTCATGCGTTCTATAGCTCTAGCAAAGTTTAGATGACTGATGGCACATTTAGCCTGGCGATCAAGCCGTATAGGTATTTGTTTGGCGAACCCAGGTAGAAATCTCTTCATCAAAAGAAGAAGTAATTTTTGTGAATTGTAGGGAAGAATTGAAGAATGATACACAAGTCTTTTCATCAAAAAATGCTGCAGAGCAATACCAAGAGGTATAGAATACAATATACAGAAAGCCTGTATGCTCTTGGCTGTTTTGTAAGCTACAGAAACGTTCATGATAACTAACCTATTAAAAATAAATATTTTTCAACATTTTTAGGTCCTTAGGTACAATTTTAATTTATATAAAAAAATATTTATTAGTAATATATAAATATATATAATAATTTGTTATTGAATGTCATACAACAATGACACTGGTGATGATTTTACTATAGTTAAAAGAAAAAATAAAAAAATAGTAAAAGTAGAAAATAGTATAAAAACAAAATTAACGATTGAAGACATAAGAAAAAATGATATGTTTAAAAATTTATTAAATGAATACAAACCATTATCAGTTGTATTATATGGTTCGTTGGCTATAGGTAAAAATAGAACAACTAGTGATATTGATTTAATGATTGTATGGCAAAAGAAAAGTATTCCATCGCTAGAAGTATTGGAGAATATAAAAAAAAGTATTGAAGAAATTTTTATTACAACAGTTGATTTAGTAAATATGGTGTATATGAATAAACAAATAACATTTATTGATGATATAGAAAAAGAACAAGAATATTTGTGTAAAGATTATTATTACATAGTAAATGTTTATAGTGAAGGTATAATAATTTATGGCGATTATGACAAAAATATTATATTATTTTCGGAAAAATCAGTTAAATTGGTTTAAAATTTATAATTTATAAATAATATATGGATACAAATTATAATAATTTATTAGCAAAGATTAAAGAAAAATTACAAGATTTGGAATTGGTTTTGGATATTGATAAAAATAATACAGATCTTAAACAAAAAATTAATTCTATTAAGAATAATATAGATAAGGCACAATTAACTAGAGATATAAAAATATTAGATACTGTGTGGAATGAAAATTTTAATAATAGTATAAATAAAAATGATGATGATTTAGATTTTATGTAAATTTAATTTGGCACATTTCTTTACTAGTGCCAAGATAAAGAACTTTGGATGGCAACCCACAAGACATAATGTAGTCTAAGGATTAAATGCCATACAATTGTCCTCGTCTGGCAGACGCTTCCATTTTTCTATGCATCCGCGCCTCTGCAGAATTTTCCTCCCTCATCCTATCCAACTGAGCATTCCATGCTTCGACTGATATTGATGGAAGTACTCCATCATATGGACGTGTCAATAACTCCCTAAGGAAGGGAGACATTGCGACGGAAGTTGCGGTTGATTTTTTCATGCTGCTTCTAATGGTTATTGTGTGCCTCCATAAATATATAATAATTTCAACTTTTTATATAATAAAAATGTTGGCCTTGCGCTCAACTTTTTATATAATAAAAATGTTGGCCTACTGGACTCAACTTTTTATATAATAAAAATGTTGGCCTTGCGCTCAACTTTTTATATAATAAAAATGTTGGCCTACTGGACTCAACTTTTTATATAATAAAAATGTTGGCCTACTGGACGCAACTATATAAAAACACCTAAAAATCCCACATTTGTCTATCCTCCACAACCGCCTGAGGAATCTTGATATTTTGATAGCTTATATAATATCCATTTCTATACTGTTCCATTAAATCAGTTTTAGCATTTGGATAGCTTGGATAAACCACAATAAAATATAAACCATTGTAAAAGGCAGTAGTTTCTACACATTTAACCGAAGTATCCTTTAATTCTAGTCTTTCATCTACAGTATTATATAAACTAGTAATATTATTTTTCTTAAGATATTTAGCAGGTAAAGAATCAAAATTGAACGAACTCATCTTCTATAATAAATAATTATAATATACTAATTATAAATCAAATTTTTATGTTAGCTTTATACAGATGTCAGTTGGTTCATATAACAATTTTTTAATTATATAAAAAAATAAAATTTAAGTTTTCCATCACAAGATGTAATAGAGTTTATTGTGAATTTTGCTTCACCTCCACTCCAAAACAGAGTCAACCAGACTGCCTCTGTAATGGATGTTGGTCACCTCACACATATGAACTTGTGGTTGAGGAGTCCAATTTAAGGTAAGCAACCTCCCAGAAGACAGACGCTGTGTATGCGGATTGTTTTCAGGCATGATAAATCCATGCTGAACTCCAGACACAATTTCAGTAATTTCATTCACGTCGTTGCATACATTGGGCGTTAAGGATAGTGGGGAAGAAAAGTCGTCTCCGACAATTCGACGCCACCATTGAGGGGAATTTGGAGTAGGTATCGTGACGACTGGAACTTGACTTGCCATTATGACTGGCATATTTAAATTATAGTTTTTTTCAACTTTTTATATAATAAAAATGTTGGCCTTGCGCTCAACTTTTTTTATTAAAAGTTGGTTCATAGAACTCAACTTTTAAGTATAATAAAGTAGGCAAAATAATTAAAAATAAAAACAATTTAAAGATTTGTTAATAGTGGTTATTACCGACATGGCGCAGTGGCAGCGCGCGGGGCTCATAACTCCGAGGTCATAGGATCGAAACCTATTGTCGGTATTAAAAAATAATTTTATTTATTATTTTTTTTTATTTTTATAAATATTATAGGTTAAATAGATAAATCTATATATAACAATAGTGATGGAAATCAAAACGGATGATTTAATGTCGATAAATATAACAATACCAGAAATATATATATTGACAAGAGTTATTAACAGGATAAGTAATAAATTTTATCCAAAAGATATAAATATGGATATTCCAATTATAGAGCCACAAGACATAGTAAACTCGTTTAGGATGATACCGTGTATTAAAACAGATAGAGTATCTGAGGATATTAAATATACATATGTTAAAAATTTGCGAGATTTAGAAAATTTAGAAAACAATGATTTTTACGATAGAAAACTGCGAGATAATATTAACAGGATATTTGATACTATAAATTTTGAGAATAAAGAAACTAAAACAAATATTTTAAAAACAATTTTAGAAGAAATAAAACCATACAAATTACATTATCCGCATTGTAGTATATATTTATTACCATATACACTTATAATGATTAGAGAATGGATTAGTTATATTAATAGTAAAGGAAACAAACAAGAATATAATTTTTTAGATATAAGTAGAAAAACAATACTATCATGTATATTTCAAAATAAGAAATGTTATAAATGTGATATAGGTAAATTAAGTAATTTCACATTATGTAGTAAAGATTTAAGCTGTGAAAATTTAAAATGTAATTATAAATATAAAGTTTATTTATATAAACAAGAAGAGGAAGTAATAAAAAATAATAAAGAAAAGCAAAATAACAAATATGTTAATCTTATAATTAAAAATAATAATATAGAAGTAATAGAATGCGTTTAGAAAAATAAATTTATTTTTTTTAACCATATTATAAATTTTTTATAATATAATTAAATATGTGTAATACACATTCAGTATTATTAAGACATGGCGATACAAATAAAGATAATACAATTAATTTTGAAAAGTATGAATCTAAAGCAAAAGAAATTGCTAAAAAGGTGTATGATATTATAAAAGAAAATAATATCGTAGATAATATTATTTTCTTTTCATCACCAGAGAAAAGATGTATTGATACTTTAAAATTATTAAAAAAAAATTTAGTCTTAAATGATGTAAAAAATAAGATTGATTTTAAAGTAAATAAAAATTTGATAAGATGGAATAAAAAAGGGTTTGAAGCCCGTGAAGATTCCAAAAAAAGAGCTCTTAAATATGGTAAAAAACTAAAAAAATTCTTTTCTAAAAATGATAATGTATTAATTATTTATTGTACTCATAGTAGTATTCTACCAAGTATTATTGAAGGTATTAATCATAAAAATCCAGGCTATATTAGCGAAGGTTCTATGTTTTATTATAGTGCGGATAAGAAGGATTTTGTATTATATGATTACTAAAAAGTTGATTATATATTATAATATATATAAAATATATATACATATTCTACAATGGAGTACGATGATGATAATTTTACTTCAGCTGGCTATAGACAAGCATCAGCCAACGATCACGTTACTTCATGTGGGTATATAGAAGAAGCAACTCCTATGGCTATGCATTATGCCGAAGAACACGGTACCTCCTTAGACGATGCATTAAGAGTTGTTTTAGATTCTAAAAAACTAGATTCTAATGATATTATGTGGAATAGAATTGAATTAGAACCAGAAGACGTCCAGATTGGAACTGTTTTTACCTGTAAAGGTATTCAAGTATGCACTAATAGTAAAAGAATTGGTGGAAGATATAATGATACATATGCTGTATCTAGAAAGAAACAATTTATTAATTATCTTAGTAAAGGTTGTGCATGGGCAGGACATTCAGGTGATATTTCAACTGAATATGGATTAAGACACACATTAATTTTTACAGAAGAAATTAACAACATGGCTAATGAAGAAGTATATGTTTTTTCTGCTTCATGGTTAAGTGGGAAAAAAGAAAATATTAATGTTCTTACTGAAACTCATCCAATTATGGAATATAGAACTACCAGTAGTGATAATACTCTTAAAAGATTCGTAATTCCACAGAATTTTACTACAGATGGAAATCACACAAGTTGTGCTGGTGCTAAAATCACTCACGATGGTGAAAATTATAGAGTTGAAGTTATTTCA
>Ga0194133_10002627_pt1 | contig 27317 bp, 21 predicted proteins | sample TA2KigOf40mmetaG_FD_155448 | JGI IMG/M metagenome (GOLD analysis project Ga0194133, IMG submission 155448) | Freshwater microbial communities from Lake Tanganyika, Tanzania - TA2015055 Kigoma Offshore 40m | ecosystem: Environmental > Aquatic > Freshwater > Lake | place: Tanzania: Lake... | reverse complement strand
CAAAGAAGGTGGCAAAGAGGTTGACCAAACCGATGCCGATCGTGGAGATCAGGGCATTTTCCGTGGAGATTCCCGCCATCTCAAACACGCGAGGAGCAAAGTAGATGATTGCATTGATGCCAGAAACCTGGTTGAAAAAGGCAATGGCGATGGCAAGCAGCGTACAGGACAAGTACTGCGGGCGAAATAGGATGCCGAAGCCTGCAGCGTGCTTGGCTTGGGTGGATTGGCTCTCTGCGATGGCCAATTGGATGGTTTCTTCCACTCCTTCAGGATCAGTTCGAGTGAGGATAGTTCGGGCTTGGGTCAAGTCATTGAACTTTGTGATCAACCAACGTGGGCTTTCGGGAATGCGGAGAATCAATACGGTGTAGAGTAGGGCAGGAATGGCTTCTACGCCGAGCATCCATCTCCAGTCCTCAGGAATACCAGCCGTCCCTATCCAATAGTTGGAAACGTAGGCCATCACGATGCCAAAGACAATATTGAATTGGTACAAGGCGACGAGTAGGCCGCGACTTTTGGCGGGAGCGATCTCGGAAATGTACATGGGGGCCACTACAGAGGAGGCACCTACACCCAAGCCACCCAAGAAGCGGAAGAAAGTAAATGAAGTTACATCCCAGGCGATCCCGGAGCCTACCGCAGAGATAAAGTAAAACAAGCCAATCCAAAGTAGACTATTTTTTCGCCCCATGCGGTCAGCAGGAAGGCCACCAACAAAGGCTCCGATGACGGTGCCGTACAAGGCAGAGGCAATCGCCAAGCCGTGCATCCAATCGTTGAGCATCCATTCGTCCTGTATGGCACGCTCTGCCCCAGAGATGACGGCCGTGTCAAAGCCAAACAAAAAGCCGCCCAGGGCAGCGGTGAGGGAAATCCAAAAGGCATAGGTTTTCGAGGACATGAGGCGGTCTGGGTTATTGAATCCACTAAACTAAGGAGAAGGACTAGATTTCAAAATAGAGGAGGCCATTTCTCTGGTTTTTCAAGAGATACTGTAACCGAATCCGCTTCCTTTTCGTGTGGGTAATTGTGCCCTCAAATTTTGTGTCTCTGTCAAAAACACAAAGACCGACACCGTAGTTTTTCCTATATTCGCAGGTGTATTTGAGGAGGTAGAAATCTCTTTTTCAAGCCTTGAATCCAGAATAGAACCCAAATCCATGACTTTACCAACTTCCAAGTACCAACCCCAGCACCACATCCGCATTGTCACGGCGGCCTCGCTCTTTGATGGGCACGATGCCGCGATCAACATCATGCGGCGCATCATCCAAGCCACAGGCTGTGAGGTGATTCACCTGGGACACAATCGATCCGTTCAAGAAATTGTAGACTGTGCCATCCAAGAGGACGTACAGGCCATTGCCATCACTTCCTACCAAGGAGGGCACGTGGAATTTTTCAAGTACCTATACGACCTGCTCCAAGAGCGGGGTGCTGCACATGTCAAAATCTTTGGTGGAGGTGGAGGTACCATTCTGCCAGAGGAGATTCAACTGCTGCATGAGTATGGCATCACCCGCATTTATTCCCCAGACGATGGACGTGCGATGGGCTTGCAGGGGATGATCAATGACTTGGTGTCGGCCTGTGATTTTCCGCTAGGAGGGGACCTAGATCCCCAGGCAAAACTAGGTCTCGGCGATGCTGGTCAGGTGGCTCGGGTGATCTCGGCCTTCGAAAACTATCCAGAACGTTCAGCTACGCTCTTAGAAAAAATCAGAACTGCCAGTGCTGCGGCTACCGTGCCGGTTCTGGGCATCACAGGAACGGGTGGAGCAGGTAAATCCTCCTTGGTAGACGAATTGGTTCGTCGATTTTTGCTTGACTTTGAAGACCGACGCGTAGCCATTATTTCGGTGGATCCTTCCAAGCGAAAGACAGGTGGAGCCTTGTTGGGGGACCGTATTCGCATGAATGCCATCCACCATCCACGCGTCTACATGCGCTCCTTGGCCACCCGCCAGTCCAATCTGGCCCTTTCCAAGTACGTACAAGATGCCGTGGATACGGTCAAGGCGGCTGGCTACGATTTGGTTATCCTTGAAACCTCCGGAATCGGGCAATCCGATACCGAAATCATTGAGCATTCCGACCTATCCCTCTACGTGATGACCCCAGAATATGGGGCGGCTTCGCAGTTGGAGAAAATCGACATGCTGGACTTTGCAGACCTGATTGCGCTCAACAAGTTTGACAAGCGTGGAGCCCTGGATGCCTTGCGCGATGTGCGCAAGCAGTACATGCGCAACCATAACCTTTGGGACAGCAAGGAGGAGGACCTACCCGTGGTAGGTACGATGGCCTCACAATTCAACGATCCGGGCATGAACCGACTCTATGCCTTGGTAGTCGCTGCCCTTGGGGAAAAATTTGAAAACTGGAAAAGTACTTTCCAAGGAGCGATGGGTATCTCCGAAAAGGTGTACATCATCCCACCAGCACGCACGCGCTACCTGAGTGAGATCACGGAGGTCAACCGGAAGTACGATGCTTGGGTAGAGGAGCAGCGGGAAATTGCGCAGCAACTTTATTCCATCCAAACCTCCATGGATGTCATTGCCACTACTTCGGTGGCCGATAAAGATCGACTGATCAAGGAGTTGCAAGAGGTGTATGCACAAGTAGCCTTGCACCTGGATCCTAAAAACAAAAAATGGCTGGAGGACTGGCCAGCGGAAGCCGCGAACTATGCCGGGGAGTTTTACACCTTTAACGTACGAGACAAGGAGATCAAGGTGAAAACCTACCACACCTCCCTGTCCAATACCCGCATTTCTAAGGTGGCCCTGCCGCCATTCCAAGCCTGGGGGGAACAGTTGAAGTGGGGGCTACGGGAAAATCTACCGGGAAAATTCCCTTACACCGCTGGAGTATTTCCCTTCAAGCGGGAAGGAGAGGACCCTACGCGCATGTTTGCTGGAGAAGGAGGACCCGAACGCACCAACAAGCGCTTCCACTACCTTTCCAAAGACATGCCGGCCAAGCGCCTTTCTACAGCCTTTGATTCGGTGACCCTCTATGGGGAAGATCCGGACTACCGTCCCGATATCTACGGCAAGATCGGCAATGCAGGGGTAAATATTTGCTGCTTGGATGATGCCAAGAAGCTGTATTCTGGCTTCAATTTGATCGATCCGATGACCTCAGTGTCCATGACCATCAATGGCCCAGCTGCAGCAATGACTGCCTTTTTCTTGAATGCAGCCATCGACCAGCAGTGTGAGGTGTATATCAAAAAGAGGGGTTTAGAAAAGCAGGTAAATGCACAGATGGATGCGATTTACACGAAAAAAGGACTTCCAAGACCTACTTACCGAGGAGCACTTCCCGAAGGAAATAATGGGCTCGGCCTGCTCCTGCTCGGGGTGACGGGGGATCAAGTTCTTCCAAGCGAAGTTTATGCACAAATCAAGGCAGATACCCTCTCCAAGGTGCGCGGTACCGTGCAAGCGGATATTTTGAAAGAGGACCAGGCACAAAATACCTGCATCTTTTCCACCGAGTTTTCCCTCCGCCTGATGGGGGATGTACAGCAGTACTTCATTGATCATCGAGTGCGAAATTTTTACTCCGTATCCATTTCAGGATACCACATTGCTGAAGCGGGGGCCAACCCGATCACGCAATTGGCTTTGACGCTGTCGAATGGATTTACCTACCTGGAGTACTACCTCTCGAGAGGGATGGACATCAATGATTTTGCGCCCAATCTGTCCTTCTTTTTCTCCAACGGCATCGATCCGGAGTATGCAGTGATCGGTCGAGTGGCACGAAGAATCTGGGCCAAGGCGCTCAGGTTGAAGTATGGAGCCAATGAGCGTGCGCAGATGCTCAAGTACCACATCCAAACTTCTGGGCGCTCCTTGCATGCCCAGGAAATTGACTTCAACGACATACGCACTACACTACAGGCCTTGTATGCGATCTACGACAACTGCAACTCCCTGCATACCAATGCCTATGACGAGGCGATTACCACGCCTACGGAAGGGTCTGTGCGACGAGCGATGGCCATCCAATTGATTATCAATAAGGAATTGGGTCTGGCCAAAAACGAAAATCCACTGCAGGGATCTTTTATCATCGAGGAGTTGACCGACTTGGTGGAAGAGGCCGTTTACGTAGAGTTTGACCGCATCACCGAGCGTGGAGGTGTCCTCGGAGCCATGGAGACCATGTACCAGCGGGGCAAGATTCAGGAGGAGAGTTTGCACTACGAGATGCTCAAGCATACCGGAGAATACCCGATTATTGGGGTCAATACCTTCCTGTCCAGTAACGGATCTCCTACGGTGATTCCAGGAGAGGTGATTCGTGCAACGGTGGAGGAAAAGGAGGGGCAAATTCAAACCTTGACTGCCTTGCATCAAGCGCATCAGGATATGCTGACTATCCAACTCAAAACCTTGAAAAAAGCGGCTGTTTCCAATGAAAACGTGTTTGAATGCTTGATGGAAGCCACAAAATACTGTTCTTTGGGACAATTGACCCGAGCACTTTACGAAGTGGGAGGGCAGTACAGAAGAAATATGTAAGTAAATTGGTGCTTTGGAGTCACCAATAAAAAGAGAACCTATGGCAAATACACGCAGCGTCACCGTACGCATGAAATCGGATCTCCACTACGAATCTAAAAATGCACAGGGAAACGTAGTGGAAATAGACATGCTTGATCCAGAGCATAAGCAAGCACAATCTCCTATGGACCTGCTCCTCTCTGCATTGGGGGGCTGTGCCTCGGTAGATGCGGTCTTGATGATGAAAAAGAAGCGAAGGGAGGTACTAGATTTTTTTGTGGAGGTAGAAGGTGTTCGAAATGATGGAGTGCCAGGATATTACACGGAGATTGCCCTCCATTTTGTATTGGTGTCTCCGGATGCAACTGCGGAGGAGTTTGAAAAAGTGGTAGTGCTTTCGGTAGACAAGTATTGTTCGGTAGCCTCTTCCCTCAAATCTTCCATCAGCTACACTTCCGAAATTAGGAGGTCCCTATGAGGGTGGTGCGAGAATTGGTGAAGGAGGAAATACGGGTGAGTATTTTCTCCTGGAATTCCAAGTACATCCTGAAGTACGAATGGGGTCCCATGGAACAAACCTTCAAGCTCAACGAAACCGATATTTTAGAAGAATCTGAGCTAGAAGGTTTTCTGAGCGGTGATTTTTTTAATCAAGTGAAGGTGAGATTTAAAGAAATGGGTGATTCTTTTCTTGGAAAACTAGAAAATAGTTAATTTTCTAGAAATCCTGAAAAATGAAGAAATTTTTATCCCATTTTTTAGTTGCTACTTTTTTATTCTTTAGCAATGCTTGTCAAAATGCTTCACTTGGGCCCCAAGAAGAAGACTTTCAATCCTTAATTCAGGTAATAGTCAAAGTGGAAGGCCACATGCGTAGGCTGAGCCAAGATCTTAAAGTTATTGGGGCGCACCATCAGCTATTGCTTGAAAAAAGGGATTCCATTCTAGCACATCCTGGGCCCTTTAAGTACACGATAGAAGGGAATTTTTCAACCAATAAACCTGGAGAGGACAGTACCTTGAGTACAATCATCTTGCTCAACAGCAGCAAGGATAGGGAAAAAGGAAAGGAATTGATCCTGATTACTAACTCCTTGGATAGCCTTTTTGCCAACTATATTTCGAAGCATCCCGAAGTGGTTCAGATTTTTTCCAACTCTGCGCTCCAGGCAAGTAGAATCTATCCCGCTTTTGATGCAAAAAATATTGTAGATCCCAATATTGACATCACCTCCTTTAATTTTTATTACGAAGCAGATTTGGCACACAATCCCAGCAAGGGTACGGTATGGCTACCGGATGCTTACATAGATCCTGCGGGAAAAGGTTGGATTTTTTCCTTAGTCTATCCCATCTACGTGGAGGAGGAGTTGTCTGCGGTAATGGGGATAGATTTACCCATAGGGGAGGCCATTGGTTCTTTTCTAGAATCAGAAGAGGGCTATTTTGTGTTGATCAATCAAAAGGGAGACATCATTGGGGGCACTAGCGAGGGCATCAAGCTCCTAGACATGCCAGTACTTCGAAATCACGTGTATAGAGAATCCATACAGGAAAATAACTTCCGAGACCCAGATTTTAATTTGTCCCGAAGTAAAAATGCTGAGGTGCGGGATATGGCCAAAGCGATTTTGGAAAATAAGAAGGTTCATTACGATTTTAAGCAAGACCCTCGCCTGTTTCGAGCCTTAGGGGTAAAATTTTCCAATGTGGATTGGTTTCTTCTTGAACTTAAATTGGCCGATCAATGAAGAATAAGTATTTGTCCAATTCTAGTTTTAGGATGGCACTATTGGTTGGAGTTTTTCTTATCGTATTGGTTGCTGTGGTAGGCATTAGCTTTTTCTGGGCCATGTATGCTGCTCAATTAGAGAGAAGAAAGGATTTTTTAGGGCAACAAACCGATTTGGCAGGTAGAGGTTTGGAAAACGAGCTGAATCGATTTGAAGAGGAATCTCGGCTTTTTGCAGTGGAGGTAGAGGACCTGGCTGCGAATCAGCGGACCTCAGACCTGGGGAAACTTTCAAGAAAAACCCTAACCGCTTTTCCCAACCTGATCGATACCCTGTGGGTGGGAGGGATACAAGATTCTATCTACATGTTTGTGTACAACGAGCGGAATGACTTTATCCAAGAATCCATCACTCAATTCCCTTCCGATAGCATTCCATTTCATCTGTACCTAGAAGGAAAGCAGGGGGTTAGGGTACTTTATGCAGTCAACCTGAAAAAATTTGCCAAGCAATACGTGGACAACTTTTTTCAAATGCAAGGTGGGGGAAATTTCCTACACCTAGGGGCTAAGCTAGAAGACATCAGTTCGGCCACCCTTCCCCACTTGGAGCAAGTAGAGATTCTAGAGATGGACTCCATCAAAAAAGACCTGTACCAAGGCATCAAGGGATTGTATGCCATCACGTGGAAGCAGGAGGGAGAGCTGGTCAACGGGCTACTTGCCCAATATCCTTTTTCCTTTGGAGATATGGCCCATCATGCTGCCTTAGTCATTGTCTTTCCCACCGATGATCTCAGTTCTGGGGTGTATAAAACCTACTTTTTACTGTTTATAGGTGTAATCATCATCATGGTGATTATCCTTTCCTTTTTTGTGATTTCTTTAAAAAACTACCTGGAATTAGCCAAAACCAGAGAAGAGAGTTTTCAAGAGATATCCAGGTTATTTGACCAACAAAACATGTTGCTCAAGGAACTCCGAGGCTTCGTATTTTTTTACAATTACAAGGGAGAAATTTTGCGGATCAGTGACGAAGTAAAAGAAGTGCTGGGGTATACCAAAGAGGAATTTAATAAGGTTTTCAGTAAGGATTCCTCAAACGAGATCTTGGAGCAACATAGAGAAGAAATCAAGAAGGCCTATTTGGCTAAAAAGGAATTTATCGAGTTGGAGTACGACATGCTTCGAAGAGATGGTAAAACTATTAGGATTAGAATTTTTGAAAAAATTCTTATCGATTCCCAAGGAAGGTTTGATGGGGGTCTAGGGATCTGCACCGATATTTCGGAGCAATACGCAGCCAAGATGAAGGTCATCCAAAACGAAGGCCGCCTGCGCTCCTTGATCAACAACCTGCCCGACGAAATTTTTATTTACGACAACGAGGGAAAAGTACTGGATTTTCATGTACAGCCTTCTGGGAATTACCTGGGCTTGACTCAAGCGGCAGAAGGAAAAAAATTCTTGGATATTGTTCCCGAAAACCAGCGAGAGAAATTGCATGCCGCCTTCCAAAAGGCGAGAAGTACCGGAGTGCTCCAATCGGTCAATGTCTCCTGGATACCTGCTGGGGAGGAAAAAACTAGGCACTACGAGCTCAGGTTTTTCCCCTTGGACGAGCAGCAGATGGTTTCTATTTCTAAGGACATCACCAATCAAAAAATTTGGGAAAAAGGTATCCTAGAGGCCATGTATGCGGCAGAACAAGCGAATAAGTCCAAGTCTGAATTTTTGGCCAACATGAGTCATGAAATCCGAACCCCCTTGAATGGATTGTTGGGAATGATTGATTTACTGGAAGGTACTCACCTGGAGGAAATCCAAAAGCAATACCTAGACATTATAAAAAATTCTGGAAACTCTCTGTTGAGTATCATTCGGGATATCTTGGATTACTCCAAGATTGAGGCTGGAAAAATGGAGCTACATCCCAGTACCTTTGCCCCTCAGGAGCAAGTGCGAGCGCAACTTGAAATTTTGGGTGGAATAGCCAAAAAGAAAGACATCACCCTGACCATGGATGTCCAGGTACTCCCGAGTTTGGTGGTGGAAGCGGACCGGGACAAAATCAATCAAGTCCTACTCAACCTCATGGGTAATGCCTTAAAGTTTACCCCCAGCAGGGGACAAGTGGTGATTTCCTTGTCCCAAGAAGCGCTCACCGAGGAATTGGTACTCCTAAATTACAGCGTTTCGGACAATGGCATTGGGATTTCTCAGGAGCACTTGCAGCAGTTGACGGATCCCTTTTTCCAAGTGGAGAGTTCATCAAGCAGGTCTTATAAGGGGGCTGGCCTTGGATTGGCTATCGCCAAAAGGATGGTAGAACTGCTGGGGGGTGAATTGGAAGTGGATAGTAGTCCAGGGAAAGGGGCTACCTTTCGATTTTCCGTGATTGCCAAACTTATCTTTCGACCCGAAGTAGAGCTAGAAAAAGAAAACTCAGGAAATAAGGAGAGCAAGGGAATGGGTAAAAAATTCCCACTACGTCTTTTACTAGCGGAAGACAATGAACTCAACTTACAACTCATGGGAATGATGTTTGAGCAGCTGGGCTACGACTTTGCGGTAGCAAAAAATGGACAGGAAGCCGTAGAAAAAGTCAGTGCGCAGCCCTTTGACCTGGTCTTTATGGATGTGCAGATGCCTGTGATGAATGGGCTGGAAGCCACCACAGCCATTCGTAAACTTCCCAAACAAGAGGGCTTGGTGATCATTGGGCTTTCTGCCAATGCCTTCGAAGACGATCAGCGAAAGGCGATCGCTATGGGAATGAACGATTACCTCACCAAACCCATACGCTTGGCAGACTTGGCTGGGAAGCTGGAATACTACTATCGGAAGATAAAACTTCAGCCCCAGGGGAGTTGATCAGGTGGTCAATAGTCCACGGACCACAGCCCATTTAATTGAACCATATCCCTTTATTTATTAGTTGGGAGTAGTTGAATGGCGAACGCTGAGTGTAGCATATTGATGTGGGAATTCGAAAATCATTCGAATCTCGTATCATCATGAAGTCTTCAATCTTGTTTCTTGTTTCTACTCAATTTACAAAGTCGTCTCCAAGTCAAAAGATTCCAGGTAGTCTGCTACTCGTCTTACAAACATGCCCCCCAATGCTCCATCGACTACTCGGTGGTCATAGGAATGGGAGAGAAACATTTTGTGGCGAATGGCAATCACGTCACCTGTAGGCGTTTCCACTACCGCTGGCTTTTTGACGATGGCACCAATGGCTAATATGGCCACTTGAGGTTGAGGAATGATGGGTGTACCCATGACATTGCCAAAAGAACCCACGTTTGATACGGTGTAGGTGCCGCCCGTGACCTCATCGGCGGTGAGTTTGTTGGTTCGGGCACGCTGTGCCAAATCATTCACTTTTTTTGAAATTTCTACCAAACTCAAGTCATCTGCTTGTTTGATGACTGGAACGATGAGGTTGCCAGATGGCAAGGCTACTGCCATGCCAATATTGATGTCCTTTTTCTTGATGATTTGCTCTCCGTCTACCGAAATATTGATCATGGGAAAATCTCGAATGGCTTTGGCAACTGCCTGTATGAAAAATGGGGTGAAGGTGAGAGACTCTCCGTAAGTCGCCTTGAAGGCTTCCTTGTTTTTCTCTCTCCAAAGGACGATGGAAGTCATGTCTGCTTCTACAAAAGAAGTCACATGAGCAGAAATGCGTTTGGATTCTACCATGCGCTGCGCAATTAACTTACGCATGCGGTCCATTTCGATGATTTCATCTGAGCCACTCAGGCTAGGGGCAACTTGGCTGTAAGAAGGAGATGGGGAAGCCTTTTTTGTGGCACCCTGTCGTGCTGCAAGGTAGTCCCACATGTCTTGTTTGGTGACTCGCCCTTCTTTGCCCGTGCCAGGAATATTAGATAGTTCTTCGAATGAAATGCCCTCTTCTTTGGCTATGCTTTTGACCAAGGGAGAATAAAATCTTCCGTCAGCTGCTACCTGAGTATCTTGCGAGTCCTCTTCTATGAGGCTACTTGTCGATACGGGAAGCTCTTGCTTCCCTTCTTTTTGGATAGTTTCTGTCTCTGAAGGACCTGATGGTACGGCCGAGGAAGCTTCCCATGTAGTTTCAATCAGGGCGATGGCCGCACCTACCTTCACCACTTCACCTTCTTGGGCTAGGATTTTTTTCAACCTACCCCCATGGGTAGCAGGAACCTCCGTATCTACCTTGTCTGTAGCTACCTCTAGCACAGACTCATCAGCTTCGATAAGGTCTCCCTCCTTTTTCAGCCAGGAGATGATGGTGCCTTCTATGATACTTTCGCCCATTTTGGGCATCAGCATTTCTATACTTGCCATGATACTTCGGGTAAATTCATTGGGTTTATATCCAAAGTTTAAAAGTATATTTTATTGAACTGCTACCCAAGTCCTTAGAGTAAAAATTTATTAGAAGCAAGAGATAAGAGAAAAGTGTTAAGATACAAAGGATGAGAAAGGCTTGCTTGATCTTGTTGCGCTCATTGCCTTGACTTTGAAATGCAGATTCTGAGCAAGTTCATTACCGCTACCCCAGTGAGTTGGATATTAATCATTCTATCTTGCGTCAACTGAAGCATTTTGGTTTCTACAAAACCCTCCCCAGCACAAGCTATCCAGACCGTTCCCACCGGTTTTTCGGGCGTGCCCCCATCCGGCCCTGCAATTCCGCTGCTCGCAAGTCCAAAATGAGCCCCAAATAAGGTCCTCACTCCAGAAGCCATCTCACGGACCGTTTGTTCACTTACTGCTCCATGCTGCTGTAAGGTTTCTGGACTTACTCCAAGGATAGATTTCTTTCCTTCGTTTTGGTAAGGAACTACCGCTCCCTTGAAATAGGCGGAGCTTCCAGGCACGGTGGTCAGCGTATGGGAAATAAATCCCCCCGAACAGCTTTCTGCTACTGCTACCGTTTGTCCTACCTGCTTCAAGAGTTTCCCTACTACTGCTTCCAAGGTGTCCTCATTGTAGCCATAGATATAGGAAGAAATGCTAGGGAGTACGGCCTGAATCTGCTGCTCCACCTCCTGTCTCAGGTGCGCTTTGTTTTCTCCAAAGGCGGTCAATCGAAGTTTGACATGGCCTAGGGAGGGCAGGTAGGCAAGTCGAATGTGGCTTGGAAGCGCATTTTCCCAGTCTTTGATTAGGTCTGCCAACAAGGATTCCCCTATTCCTACCGTTTTGATCAGTTTGTGGTAAATAACGGGTAGCTCAAATACAGTGGAAAGTTTAGGTAAAACAAAGTCCTTTATGAGTTTTTTCATCTCGTGGGGTACTCCCGGCATAGACATCCAATAGCACCCTTTTTGCTCAAACCACATCCCTGGTGCAGTACCGACCTCATTGGGTACGTAGGTGCAGCAGCTGGGCAAGTGCCCCTGAAGGATATTGAGGGGGGTCATTTCTCGGCCACGCCGAGTAAAGTATTGTGAAACAGCAGCCACTGCCTCAGGCACTTCTACGATCTCGCATCCAAAGTATTCGGCAAGGAGAGGTTTGGTCAAATCGTCTTGTGTGGGTCCCAAGCCTCCCGTGATCAAAATGAGATGGGCCCGCTGAGATGCGGCTTCAAAGGCAGCCAAAATATCATTTCTATTGTCACCAACCGTGGTTTTTCGCACGACTCGCACCCCAATAGCATCCAATTCCTGACTGATCCAGTGGGAGTTGGTGTCCATGATTTGCCCATACAGGAGCTCGTCTCCTATGGCAATGATTTCTGCGGTTACAGTAGCCATCTAGATTTTATCTTACGTTAGCGTTGCGAAGAATACGGGAAAATAATCCTGGAAAGAATCGTTTGAGGTACACGGCCCAGGTTTCTTTGCCCCCGATGTAGACCTCATCTTTTTTGCGGAGCAAGGCTCGGTAGAGTTGATCGGCACAAGTTTCAGCCGACATGCCTTGAGCCTGCGCTTGGTCCATTTCACCCAAAGGAGAGCCGTCCCCGGTAACGGCATTGACAGACACTTGGGTATGGATAAATCCGGGACAAATCAAGGTAACCGCAATGTTATCCTGGTGATGTTCCGCCCTAAGCGTATCAAAAAAACCATGGAGTGCATGCTTTGCACCCGCATAGGAGGAGCGATAGGGTGAACCGAATTTGCCTACTAAGGAGGTGACCACAGCGAAATGCCCTTTTTTGTTTTGGATAAAATAGGGAAGAACTGCCTTGGTCAGGGCGACGGTGCCAAAATAATTCACTTCCATCAATCGTCGATCTACCTCCAGTTGGGTCTCTTTGATCAAAGAGCGCTGGCTGATGCCTCCGTTGTGCAAAAGTAGGTCGAGGCTTCCAAAAAAGGAAAGGGCAGTAGCAGCTTTTTCAGGCAAGGAGGCTGTTTCGCTCAGGTCCAAGGGGAGCAAACGGATGTCTTGGGGAAATGCACAAGACTGCTTTACTCGCTCCAATTCCGATACATTTCTGGAAGAAAGAATCAGGGTATATCCTTCTTTCGAAAACTTTTTGGCAGCGGCTTCCCCAATGCCAGAGGATGCTCCCGTGATCCAGATTACAGGTTTGGACATGGCTTAGCGTTTTTCGTAGGTGACAAAAGCGTAGGGGTATTCGTTGGTTTCATCGGCAGGGAATTCTTCCCGTTCTTTCTCCTTCCAAAGGTCAGGATTGAGTTCTGGGAAAAAGGTGTCTCCCTCTAGGTTGGCTTCTACTTCCGTGATCTCGAGTATATCGCAGAGTGGGAGCGCTTCCTTGTAAATTTCACCCCCACCAATCACAAATAATTTCTCCAGCTGACGCTTCGTGCAAAAAATCAAGGCCTCCTCTACCGAGTGGAAGACAAAATGACCTTCTGGCGCTTTGAAATTCGAATTTCTGGTTATTATGAGATGTGTACGGTTGGGTAATGGCCTTCCTAGGGATTCATAGGTCTTTCGGCCCATAAGCAAGAAATGCCCTGTAGTCAAGTGCTTAAAGCGCTTGAGATCTGCCGATAGCTTCCATATCAATTGGTTATCTTTTCCAATTACTCGGTTTTTTGCTTTTGCTACGAGAAGAATCAGTTTCACGTTCGTGGTTTTGAGGGTCAATTTACCTGATTTAGGGAAGTACTTGTAGATGAAACTTCCAAATGCGCAGGTAAGTTTACTAGAATTTATTCAAGTTGTTCGCTTCGAATTAAGCCGGAGCTGAAGGATTATTGGAGTTGATTTTACCCTTTCCAACCTCGGAGGAGTTCATCCACCTTCATGCGTTTTTTTCCTTCGAGTTGCAGTTCCTGCACCACCAAGATTCCTTGGCCACATTGGAAATGTAGGAAGGTCTTGAAGTCTGAAGTCCATTCTCCTGGGGCTTTTCCTGACAACTTCCCTTCCAAGGTCGTGGAGGTAAAAATTTTGCAGGTTTTCCCCTGTAGCTCGGTCCAGGCTCCCGGATAGGGGGAGAGTCCCCGGATTAAGTTGTGGATGGAGGTAGCCGAAGCAGTCCAATCGATCTTGCCCGTTTCCTTAAAGATCTTGGGTGCCTTATGGATGGCCAGGGCCTCGTCTTGAGGCAGGGGATGGATGTCTTTGGAGGCGATGGAGGCTACAGTTCGTAGCACCAAGTCTGCACCCAGGCCCATCAATTTTTCATAGAGGCTTCCCAAATTGTCTTCCGGGAGGATAGGCACTTTTTCTTGGAAAAGGATATTTCCAGTATCGATTTCATGCTGCAAGAAGAAGGTAGTGACCCCTGTTTCTCTTTCCCCTTGGATCAGCGCCCAGTTGATCGGGGCTGCCCCACGGAAGTTGGGCAATAGGGAAGCATGCAAGTTGAAGGTACCCAAGGGAGGCATACTCCAGACGTCCTCAGGCAACATGCGGAAGGCAACGACGATCTGTAGGTCAGCGGCTAGTGCCTTCAATTCCTGTTGGAAATCGGGATCTTTCAAGTTGGTGGGCTGAAGCACGGGGATATTCAATTTTTCAGCGGCCTCCTTGACGGGGGATCCAACTAATTTTTGTCCTCGGCCTTGGGGCTTATCCGGAGCGGTGATCACGGCGATGACATTCCAACCTGCAGCAACCAATTTTTCAAGGGCTGGCACCGCAAACTCGGGGGTACCCATGTAGATGATGCGTAAGGAACGATCCATTAGGGAAGTGGGGTAAGTGGAGTTGCTGTCTTGGGATACAACAAGTATTTGTCCCGAAGCTGACGGTATTCCTCTAATCCGGCCTGCCAGGAGGCTTTAATTTCTTCTTCAGTCATACCTGCTAAAATTTGTTTTTTGAGTTCGTCCGTACCTACTAGGGTATTAAAGTAATTATTGAAAAACTTTTCTTTCATGCCTGAGCGTTGGTATGCCTCCAACAGATAAGTCAAGGTGAAGGAAGGAATAGGACTAATTTCGCGCAAGTCTCTACCATAGCATTTTTGGTTTTGATGCGGCGGGGTTTTAGACATGCCTTCTATGGAGATAGGAGTGAAGGTAAAGTCCCCAAATCGGGGATCAGGATAGCCAAATACCTGGAAAGGAAAGAGAGTGCCCCGACCCAGGGACATCACCGTACCTTCAAACAAACAGGTGCTTGGGTACCAGAATATGGCTTGGGCATTGGGGAGGTTAGGAGAGGGCTTAACTGGCAAATCATAGGCCTGATTGTGGGTCCAATGGGCCACAGGAATAACGGTGAGCTCTACTTTTAGGTCAGCACCCAACCATCCTTCTTCGTTGATCATTTGGGCAAGTTCACCTATAGTAAGTCCATGTACAATAGGAATGGGGTGCAAGCCTACAAAAGACTCGTAGCCTTTTTTCAGAATAGGTCCATCAACATAAGATCCGTTGGGATTGGGTCTATCCAATAGAATAAGTTTTTTACCTTGCTCGGCGCAAGCTTCCATCACGTAATGGAGCGTACTGATGTAGGTAAAAAATCGTACGCCTACATCTTGAAGGTCAAAAATTACCACATCCAGATCTTGGAGTTGCTCTGCTGTGGGCTTTTTATTGTTGCCATACAAGGAAACGATGGGAAGTCCCGTTTTGGGGTCAATGGAATTGTCTACCTTCTCGCCTGCATCTGCAGTACCCCTAAATCCATGTTCTGGCACAAAAACCTTGACTACTTTTACCTTTTTTTCCAGCAAGTAATCTACCAAGTGGATGGAAGCACTCTGAGGTAAAATACTCGTTTGATTGCCTACCACCCCCACTTTTTTTCCTTCTAGCTGGGGGAGATAGCTGGAAGCCTGTTCTGCCCCGGTGAGTACCTGCTGACCAAGAGCAACTTGAAGAGAAACCCAACTAGAAACTATGGTCAAAAAAAAGACGAAAGCTAAATTTTTCCCTGTCTTCATGCTATTTTGCAAAGAGTTGTAAACAAAGTTACGCTAGTCTGTTGAACCTTTCCTATTTCCTAGCCAAAAGAATAAGTTTTAAGCAGGCGGGAGGATTTTCTGGAATTCTCCATCGCATTGCGGTAGCCAGCCTTGCGCTTGGGCTAGGAGTAGCCATGCTGTCCATTATGGTGCTGGGTGGATTTCAAAAATCGGTTTCTAGCAGAGTATTTGGGTTTACAGGCAATTTCCAGGTACAAAAATACCAAATGAGTTCTGCTTACGAAGAACAGCCCTTCTTGGTGGATCCTGAATTTTTAGGCAAAGCCAAGGAATTTCCTTTTGTAGGTAAGGTCCAATCCTATGCCCATAAGGCTGCTTTGCTAAAGGGCGGTGAGGAAGTAGAGGGAGTGGTACTCAAGGGAGTGGATCGGGACATGGATACCCTTGGGTTTGCCAAGTACCTGGTGGAAGGTAGGATGTTGCATCTTCCAGATTCGGGAGTTAGCAATGAGATTATGCTCAGTAGACTCGTAGCCAATAAGCTTCTACTACAACTGGGGGATAAAGTGACTTTGTATTTTGTTCAGCAGCCTCCCCGATTTAGACGGGTAGAGGTGGTAGGTATTTTTGAGACCTACTTAGAAAACTTTGACGAGCAAGTGATCTTAGGCGAATTGCAAACCATCCGAAACCTCAATGGCTGGTCCAAAGAGCAGGTGGGAGGATTAGAAATTCACCTCAAGGATCCCACAGGATCTGACGACTATGCCATGCTGATCGAAGAGGAATTGGATTATGACCTGCGGCTCATTGATAGCAGGGAACGGTATTTGGATATTTTTGACTGGCTAAAACTCCTAGATACCAACGTCATCGTATTTATCACCTTGATAGGACTGGTGGCTTTGGTCAATTTGGGGGCCATCTTGTTTATTCTGATCATGGAGCGAACCCAAATGATAGGCATTTTAAAAGCCATGGGTTCGAAAAATTCCCAAATTCGAAGACTATTTTTCTGGAGTGGACTCCATATTTTGGGAAAAGGACTTTTGCTCGGCAATGCGGTGGGATTGTTTTTGGGAGCTTTGCAAACCTATTTTCACCTCATTCCCCTAGACCCAGCAAGCTACTACATGCCTGCAGTCCCCATAGATTGGAATTGGCCTGCTTTTTTACTGCTCAATTTCGGTTTGATCTTGCTCACCGCTTTGGTGCTGTGGATACCGGTGGGGTTTATCTCCAGGGTAGATCCGGTAAAGTCAATTCGCTTTGACTAGCACATGGGGTTTGAAAATGCTTTTGAGTTTCATCCAAATCACGCCAAAAACGGCCTCTCTAAAAATATGTGGGCTCATTTTAGATTGACCTTTGGTCCGATCGGTAAAAATGATGGGAACTTCTACCAGTTTGAACTTGAGTTTCCAAGCGGTAAATTTCATTTCAATTTGGAAAGCATAGCCAATAAATTGAATTTTTTCAAGTGCGATTCCTTCCAAAACACTTCTATGATAGCATTTGAATCCTGCAGTAGCATCCTGTATGGGTAGCCCTGTGATCATGCGCACGTATTTGCTGGCAAAATAAGACATGAGTACCCGTCCCATGGGCCAGTTGACCACATTGACGCCAGTGATGTAGCGAGAACCAATGGCCAGATCGTAATCCCTGTTTTTAACGGCTTCGTAAAGCCGAATCAAGTCCTTGGGATCATGTGAAAAATCACAGTCCATCTCAAATATAAAATCGTAATCTCTTTTCAGGGCCCATCGGAAACCAGCAATGTAGGCAGTACCCAAACCGAGTTTCCCTGCCCGTTCCATCAAGTGAAGTCTTCCTTCAAATGATTTTTGAAGCCCTTTTACTACTTCAGCTGTTCCGTCGGGAGAGCCATCGTCAATGATAAGTAACTCAAAATTTCCCTCCAATTCCATCACGATTTGCACCATGTCGCTGATGTTTTCCAGCTCATTGTAGGTGGGGACGATGACGAGTTTGCGGTGGCTCATGGGAAGATCAATTTTCAAAAATAAGGGTTCTGATGGATTTTCGGTGAAAGCAATGCTCGAAAACAAGGAAGTAGTATGTTTGCAGAAAAAAAAGCATGCCCTTGCACATCGCTATAGCCAGTTACTACTCCACAGGTGCCTACGATGCCAATACCATTGACGAAGATGCCTTGTTGTCCTCTATCTTGACTGAGATGGGTGTTGCGCATCAGATCCATCCCTGGTCAGCTCCTGAGGTGGATTGGGCTGCATTTACCCATGTGCTGATCAAGTCAACCTGGGATTATTTTGATTTTTATCCCGAGTTTTTGGTTTGGCTGGATACCTTGGAAACGCTAGGTGTGCAGGTGTTGAATGAGGTGCAAACGCTGCGTTGGAACTCTTCCAAAACCTACCTGATGGAAATTGAATCCAATGGATTTCCCTGCATTGCAGGTAAAATCCTTCCAAAGGGCAGTAAGCCGGTTCTGGATCAATTGTTTTCTGAATTCAAAGCAGACAAATTAGTAGTCAAGCCACTCGTCAGTGGGGGGGCTAAGCATACGCTTAAGGTTGTACGTGGGGCTGAAGCAGGGATGGAGGAGAAAATTGGAAATTTACTCCAGGAAGAAGATTTTTTGGTGCAGCCCTTCATTCCAGAAATTGTGGAGGTCGGGGAGTACTCCCTTATTTTTTTCAATCAAGTATTTTCTCATGCAGTACTTAAATCCCCTGCTGCTTCTGATTTTAGGGTGCAGCATTACTATGGAGGCACCATTCGAGCCATTGAGCCCCGTCCCACCATGCTAGATGCAGCCCAGGCCTTGGTAGATCGATTTGCTAAAAATACGCTCTATGCCCGAGTGGATGGGGTGGAGATCAATGGGGTTTTTCATTTGATGGAACTCGAATTAATTGAACCCTATTTGTTTTTGGGACTTTCCGACAAGGCAATTCCCAATTACAAAGCCGCATTGCATAAGCGGCTTTTGGGGAAGTAAGGAAAGCCAAAATAACCCATTTTGAAATTTCTTTGCTTTGCTTTAAGATTTCAAATCAAAGCACCCCCTTGGTGCTGGGCAATTGGTTTAAGGTTTTGGGGTCACGCTGCACGGCCATTTTGATTGCCCTTGCCAAGCCCTTGAATCCGGCTTCTATTTTGTGGTGTTCGTTTTCTCCCGTCAAAGTGACGTTTAGGTTACATTTGGCAGCATCAGAAAAGGATTTAAAGAAATGAAAAAACATTTCCGTGGGCATGTCTCCTATTTTTTCTCTTGAAAAGCTAGCATTCCACACCAACCAGGGTCTACCTCCAAAATCTATGGCTACTTGGGCTAGCGCATCGTCCATGGGAAGTAAGAATCCGTAGCGATAGATTCCTTTTTTGTCTCCCAAGGCCTTGGCATAGGCCTCGCCCAAGGCCAGTGCCGTGTCTTCTATGGTATGGTGCTCGTCAATATGAAGGTCTCCCTTCACTTGAATGGATAAATCCGTGCTTCCATGCTTACCCAGTTGCTCGAGCATGTGGTCGAAGAAATTCAGTCCAGTAGAAATGGAGCAAGCACCTGAACCATCCAAGTTCAATTCAATGGAAATGTCGGTTTCGGAGGTCTTTCGATGCACCACCGCTTTTCGTGGAGGCAGTTTCAGGAAGGTGTAGATTTCGTCCCAATCCTTGGTAGACAAAACCGCATCTGCCTGATTTTCGCCATAGAAAATAGCCTTTGCACCTAGGTTTTGCGCGAGTTGTAAATCGGTGATGCGATCACCAATGACATATGAATTTTCCAAGTCGTAGGCTTCGCTAAAGTAGCTAGTGAGCATTCCCGTTCTAGGTTTTCGGGTGGGTGCATTTTCATGGTCTAAACTCCGATCGATATGAATGGCCGAAAAATGTACATTTTCTTGCTCCAAGGTTTTGAGCATTTTGTATTGGGCGGGCCAAAAATCCTTTTCGGGAAAAGAGTCCGTACCCAAACCGTCTTGGTTGGACACCAGTACCAACTCGTAATCAAGTTCTTCTGCGATTTTCCGAAGGTTGGAAATGGCTTTGGGAACAAATTCTAATTTTTCCAGAGAATCTATTTGAAAAGTAACGGGAGGCTCTTTGATGATGGTGCCGTCTCGGTCTATAAAAAGGACTTTCTTTTTCATGGGGATCACTTGGGTAATAAAGGTGTAATTAGGGTTGTTCCGAATGGATACGATCTAGGGCTTTTAATAAGGAATTGGATTCTGCTCTTGTTCCTACGGTAATTCTAAGACATCCCTCACCATGCAGCACGTTTGTTCTACTGCGAACGATGATTTTATCCTGAATTAATTGCTCGTAGACCTTTTTTGCGTCAGCTACTCGAACCAACAAAAAATTAGCATCGGAAGGATGCACGTGCAGGATGTAGGGTAATTTTTCCAGTTGACTCCTCAAATAAGCACGCTCGATCAGGATTTGACGAATAAACTCATCCACCTGAGTTTTATTTTCTAAGGCCTGCATTACTGTTTCCTGAGTCAACCCAGAGATGTTGTACGGCGGCTTGATTTTATTGAGAATAGCAACGATTTCTTTGCTTGCGAAAGCCATTCCTAGGCGTAGGGAAGCCAATCCCCAGGCTTTGGAAAGGGTTTGCATGACCACCAAGTTGGGGTATTGCTCCAACACGGATATCAAACTTTCTTGTGGACTAAAATCGATGTAAGCTTCGTCTACTACCACGATTCCTGGAAAATGGGAGATCAAGAAAAGGACATCTTCTCGATTCATGTCATTTCCGGAGGGATTGTTTGGGGAACAGATAAAAAGAATTTTTGAACGGGTACTTGTTGCTGCAAGGATTTTTTCAGGTTGCAGCTGAAACGTTGGTGTGAGGGGCACTTGACGTACCTCTACTCCATTGATGGCTGCACTTACCCCATACATTCCGTAAGTGGGAGGAAGTAGAAGGATCTGATCCTCATCGGGCGCGCAAAAGGCACGAATCAATAAATCTATGGCCTCGTCTGATCCATTGCCTAGAAAGAGTTGGGAGGTTCTTATTCCTTTTATTTTGGCGATTTGTACTTTCAAGGTGCTTTGATAAGGGTCAGGGTAGCGGTTGTATTCCTGCAAGGTGCTAGAACCAAATGGATTTTCGTTAGCATCTAGAAAAACTCCTTCCTTTCCACTGTACTCGTCACGTGCAGAGGTGTAAGGCTGTAGCTGTAGTAGGTGAGGCCGGAGTAGGGAGGCGAGGTCAAAACTCATGATTTCTTTTGTTTTAGGTAGGCTAGCCTCAGGCTTATTGCCCGTTTGTGACCAAGTAATTGTTCGCTTTCTGCCATGAGCTCTACCGCGGGCCCTAGGTTTTGTAGCCCTTTGGAAGAGATTTTTTGATAGGTGATTTTTTTCACAAAGCTGTCTAAAGAAACTCCACTATAGCTTCGGGCATAACCATTGGTAGGTAAGGTATGGTTGGTGCCTGAGGCATAATCTCCAGCCGCTTCCGGAGTAAAATTCCCTATGAATACCGAGCCTGCATTGGATATGAGAGGCGCGACTTTTTCTGCCTGCTTGCCAGCTAAAATAAGATGTTCTGGGGCATAGGAATTGATAATTTCTAGGGCTTGATTTTTATCTTCTACCACTAAAATAGAGGAATGAGCTAAAGCCTTGTTTGCTATACTCTTACGTGGAAGATCTTGAAGTTGAAGTTGAATTTCTTCTTGTACTTTTTCGGCAAACGATGTGGATGTAGCTATCAGGACCACCTGAGAATCTATCCCATGTTCGGCTTGAGAAAGCAGGTCAGCAGCAACAAAAGAGGGAATGGCTTCTTCATCGGCATAGACCAAGACTTCGGAGGGTCCTGCCGGCATGTCAATAGCCACTCCAAATTGGGTAGCCAATTGCTTGGCAGCAGTTACGTATTGGTTGCCAGGCCCAAAAATTTTATCCACTTTGGGCACAGAGGCAGAGCCGAAAGTCATGGCAGCGATGGCTTGGGCACCTCCAAGTTTGACGATTTTCTGAATTCCCACCAGAGAGGCAGCATACAAAATGGCTGGGTGGATTTCACCTTTTGAATTGCAGGGGCTACAAAGAACAATTTCTTGGCAACCTGCAAGTTGGGCAGGGACCCCCAACATGAGCACCGTACTAAATAGGGGAGCAGTGCCACCCGGGATATAGAGGCCTACGCGCTGAATGGGAACACTTTTTCTGCTACAAGTAACCCCCGGCATGACTTCTAGGTGTAGCTCGGGACTGGCTTGTGCTGCATGAAATTTTTCAAGATTTTCCTTGGCAAGTGCCATGGCGTTTTGCAGCGCTTCACTTACCTTTCCCTTGGCTGAGGATATCTCTTCGGTACTGACTAAAAGAGAATCTAAGCGTACCTGATCAAATTTTTTGGCATATTTTTTTAAGGCCTTGTCTCCAGACTGAGAGACTTTTTCAAAAATAGGCTTTACGGTTTGCCTCAATTTTTTGGAATTAACCGCAGGTCTTTCCAGGTGCTTTTTTGCTTGTTCCAAGCTTGGGTTTAAGAGGATTTTCATGATTCTAGGAATAAAAGAATTAGATCACCATTTTTTCTATAGGAACCACAAGAATGCCTTCCGCTCCAGCGGCTCGAAGCTCGTCCATATTTTCCCAAAACTGTTCCTCGCTCAGCACCGAATGTATGGAAGACCATCCTTCCTCAGCTAGGGGCAAAATGGTAGGGCTTCGCATCCCTGGGATCAATTGGATGATTTTGGGAATTGCGCTATTGGGCACATTCATGAGGACGTATTTGTTGCTTTTTCCTGTTTGAACTGCGTTTATTCGAAACAGGAGTTTGTCTAGTATTGTTTTTTTTCCATCGGTCAATTTGGGATTCCCTATCAATACGGCTTCGGAAGTAAATACTTCTTGTACTTCTTTCAGTCCATTCATCATGAGGGTAGATCCAGAGCTTACCAAGTCGCAAATCCCATCGGCCAGGCCTATGCTTGGGGCGATTTCTACCGATCCAGAGATTTCGTGGATTTCTGCCTTGATCTGATGTTGCTTTAGAAAATTTCCAAGAATATTGGGATAGGTGGTGGCAATGCTTTTGCCTTCAAAATAACTTAAACTGGAATAGGGTGTACCTTTAGGTATGGCGAGGGAAAGCCTGCATTTGGAAAATCCTAATTTCTTAAGTAAAACTACTTCCTTGGCTTTTTCTGCTACTTCGTTGTGGCCCACAATTCCTATGTCTGCCACGCCGTCCGCCACATATCCAGGAATATCGTCATCGCGAAGAAATAAAAACTCAAGGGGAAAATTGGTGGAGGTGGATTTAAGTTTTCCCGTGCCATTGTAGAATTTGATCCCACATTCTTTGATGAGGCTCAAAGAATCATCGGAAAGTCGGCCGCTTTTCTGAACGGCAATGCGTACAAGTTGATCCATAAGGAAAGAGAATTAAAATTTAAAGTAAGGTAACTCGGGTGGTACATCGCCAAATCCCTGTCATTGGCTTCACCGGGTCGGTGTTTAGGCTTCCTCTTAGGAGGAATGGTGGAAATGATGCAACAGGTGATGCACCTGTGCTGGCAGAGAAAAAATAAGATTTGCTACGTTTGATTTCATTTCGAATTCAAAGGTAAGTGATTTTGTATGAAGTACAACTATTTTGTACCAAGTACGAAGTACAAAGTACCAAGTATGGGATTGTGCTAGCAGAGTAGTTCTGCTAATTCATTTTGAAACCAACCTTTATTTGGAAGGTACATTGTACCTGGTACTTGGTACTTTGTACAATTCCGTATTTCCTACTTTGTACCTGGTGCTTTGTACAATCATTTCCCAAACTCCATACTTACCGAATTGATGCAGTAACGTATGCCACCCGCTGCTTGGGGGCCATCGGGAAATCGGTGGCCCAGATGACCACCACAGTTGGCACAAAGGATTTCTTCGCGAATCATGAAGTGGCTGTAATCCATATGCACCTCAATGGCCTCGGGTTGGATGGGAGCAGTAAAGCTAGGCCACCCGCATCCGCTATCGTATTTGGACTCGGAGTGGAAGATGGGATTGCCACAACCCTTGCAGGAGTAGATGCCTGTTTCCTTGTTAAGGGTGTACCCACCGGTGAAGGGCCTTTCTGTGCCTTTCTGGCGCAAAACCTGATAGGATAAGGGATCCAATTGCTGTCGCCATTCCTCTTCGGATTTTTGGATGGAATAGATTTTATTTTTCATAGGTAATTGAATGTACCAAGTACGAAGTACAAAGTACCAAGTATGGGGTTGTGCTAGCAGGGTAGTTCTGCTAATTCATTTTGAAACCAATCCTTCTTTGGAAGGTACATTGTACCTGGTACTTGGTACTTTGTACCTTTTAATTTTAAGTGTGTTGTACCAAGTACGAAGTACAAAGTACCAAGTATGGGGATGTGCTAGCAGGTTAATTCTGCTCTTACAATTTGAAACCAATCATACTTTGGAAGGTACATTGTACCTGGTACTTGGTACTTTGTACAAATCCGTATTTCCTACATTGTACTTGGTACTTTGTACATGGTACCTTGTACAAATTTCTGCTATCTCCTCGGCACCAACCTCAGCGTTCCTTTCGCCTCATCATGAATTGCTTCCTTATTCATCAACTGGGGCCGGTACTTGCCTTCCGCGTACAATTCCTTCTGGTCAGAATAGTGCTTGCTAAAGCGGTTCCCTGAGTTGCCTGTCGGCAAAACGGATACTGAAGCTTCCACATCTTCAAAGTCCAATAGGATGCGCATGGCAGGTCCGGAAGTCACCTTGTAGATCCCGGAGCCATTTAATTTAAAGGCCAATTTGTTTACTGATTCTTCATTTGCTTCTACGGCATCCGTGCGTACATTGAAAAGCTTGTCCAAAGGTTTTTTGGCACCTAGGGGATGGGGATGCTCCACGGTAATCGCCTTTTCCCATTCCCAATCGTCCGCATCTTCTCTAAATTGCTGAGTAAGTTCCTCCAAGCTGAGGCGAAGGGCTTCGTGAATCACTTCGGCCTTACTTTCCTTGGGGGTAGTATTTTTCTTGTCCCACCATTTGTTGGTCTCCTGAGTCAGAAAGTGCTGGGTACTCCCAATCATTACAAAGGTCTGTAGGTACCGATCAAAACCCTCTTTTCCAAGCTCATCCTCCATGGCTAGCCTGAGGGTATGGTACAACCATTTGTAGTACAAGGTAGGGGCGGTCAGCTCCAAAGCATGATTCCCTTCCCAGGTTTCAAGTTCCTGCAAAATTGCTTCTTGGGTACTAAAATCCTCTTTTTTAATTTGAGCAAGGAGATAGGTTGCATTTTGAACCGACACTTCATTTACGGTTTCGAGCTGCAAATTCTGTAGGGATTCTTGATCCCAATCCTCTCTTGACGTGATGGTTTTTGCTATTCGGTTCCATCGTTCTCCAGGGTAGTAATAACCCGGTACGAGGAGACCAGACCTGGTGGAATCCGGCTGATTGTTGGCGGAAGCAACAAATCCAGAACTTGGATTGATGCTTTGTGGATTTTCAGAAAATGAGTACCAGCCTTGAGGTTGAGTTTCCGGATCAGAGCCATCTGCAAAAATTTTAGCATCAGCTTTGGCTCCTCGGATAGGTAGCTTGGCTGCTGCCCACCATGCAATATTACCCAAACTATCGCCGTACATGATATTCAGTCCAGGAGCATGGATCAAGGAGGCCGCATGAGCCACATCCTCTAGGGAGCTGGCATGGTTGATTTGGTATACAGCTTCCAGGGCACGGGAAGGTTCTAGAAGGTATACCCACCAGGAAGATACAGGATTGGAGGTCATGGCAGCGATTTCTTTGACCACTGGGTTGAGAATAGGTCCATGGGGAGTTTCTCTTACTTCAATAGCCACTGCTTCTTGACCTTTTACTTGAATCAGTTCGGTACGGGAAGTGATGGGAAAAATAGAATCACCAATAATGATTTCATTGGGATTTGCAGGGTTGAGTTTTTCTTCAAAAAAGTCCTGATCGTCATTTTCAAACATGGTCAATCCTACACTGTGGTGTCGGGTATGCCCTACCATACCAAAGGGAATTCCTGCCAAGTGATTGCCATAAAAGCTAAATCCGGGGTATTCTACATGTGCTTCAAACCACACCGAAGGGGAAGCAAATCCAATGTGGGTATCGTTGGCGAATAATACTTTTCCAGATTCAGTTCTGCTCCCAGAAATGACCCAAGCATTGGATCCTTGGAGTAGGGGAACGGGTAAGCGGTCCAGGACTGCGCTCAGGCTAGGAGTTTGGGGATCAGGAGTAAGTCCTAAGGAATCGGTATAATTCACCGGGATCACGTGGTGGGAGGGGAGCGTATTTACTGCCAGGGAACTGAGATATTCCGGACCCCATTTACGGGAAATCTCCGTAATCAAGGGGTCTGTTTTCAAGCCCATAGCAAAAGTGAATGACATGTATCCCAAAACGGCATGCATGTCTTCTAGACTATAAGGCCTAGGGCTAGCTCCCAAAAGAAGATATTCTACAGGTAATTTTCCTTCCGCAATAAATTGATTTACACCATCGATGTAAGCTTCGGCAGCACTTTTCCAAGGAGAATTACCTTGGGCTAGTAAGGCTTGAGTACTTTCTTTGGCATGCTTGGGAATACCTAGGGTACGGAAAAATTGATCTATTTGGAGTACTTCAGGTCCCAGCAATTCTGCCAAGGTACCCGAACCCACCCTTCTCATCATTTCCAATTGAAAAAGGCGCTCTTGGGCGTGTACGTATCCCAAGGCTCGGTTGGCATCGGTTTGATTTTGTGCATAGATATGGGGTACCCCGTAAGAATCGAAGTGTATCTCTACCTCCTCAGACAAACCATCAATAGCCACTTCACCATCGTACTGGGGGCTATTCCAGTAGATAAATCCAAGCAGGGAAAGGATGAGAATAAAAAAGAGGATACCTAGAATGGAAAGAAATTTTTTCATGGGAGAGGAAAGTAAGAAATAAGGTGAATTTAGGTATTAAAACTCGCTTTCTATGGAAAAGACTAGGGATTAACCAAGTACTCTTCTTCTATGGCCTGCAAAATAAGGTGGCAAGCCTGGAAAATTTCCTCCTTGGTAATGGTCAAAGGAGGTGCAATGCGCATGCTGTCGTCACAAAATAAGAACCAATCCGTAATCACCCCTAAGCCAATGGCCCGATCAATAATGCGCTTGAGGAGATCAAAAGATTCAAATTCCACGGCCATCATCAAGCCTTGGTGTCGAATAGCTTTGATGCTGGGGTGAACGAGCAGCGATTTAATTAACTGGGCTTTTTCTTCCACTTGAGGGAGCAGTTGTTCCTCCTGTATCGCGTGTAGGGTAGCCAAGGAGGCTGCTGCAGATACGGGATGCCCCCCAAAGGTGGTGATGTGGCCCAACATGGGATTGGACTTGAATGCGCTCATGACCTTTTTGTTGGCTATAAAAGCACCTATGGGCATGCCTCCTCCCATTCCCTTGGCGCAAACCACCACATCAGGGATGACCTCCATGTGCTCAAAGCCCCAAAACTTACCCGTTCTACCAAATCCACACTGAATTTCATCCAGCACCAAAAGCGTACCGGTCTGATTGCATCGCTCCCTTACTGCTCTAAAATATTCCTTGCAAGCGATGCGTACACCAGCTTCGCCTTGAATCGTTTCCATGAATACTGCTGCCGTGTCTTTCGTGATTCGGTTTAAATCTGAAAAGCTCCCGTAGCAGATTTGAGAAGTACCTGGAAGTAAGGGACGGTAGGCTCGCTTCAAGGACTCG
>Ga0194133_10002626_pt1 | contig 27319 bp, 24 predicted proteins | sample TA2KigOf40mmetaG_FD_155448 | JGI IMG/M metagenome (GOLD analysis project Ga0194133, IMG submission 155448) | Freshwater microbial communities from Lake Tanganyika, Tanzania - TA2015055 Kigoma Offshore 40m | ecosystem: Environmental > Aquatic > Freshwater > Lake | place: Tanzania: Lake... | reverse complement strand
AACGTTGGGGCAGGAGGGGCTCTCCAGCGCTGTCGCGCTGGGGGGACCAGGATGTCGACGTTCCTACGCTCGCCGCGGACCGATCCCGCTCCGCTGCGGTTTTGGAGGGGCTCCGCTGGCTCAGTCCGCGCTCGCGGGGAACGTTGGGGTAGGAGGGGCTCTCCAGCGCTGTCGCGCTGGGGGGACCAGGATGTCGACGTTCCTACGCTCGCCGCGGACCGATCCCGCTCCGCTGCGGTTTTGGGTGGGCTCCGCGGGCTCAGGGGTTCTCGGGCTTCGGTTCAGAGAAGCAGGCGGCGGATGGCGTCGTAGTTGGCCACCACGGCGGTGGCGTCCTGCAGCTTCTCGGGCGGCAGGGTGTTGGTGATGCCGATGACGCGCATGCCGGCCGAGCGGGCGGCGGCGACTCCGGCGGCGGAGTCCTCGATCACCACGCAGTCGGCGGGGTTCACGCCCAACTGGTCGGCGGTGTGCAGGAAGATGTCGGGCGCGGGTTTGCCTCGGGCGACATCCTGGGCGCTGACCACCTTCTCGAAATGCGGTCGCAGGCCCTGCATGCGCAGGACGGCGGCGATGACCTCGTGGTTGGACCCGGAGGCCAGGGCCAAGCGGGTCTGACGGGCGAGGTCGGACACCAGGGCCGGGATGGGCCCGAAGATCGGTTGGGCGGCCTCGAGCAGGGTCATGAAGCGCCCCTGCTTCCAGGCCATCAGTTCGTCGAAGGGCTGCGGAGGCGTGTGGCGGGCGATGAAGTCGAGCCACAGCGCCTTGTCGGAACGCCCGTAATAGTCGGGGAAGTGGAAGCCGTGGGTCGTCCCGTAGCCCATCTCCTCGAAGACCTTCTGGAAGGCCTTCTCGTGCAGCGGTTCGCTGTCCACGATCACGCCGTCCATGTCGAATATCACCGCCGCATAGGGTCGCATTTCGCGGCGATTGCGCCTGTGCCCCCCGTCCCGGCGCAAGGGGGAATCGCTCCGGGCCCAGAGGTCGCCGGGCGGCGCGACCGGACCCGTCACTGCGCGATGCAGTAGAGGGCGTTGTGGGTGCGGACGAAGATCTCGCCGTCGGAGAAGGCCGGGGTGGAGTTGGAGAATTCCCCGAGCGGATTCGAGGCGAGGAGCTCGTACTTGGGCGCGGCCTTGAGCACCAGCGTGTCGCCCGACTGGTTGACGACGTAGATCCGGTCGCCGACCCGGACGCCCGAGGCCCAGGTGGCGCTGGCCGCGCCCGAGGACGGGAGGCGCTCCTCGAAGACCATCTTGCCGTCGGTCATGCGGTAGCACTGGAGGAACCCGTCGGTGACGCTCACGTAGGCGTGGCCTTCATGGATGATGGGCGAGCCGATGGTGTGCTTCTTCATGCGCTGCTCGTGGAAGAGCCGCTGGCCGGTGCGGTCGCCCTCGCCGCCGGGCCGGATCGCCACCACGCCGCCGAAGAACCCGCCCATGCTCAGCAAGGTGCCCTCGCCGAAGGTGGTGGAACTGTAGACCAGCGGGTTGATGCCGTCGGTGGTCCAAAGCTCGCGGCCGTCGGCCGGGGCGAAGGCGCGGACCTTGTTGGCCACCGGCAGGATGATCTCGTCGTGTCCCTCGGCGCGGATCACCAGCGGGGTGCTGAAGGTGCCCAGGGCCCCGTCGTTCTTCCCGGCGAATCCGTCGAAGCGCTCGGCCGGATGCTGTTCCTGGAGGACGACCTTCCACTGGACCTTGCCGGTCTTCTTGTCGAGCGAGTGGAGCGACGAGAACTCCCCGGGACCGTGGTAGACGATCACCCGGTCGCCGTGGATGACCGGGGAGGAACCCTGGCCCCACTCGTGGCGCTGTTTGCCGAGGTCAGCCTTCCAGAGAGTCTTGCCCGAGAAGTCGTAGGCCACGATGCCGGCCGAACCGAAGCTGGCCACCACGCACCGGCCATCGGTGACGGGCGAGGCCGCGCAGTGGGGATTGGTCTTGTGGCGGGGATCGGCCTCGTCGTAGGCGACGCCCTGCTGCCAGCGCAGCTTGCCGCTCTTCCGGTCGAAGGCCATCACCGTGCGCTGCTTGCCGTCCTGCAGGGCCTGGGTCAAGAACACCGTGCCGCCGCTCACGATGGGCGAGGAATTGCCGGCCTCGGGAAGCTCGGTGCGCCAGCGGACATGCTCGGACTTGCTCCAGCGCTCCGGGAAGCGCGTCTCGGGCGTGCTGTTGTCCTGGCGGGGACCGCGCCAGGAGGGCCAGTCGGCGGCGGACAAGGTTCCGGCGAGAGCCCCGACGAGCAGGCATCGGGCGGGGGTGAGGCGCAGGGGAGTCATGGTGAGGCCAGCATCGATCAACCGGGCGGATTCGCCAAGCCGACAGACGGCCAAGCGGACGGCCCAGCGGACGGCCCGGCAGCCCCCGGGTGGGATCGATCCCTGGCGCGGTCATCCTCAGAGGTGGGCGCAGCCGGTGCGATGCCGTTGGATTGGTCGTGCTGGCTGCGTCGTCTTCCGCAATCGCTTCGTTGCTCGCTCGTTACGGGCCTTCCATCGGCCCGCGCCTCGCTCTCGCCTCGTCTTGCGAAAGACTCCGCCACGCAACCCCTTTCCTCCCAACGGCATCCTTGGCTCAGCCGTTGGCTCAGCCGGTGCGGCCGAACCGCTTCTCCAGGTCGCGCCATCCCATCTCGATCATCGTGGGGCGACCATGCGGGCAGGTGTAGGGCATGGAGCACTTCCTCAGATCGGCGATCAGTTGGTCGAGCTCGCGGCCCGAGAGCGGGTCGTTGGCCTTCACCGCGTGCCGGCACACGGTCTTGGCGATGACGTCCTCGCCCAGGCGCATCAGGTTCACGCCGGAGCCCGCGGCCTTGAGGGCGTCGATCAGGTCGAGGGTGAAGCGCTTGGGATGGTTGGACTTCACCATCGGCGGGAGCGCATCGAGCAGGAAGGTTCGATCGCCGAACTCGCTCAGGCCGATGCCCATGCGGGCCAGGGTGTCGAGGTTGCCGCGAACGAATTCGGTGTCGCGCACCGAGAGTTCGACGGTCTCGGGCAGGAGCAGCCGCTGCGAGGCCGCCTGCTGGCCCGATTCGAGCCGCTGCAGCATCTGCTCAAAGAGGATGCGTTCGTGGGCGGCATGCTGGTCGAGCAGCACAAGTCCGCGCTCGGATTCGAGCAGCACGTAGAGGCGGCCCACGACGCCGATGACCCGCAGGGGCCGCTGGAGCAACGCCACCGGCAGCGCACCGGTCGCCGTCGGGAAGGGGATGGACGGTGCGCCGATCGGGGTCGGGTGTGCCGCAGGCCCCGGAGGAACCGATGGCGCCGGAACGGGTGGCGGAGCGGCCGCGAAGGGGCGGGTTGGCGGTCCAGAGGGGCGCGCGATCGAGGGCTCGGCGGCCCGTTGGGTTGGGACCGAGACGGGGGCGGATCCCGCGCTGTCGCCATCGTCCGACCGTGTGGCCCCGGAGGCCGGAGCCGCGACGGCATCCCGGGTCGACACGCTCGAGAGGGAGTCCGTGGCTGGCAGAGCGGCAGGCCGGCTTGCCTCGGCTGGACCCGCGCCCGAAAACCCCGGCAACAGGGTGGCCTCTGGCGTGGCTTGGAATGGCGAAGCGACCGGGGATCCGGCGGCTTCGCCGGCAAGCATCGGCAGGCGGGGTTCGGGAGTGAACCCTGCGGCCTCGGGATGCGCCTGGTGGAACTTCAGCAGCGTGTCGCGGATGGCCTTGGCCACCAGGCGACGCACGGCCGCCTCCTCCCGGAAACGCACCTCGCGCTTCTGCGGGTGCACGTTCACATCGACCGCCGCCGGGTCGATCTCGAGGAAGAGGCAGCAGACGGGATGACGCCCGCGCATCAGGCTCGTGTGGTAGCCCTCGGTCAGGGCGAACTGCAGCCCCCGGTTCTCGACGGGGCGTTGGTTGACGAAGAGGTGCTGCTCGTCGCGCGAGCCTCGCGAGACGCCGGGCGCCCCGATGAATCCCCAGAGACGGAACCGCGACAGCTTGCCCGAGTCGCGCAGCACCCAGTCCTCGCCGGGCTCCGGTGCGGGCGCCTCCTCGATGCCGGCGGAGAACTCCAGCGGCAGCAGGGGCGTCTCCGATCCGTGCAGTTGCCGCAGGCGTTCCTTGAGCGCCGTGAACCGGTCGGCGTCGGAAGTCCACGGCACGGGCGGCAGTTGCCACGCCGGCCGGCTGTCGGTGACGAACCCGAACCCGACCTGGGGCCAGGCCAGGGCGACGAGGGTGAGGTAGTGCTGGATGTGGGCGCGCTCGGTCTCCTCGGCGCGCAGGAATTTTCGGCGGGCCGGCAGGTTGAAGAAAACCTGGCGCACCTCGATGGACGTGCCCGCGGGTGAGGCGGCCGCCTTCACCTCCACGATCTTGCCTCCGTGGACCACCACCTGGGTCGCCTCGCCCGAGGTGTCGTCGCGCTCGCGGGTGGTCAGCACAAATCGGCTGACGCTGGCGATGCTGGGCAGCGCCTCGCCCCGGAAGCCCATGGTGGCGATGGAGGCGAGGTCCTCGGCCTTGGTGATCTTGGAGGTGGCGTGGCGTTCCAGGCAAAGCAGGGCGTCGTCACGACTCATGCCCCGTCCGTCGTCGGTGACGCGGATGAGGCTGCGCCCACCGGCCCCTATCTCGACCGTGATGCGCGTGGCTCCGGCGTCGAGGGAGTTCTCGACCAGTTCCTTCACGACGCTGGCCGGGCGCTCCACCACTTCGCCGGCGGCGATCTGGTTCGCCACCTGTTCTGGGAGCAGCTGAATGCGGTTCATGCAACCCAGCATGGAGGGTCGGAGGCCGAGGGTGGAGTCCAGAAAGCGGGCGATGGCGCCCGGCTTGATCGGCGGGTGCCGGTTCCCTTGCATGGGGCATGCGTTTCGGGTTCAAGCCATGGTGGTTGGGGGTGTTCCTGGGGGTTTCGTTTCGGGGTCTGGTGGCCGCCGAGGCGGTGCCCAAGGCGGAGGCGCTGCTGCGGCTGGACCACCCGCTGGTGATCGCGCACCGGGGCTATTCGTCGGCCGCGCCCGAGAACACGCTGCCGACCTCCGCCCTGGCCCTCGAGGCCGAGGCCGACCTCGTGGAATTGGACTACCACCATTCCAAGGACCAGGTGCTGACGGTGGTCCACGATGGCACGTTGGACCGCACGACCGATGCGGTGCGTCGGTGGGGCACCGGCACGAACCGGGTCTCGCAAACGCCGTTCGCGAAGATGCGCGAGCTGGATGCCTCGTCGTGGCGGGGCTCGAACCAACCGCCCGCGACAATCCCGTCGCTGGTCGAGGCGTTGGACCTGATCCAGTCGCGTTCGGTGACCTTGATCGAGCGCAAGGCGGGTCCGGCCGAGGCGTGTGTGCGCCTGATCCGGGATTGGCGGGAGGTGAACCAGGTGGTGGTTCAGTCGTTCGAGTGGCAATACCTGGAGGACTATCACCGTCTGGAGCCGTCGCAGGTGTTGGGGGCGTTGGGGCCCTGTAAGTCGTATCGGGGGTGGCGTTGACGGAGCAGGACCAGGCGTTGTCGGTGCGTTGGATCGACGAGGCCCGGCGGGTGGGGGCTCGGGTCGTGGTGTGGAACCAGAAGGTGGACGCGGCCGCGGTGGCAGCGGCCCACGAGCGTGGCCTGAAGGTGTGGGTGTACACGATCGATGCGCCGGCCGACATGGCTCGGTTGCTGGACCCGGGGATCGACGGGTTGATCACGAACAATCCGGGTCGGGCGTGGCGGGTGATGGCCGGGCGTCGGTGGGTGCGGTCGTCGCCCTGAGCGGACCGGCGGGCCGGCGGGTCGGGTGGATGGGTCCTCGGTTGAGGTCCGCAGTTGGCTCTGGCGCTGGTTGCGGGATCTCCCGCGCTGGACATCCGATGCCCGGATGGACAGGGTCATGGCTCGATGTTCGCTTCGATCCTTGCTCCCGGTGAGAAGATCCACGTGATCCACCGCCGTCATTTCGACCACGAGCCGCACCGTCATTTCGTCGGGGTCGTCAATGACTACCGCGAGGGTGTGCTGCGGATGACGGGCAACGTCTATGCGGTGGATACGACGACGTATCAGTTCATCCGGCGTCCGGAGCAGCGGACGCGTGTGGTGTCGGTGGTGAGCGGCGAGGTGATCGTGAACATCATCCCGCCGTCGGTGGATTTGTCGAAGATCACCTACCGGCAGGAGGGAACGGCGGTCCGCGTGAGCGACGGGAGCGACTGGCACCTGGACATCAGCGAGGTGGGTTGGCGCTGAGGGCTCCGCGGGACCGACCCATCGCCCGCAGGGACGCTCGGGAATTCTCAGCCTTGGCGCTTTGCGCCAGAGATTAGGGTGCTTGCTTCCAGAGCGGGCTCCGGGTCGATCCCGCTCCGCCTACGTACCTTTGGTCGGGGATCGGTCCGCGCGCTCGCGGGGAGGTTGGGGCCAGCGGGACGTCCAGCGCTATCGCGCTGGGGGAGAACAGGATGTCGACGTTCCAGTGCTCGCCGCGGACCGAGGACTAGCCTGACCGGCGCGGCGCTACGTCACCCGTCTGGGCAGGTCGCGTTCCCCACGGATGATATCCACCCGTTCGATCGTTGTCGGGTCGGGTAACCGGTAAAAAATCAGCCAACGGTCAAAAGGCCTTTTGACCGAGGAGAACCGGTAGCCCGCGCGATGCTTCCAGATCACTCCCGAACCGGGCCGCCGCAGGACCTTGTCGATGGTGTGGTCCACGGCGATCGCGAATCGATGAGCCAGAGCCTCGGCTGCGTCCGGGTCGCGGTCCTGCTGTGCGGTGGCATACCAGAGGATGCCATCCTGCAAGGCGGTGACGAATGCCTCGCGGCGAACCAAGGTCATGCGACTCGCCGGGTCTTGAGCACCTGTTTGGCCAGACGTGCGGCATCTCCACGATTCCAGGGGGCGGATGAAGTCCGCTCCGAGGTTGCCAACCGGCGGTTGACCTTCGGAACATCCAAGTTGGAAGGCAGGTCGTGTGTCGGACGAGCTGGGACAAGTGCGACCATGTCCTTGCCGTTGAGCAGGTAGATGGTCTTGCCGGCGGAGGCCTGCTTCACGAGAGCACCCAACCTGGGTTTTGCCTCGCTGATGATGTATGTCGGCATGACTCGAATGAGACTCGAACAAGACTCGGCATCAACGGCGAAGCGGGTCAATACCCATGGCCTTGGTGGACGCGTTGGAGTCGCAGTTGGCCACCTCCCGGGCCACGGCCGAAAAGCTGCTGGCTGCGGTGGTGGCCGAACTGACCGAGGGGACGCACGCATCACCGGCGTGCTGAGGCGGGAACCTCAGGATTCGGGGGTGGCGATGCCGGAGGTCGCCCGCGGGCTGAGAGCCGGGGATCGTTCTGGAGAGGCCCAGAGGTTCCGCCGCGCCCGGTGCCGATGTTTCGAAAAAGGGGGTTCCTGCGGGGTCCCGTCGACTGCCGCCGCTCACACCGCCTGCGCGCCGGGGCGGCCGGATTCAACGAGGAATGATTGGCGGACGGTGGTGCGGCCGCCGGGCTTGGAGACGTCTTCGACGGCGACGTAGTCGCTGCGCCACGATTGCGGGGTGACGGTGCAGCGGACGTAGCCACGCTCGCGGTTGAAGAAGCGCACGCAGGGGTTCATCGCCTGAAGTTTTGCCGTCGCTTCGGGGTTGTCCTTGCCATTGCCGCCGCTGGTGATGCTGGTGCCGACGAATTCGGTGGCGACGACGGGGGTCTCTGGTTTTCGGTCATCGATGCGCAGGTCGTTGACCCAGTTGGAATGGATGTCGCCGGTGAGCACGATGGGGTTGGGGATGCGCCGGTCGGCCCAGAATCGGGCGATGGCCATGCGCTCGTGGGCGGCCCCGGGCCACTGGTCCATGGAGTAGATGGGCTCGGGATCCTTGGCGGTGCCCGGGAAGGCCACCAAGCCCATCATGACCTGCTGGGCGAGCACGTTCCAATGGGCCTGCGAGGCGATGAGGCTGCGGTCCATCCAGTTCCGCTGGTCGGCCCCGAGCAGGGAATTGCGGGGATCGAGGGCGGCGGCGTTGAGGGGCTTGTTGTTGTCGCCGTTGGGCTGGTCGGTGCGGTACTGGCGGGTGTCGAGCACCAGAAATTCGGCCAGGCGTCCAAAGCTGGCCTTGCGGTACAGGTGCAGGTTCGGGCCCTGGGGCATGCTGGCGGCCCGCAGCGGCATGGCCTCGTAGTAGGCCTGGTAGGCGGCGGCGCGCTGGATGAGGAAGTCGGCCGGGTTGACGGTGCTGACCTCGGAAATTCCGGCCGCATAGTTGTTGTCGAACTCGTGGTCGTCCCAGGTGACGAACCACGGGCATCGGCGATGCATTTCCTGCAGGTGCCTGTCGGAACGGTAGAGGGCGTGCCGGCCCCGGTAGTCCTCGAGGGTGCGGATCCGGGTCTTGGCCGGACCGGTGTGGCGGCGGACCTTGTTGTCCTTGGCAGGCCCTTCGTAGATGTAGTCGCCGAGGTGGAAGACCAGGTCGGGGTCGTCCTGCGCCATGCGCTCGTAGGCCGTGTAGTGGCCGTCTTCGTAATGCTGGCACGAGGCGAAGGCGAAGCGCAGCTCGCGGGGCAGCGACTCCGGGTCGGGCAGGGTGCGGGTGCGGCCGATGGGGCTGGTGGCACCGCCGGCTTGGAACCGGTACCAGTAGGGCCGCCCGGGCTTGAGGCCGCCGACCTCGATGTGCACGGAGTGGCCCAGTTGGGGCAGAGCGACCGTGGTGCCGCGCTGGACGATGCGCGACATGGCCTCGGTCTCCGAAACCTCCCAGCGGACGGGGATGCCCTCGGTGGTCAGTCCGTAGCCGGGTTCCAGCGGCTTGGGGCAGAGGCGCGTCCACAGCACCACGCCGTGGGCATCCGGATCCCCGGAGGCGACGCCCAACTGGAAGGGATCGGCCGCGAACGAGATCTTGGAGTCGGCGGTTCCTGAGGATCGCGCGGCGAGGGCCGGCAGCGCCGCCAAGGCCGCACCATAGGCGACGAAGAGGCGGCGGCTGAGTCCGCCTTCGTGACGGACGGCCTGGGGGAGACGTTCGAGCAGGGACATGGCCATCAAGTCCATTCGAGACGGTGCACGAAGGGGGTCAAGGGACTTCTGGGGTGTCACCGGAATGTCAATCTCTCCAGCCCAGGGAAGGATCGATGCGGGCCCCTCTGTGGGCGGACGGTTCATCGCAACCCTGGGGCCCGCATCACCGGCCGTGGCGCAAGGCCTCCAGCTCGCGCCGCAAGGGCAGCCAGTATTCCCGGTCACGCTCACGCTCGGCGGTTTCCTCGACTCGCAGCGCCTGCTCCAGATCCGCCGACTCTCCGCGGGCGGCGTAGGAAAGCAGTGGGCGTTTGGCGGACAGGCGGCGACACGCCGCAGGATGGCGTCGAGCGAGTTCCAGGAGCAGGTCCGGGGTGCGGAGTTCCAGGAACCAGAAGCGGACCTGCGCCGGTGTGGGCTGCGTCGGGTTCTCGAAATAGTGCGCTTCGACCAGGCGCCGGATCATCGGCCAATCCTTGTCACGCTGTGTCTTCTTGGCCTGGACCAGATCGGGCAAGGAAAGCAGGTCGACCTCTTCGCCAGTGGCCAGTTGGAGCGTGGTCCGACGTCGCCACAGGTTGGCGAACGGCTCCACGCCACGCATCCGGGACATGATGTCGACGCGCATGTCGAGGGCGTCGGGGTGTCGGCATCGGAAATGGACGGCGTGTCCGCGTCGGAGGTGTTTGAGGGCAAACGGCGGGACCGCGATGGGGTCGGCCTGCAGATCGGCGAGCGCCTTGCGCAAGCGCGTCAGGTTGGCGGTGTCCGCCAAGAGGACGAAATCCGCGTCGCGGCTAAACTCGGCCGCGCCGTAGAACACGCACGCCTGTCCGCCCATGAGGAGGGCGCGAACGCGCTGCGCGCGCATCGAAGAAAGGACTTTGCGTATCGGGTTCGGGATCAAGCGAGCCTCCCAGCGCGAGATAGGTTTGCCACAATTTCTCGCTTTCCAGCCAACGCTGTGCCGGGCTCAGCCGATACCACTCGGCCCATTCCCCGCCCACCAGATCTTCCGGCTGAATCACACCTTGAAGAATGCCAACTCCCGGCTCGCCTGTAAATCGCCGAACCCACCGATTCTGGGCGAAACCCATGTTTCGAACCATGTCCCTTTCCCGGGCGATGGGGCAGGATCGGCACCCCGAAAACCTGGATTGAGGACAGGATCTGAAATCCGGGCTCGTCGGATGAGCGGAGGGCTTGATGCTGGGGGCATGAATCCACCGGGATCGCTGGAGCCCTACCTGTTTTTCGGAGGACGTTGCGAAGAGGCCTTGGCGCTGTATCGCGAGGCTCTGGGCGCGGAGTTGGAGATGTTGATGCATTTCCGCCAAAGCCCGCAGCCCATCCCACCGGGAATGCTGCCCGCCGGGTTCGAGGACAAGGTGATGCACGCCAGCGTGCGCATCGGGGGCGCTCGCGTGCTGGCGTCGGACGGGTGCGAGGAGGGCGGTCGATTTGGCGGGTTCAGCCTGTCGGTGTCGTTGCCGGACGCCGAGGCGGTCCGCAGGGCCTTCGACGGATTGGCGGTGGGTGGTTCGGTGCAGACGCCCCTGGCTCCAACCTTCTGGTCTCCCCTCTACGGATCCGTGACCGACCCGTTCGGCGTCTCCTGGATGCTGTCGCTCGCGGCCACACCGGCAACTGCGTGAGTGCCGGATTCGGTCGATGACGGGCCGGCCCGTTCCGGGCCAACCTGCTGCGGGGCCTCCCGGGATCGTTGTTCCGGAACGGGGGATCCGATCGCTTCGACCACGACCGAATCCATGCCGTCTCCAGAATCCGTGCCGCCTGCCGTCCCCGCCGCGCTCGGGATGCCCGCCCTGGGCTTGGGCACCTGGAAGTTGCCCAAGCCGCAGACCCCAGCGGTGATCCGCGAGGCGGTGCGGCTGGGGTACCGTCACTTCGATTGCGCCTGCGACTATGGCAACGAGGCCGAGGTGGGGGCCGGGTTGGCGTCGGCGCTGCAAGAGGGGCTTTGCCGCCGCGACGACCTCTGGGTGACCTCCAAGCTGTGGAACACCTACCACGAGCCAAAGCAGGTGCGGGCGGCCTGCGAGCGGTCGTTGTGCGACTTGCGCCTGGACGTGCTCGATTTGTACCTCGTGCATTTCCCGATCGCGCTGGCCTACGTGCCCTTCGATGTGCGTTACCCGCCGGAATGGGTCTTCGACCCGGCGGCCGAGACGCCGGTGATGAAGCCCATCGAGGTGCCGTACGCCGACACCTGGGGGGCGATGGAAGAATTGCAGCGCGCCGGCCTGGTGAAGCGGATCGGTGTGAGCAACCTCAACGTCTCGATGCTGCGCGAGGTGCTGAACACGGCCTCCATCCGGCCGGCGGTGCATCAGTTTGAGGCGCATCCGTACCTGACCCAGGAGCGGCCGGTGCGCTTCTGCTAGTCGGAGGGCATCGCCGTGACGGCGTTCTCGCCGCTCGGGGCTCCGTCGTACGTGCCGCTGGGGATGGCCCGTCCCGACGAGTCGGTGCTCGGCGACCCGGTGGTGCGCGGCATCGCCGCGGCCGTGGTCCGCACGCCGGCCCAGGTGGTGCTGCGCTGGGGCGTGCAGCGCGGGTGTGCGGTCATCCCCAAGGCGCAGGATCCGGTGCACTTGGCCGAGAATGCGCGGATCTTCGGGTTCTCTCTCGGCGAGGCCCAGATGGCGGCCATCGATGCGCTGGACCGCCGCCGCCGGTTCAACGACCCGGGCGAGTTTTGCGAGAAGGCGTTCAACACCTTCTTCCCGATCTTCGATTGAAGCGCGCCCCCCCCTTGCGCCTCCGGGTGGCGGCGGCGGGGATCAGAAGAGGCTGGGCTGCTCGGGCAACACCTCGATGCAGCGGGGGTCGTCGATGCGGGCCTGGCCCACGATGGGGTCCACGCGGTGGCGGGTCCACTCGGCGTCGGGGCCCGGCCGGAGCAGCGACTGGAGCATGTCCACGGGCGTCCGCGGATCGAGCCAGAGCGCGGCCGACTCCGGGTCGAGGCAGGCGGGCATCCGGTCGTGGATGGGGGCGACGACCGCGTTCGGGGCGGTGGTGATGACGGTGAAGGTCTCGAGCGGCGTGGCCCGACCCGGGGCGAGCCACCACTCCCAGAGGCCCGCCATGAGGAAGACCTCACCGCCAGATCGGGTGAACCGCCAGGGCTGCCTGGATCGTCCGAGCACCTGCCACTCGTAGAACCCGTCGGCGAGAACCAGGCAGCGTCGATCTCGGAAGGCATCCCGGAAGGCGGGTTTGCCTGCGAGGGTCTCGGCGCGGGCGTTGACCAGCGGGCCCGCGGTCGCCCCGGCGGCACCGCCTCCGCCGTCGCCCCGGGACCATCGCGGCACCAGGCCCCAGCGCAGCTCGTCCACGGCCAGACCGGCGGTCGTGCGACGGATCACCGAGGCGCGCTGGGTCGGCGCGATGTTGTACCTGGCCCGGGCCCGGTGACCGACCCGCTCGGAGCCCACGCGCACCTCGGATTGCTCCCGAGCCAGACTGTACCGGCCGCACATGCGGGCCACGGTGACGGGCCGGCAGACCGGGTCAAGATCGCGGGCCAAGTCACAGACTTGTAACCTGGACGACACGAAGCGACCATTCATGGCGTGTTAGGACCAGTGCGAGTTATGCCAAAGATACTCGTCGTCGACGACGAACCCGATGCGCTGGAGGTCCTGGGATTCAATCTCAAGAACGCCGGATACGAGGTCACGACGGCCGATGATGGCGATTCGGCCCTCAAAAAGGCCCGGCAGCAGATCCCCGACCTGATCCTCCTGGACCTGATGCTGCCCGAGGTCGACGGCCTGGAGGTGTGCAAACTCCTGCGGCGCGACCCGGCCACCAGCGGCATCCCGATCATCATGGTGACGGCCAAGGCGGCCGAGATCGACCGTGTGGTGGGCCTGGAATTGGGAGCCGACGACTACGTCACCAAGCCCTTCAGCCCGCGCGAACTCATCCTGCGCATCCGCAACCTGCTCAAGCGGCGCAGCGAGACCGAGGAGGAGAAGCCGCAGACGATGCAGTTCGGCGACCTGGTGATCGACATCCCTCGTCACCTCGTGAGCGTCGCCGGCCAGCGCATCGGCCTCACGGCCACCGAGTTCAAGCTGCTCATCGTGCTGGCCCAGCGCCGGGGGCGGGTCCAGAGCCGCGAGGCCCTGCTGCGCGACGTGTGGGAATACGACAATCTCATCGACACCCGCACGGTCGACACCCACATGCGCCGCCTGCGCGAGAAGCTGGGCACGGGCGCCCAGTACCTGGATACCGTCCGGGGTGTGGGTTACCGCTTCATGGAGGCCTGAGGCTCGAATGCCAGCGATCTCCCCGTCAGTCGCCGCGATCCTCGGAGCCGGGGTGTCGGCAGCGGTCGTGGCCATGGCCCTCCGGTCGCGGGCGCGCCGGCAGGCCCGGGAGGCCGCCACGCTGCGCGAGGAGCTGGCCCGCGAACGCTCGAGCCGGGCCGAGTCGCAGGCCGCCGAGAACGCGCGCCAGCAGGCGCTCTTCGAGAACATGCTCGAGGGGGTGTTGCTGCTCGACGGTGGCGGCCGGGTGCAGTTCACCAACACCGCCTGCCGCCGGTTCTTCGACCTCGAGGCCGACGTGCGGGGGCGCACCCTGCTCGAGGCCTTCCGCTGCAACGAGCTGTCGGCCGTGGCCGTCGAGGCCGCACGGGCCGGCCGGGTCAACGGCCGGGAGATCGAGCTGGACGGCGGGGAAGAGGCCCGTCTGCTGCAGGTCAACGCGGTGGCGCTGGCGGGTCCGGAGGGACGCTCGGACGGCATCCTCATGGTCCTTCACGACGCGACCCGGCTGCGGCAGCTCGAGAGCACCCGCCGGGACTTCGTGGCCAACGTCAGCCATGAGCTGCGCACGCCCCTCTCGCTGATCAAGGGCTCGGTCGAGACGCTGCTCGACGGGGCGGCTTCGCAGCCGGCCGTCGCGAGCCGGTTCCTCGACATCATCGACCGGCACTGCGACCGGCTCACCTTCCTGATCGAGGACCTGCTCACGCTCTCCCGGCTGGAGTCCGGCCAGTTGGCCATCAATTTCGACACGGTGCCCCTGAACGGCCACGTGTCGGAGGTGTTCGACGACTTCCACCGCAAGGCGGCCGAGCGGGGCGTCCGGCTGCTCAACGAGGTGCCCGAGGGATTGCGTGCCCGGGCCGATTCGGACCGGCTCGACCAGGTGCTCTCGAACCTCATCGACAACGCCATCAAGTACGGGCGGCCGGGGGGGTCCGTCCGGGTCGAGGCCCGCGAGGGCGAGCCGGGCGAATGGATCGAGATGGCCGTGGTGGACGACGGGCCGGGCATTCCCACCGAGGCGGCCGAACGGGTGTTCGAGCGGTTCTACCGGGTCGACACGGCCCGGTCCCGGGAGCAGGGCGGTACCGGCCTGGGCCTGAGCATCGTCAAGCACATCATCCAGGCCCATGGCGGCGAGGTGCGGCTGGAGACCGCGCCGGGCAAGGGCGCGGCCTTCCGCTTCACGCTGCCGGCGGTGCCGCCGCCGCCCACGGGCAAGTGATCCCCGGGGGCGCGCGCGGTCGGTTCGGCCGGCGGCCTGGCCAGGTCGAGGCGACCGGTGGGAGCGGGGCGCCTTCGGCGAGGGCCCCGGCCGGACCCGGGTTCACACGTCCCCGACACGGTGCGACAGGACCCATCCCGCCGTCATGCCTGCGCGCCGCGCCGGTGGTTCGTCCCGGGGGCTTATCACGTGACTCCCGGGCCCATCCACGGTAGGGCTTGGTCCGCCATGCCCGACCCGATCGACGAGCCGTCGTCGCAGCCCCTGGTCTTCGACAGCCACCTCGACCTCTCTATGAACGCCATGGAGTGGAACCGTGACCTCACCCGGTCGCTGGAGCACATCCGCCGCCGCGAGCAGCACCTGCGCGACCAGCCCGACCGGGGCAATGGCATCGTGTGCTTCCCAGAGATGCGGCGTGGCAACATGGGCCTCTGCGTGGCCACGCAAATCGCCCGTTCGGTGGACCGCTTCAGCCGCATGCCCGGCTGGAGCAGCCCCGCGCAGGCGTGGGCCCAAACCCAGGGACAGTTGGCCTGGTACCGCGAGATGGAGTCCGCCGGCGAGTTGCGCTGCATCACCGACCTGGCCGGCCTGGAGGCGCACCTGGACGATTGGCGGAGTCCATCGGGAGACCGCAAACCCATCGGGTACATCCTGAGCCTGGAGGGCGCCGATTCGCTCCACACCCCGGCCCACCTTGAGCGGGCCGTGGCCAATGGCCTGCGGGCCGTCGGGCTGACCCACTACGGTCCCGGCCGCTGCGGCGCGGGCACCGACGACGAGGGCCCCCTGACCGCCTACGGGCGCGAGCTGCTGGCCGAGGTCGGGCGCCTCGGGCTCATCCTCGACGTCACCCACCTGAGCGACGAGTCCTTCCGCGACGCGCTCGACCGGTTCTCCGGGCCGGTGTGGGCCAGCCACTCCAACTGTCGCGCCCTGGCCGACTGGAACCGGCAGTTCACCGACGACCAGATCCGGGAACTGGTCCGCCGGGACGCGGTCATCGGGGTGGCCGTCGATGCGATCATGCTGGTCCACGGCTGGCGGCACCACCGTTCCAAGCCGCGGGACTTCGGGCTGAGCCTCGAGCGCCTGGCCGATCACATCGACCACATCTGCCAGCTGGCCGGCGATGTCCGGCATGTCGGCATCGGCACGGACGCCGACGGCGGGTTCGGCACCGAGCAGATGCCGGTGGACCTCGGCTCGATCGCCGACATCCAGCGGCTCGGGCCGATCCTCGCCCTGCGCGGCTACTCGGCCGACGACATCGACGCGATCTTCCACGGCAACTTCCTGGCCTTCCTGCGTCGCGTGTGGCGGTAGCCGGGGTGGGCCGGGGGGGCGCGCGCCGAGGTGGCGGGTCGGGTTGTGTCAAAAGTGAGGACCGACCCCTTCGGGGATGGATCTCGCGTTGAGTTTCAAGGCGTGAACCGGCTCACTAGGGGTTTCGATGATCCTGCCGCGCATTTCCATCCAGAGGCCGATCCTGGCCTGGATGATGAACCTGGTGCTGGTGCTCTTCGGCCTGATCGGGCTGTCCCGGCTGCCGGTGCGCGAGCTGCCCGACATCGACCCGCCCATCGTCTCGGTGACCACGGTGTTCCCGGGGGCCAACGCGCAGGTGGTCGAGACGGAGGTCACCGAGCGGCTCGAGGAGGCCGTCAACAACATCGAGGGGATCAAGACGCTGCGCAGCGAGAGCCGCGAGGGCGTGAGCAACATCTCGGTGGAGTTCGACCTCTCGCGCGACATCGACACCTCGGCCCAGGACGTGCGCGACCGGGTGTCCCGCGTGCGTGGGGCGCTGCCGCGCGACATCCGCGAGCCCATCGTGTCCAAGCAGGACTCCGACGCGCAGCCCATCCTGTGGATCTCCCTCAACAGCGACCGGTACTCGCCGCTGGAGATGACCACGCTGGCCGAGCGCCAGATCAAGCCGAGGCTCCAGGGCGTGGCGGGCGTGTCGTCGATCACCATCGGCGGCGAGAAGCGCTACGCCATGCGCCTGTGGCTCGACTCGGCCCGCATGGCCGCCCGCAAGGTCACCGTGCTCGACGTGCAGCAGGCGCTGCGGCAGCAGAACATCGAGCTGCCCAGCGGCCGCGTGGAGAACCTCGACCGCGAGATGACCATCCAGACGCGGGGCGAGATGAAGTCGGCCGCGGAGTTCAACAACCTCGTGCTCCGCGCCGAGGGGGCCAACCTCGTGCGGCTCAAGGACGTGGGCCGCGCCGAGGACGGCGTCTCCGACTACCGCACCATCGCCCGCGCCGTCGGCAATCCGTGCATCTTCCTGGGCATCGTCAAGCAGGCCAAGGCCAACACGTTGAAGGTGGCCCAGTCCATCCGCTCCGAGGTCGCCGCGATCGGGCCCACGCTGCCCGAGGGCATCACCATGCGGGTCAACTACGACTCGAGCATCTATGTCGAGAAGGCCATCTCCGAGGTCTGGGACACGCTGGCCATCGCCTTCGGGTTGGTGGTGCTCATCATCTTCGTCTTCCTGCGCGACCTGCGGGCGACGGTCATCCCGACGGTGGCCATCCCGGTCTCCATCATCGGCACCTTCGCCGCGCTGCACTTCATGGGCTACTCGGTGAACATCCTCACGATGCTGGCGCTGGTGCTGGTGATCGGCATCGTGGTCGACGACGCCATCGTGGTGCTCGAGGCCATCTACCGGCACATCGAGGAGGGCATGAAGCCCCTGGCCGCGGCCTTCAAGGCCATGGAGGAGATCAGCTTCGCGGTCATCGCCATCACGCTCTCGCTGGTGGCCGTCTTCACGCCGCTGGCCTTCCAGAAGAGCACCACCGGCCGGCTCTTCGTGGAGTTCGCCGTGGCGGTCTCGGTCTCGGTCATCATCTCGGCCTTCGTCGCGCTGACGCTCTCGCCGGCCATCGCTGCCCGCGTGCTCAAGCCCATCCACGGCCGCAAGGCCACCGGGCTCTTCGCGGTGTTCGAGGCGGTGCTCGATGCGGTGAGCCGGGGCTACCTGGGCTCCCTGCGCAGGGCGCTGCGGCACCGGTTCCTCTCGGTGCTGGTGACCCTGGGGACGGTGGCCCTGATGGTTTTCGCCTACCGGGGCCTCGACAAGGACTTCCTGCCTCAGGAGGACAAGAGCCGAATGTTCGCCATCGTGCTGACGCCGAACGGCTCCACCAGCGAGTTCACCGACCGCCAGCTCCGCAAGGCCGAGGCCATCGTGGCCGGCGTGCCCGAGGTGCAGAGCTACGGGGCCATCGTGGCCCCAGGCTTCAGCGGCCCTGGCCAGGCCTCCTTCGGCATCGTCTTCGTGAGCTTCAAGGACCGGTCCGAGCGGGCCCGCTCCACGCAGGAGATCGTCAACGGGCCCGGCGGCATCGCCCAGCGCTTCTTCGCCGAGGTCGAGGGCGGCTTCGCCATCGCCAACCTGCCCAAGGCCATCGAGGTGAGCTTCAACAGCTCGCCCTTCGAGCTGGTGGTTCAGAACCAGGACCTCGACACCCTCAACCAGACGGTGCAGGCCCTCTCGGCGCGCATCGGCTCGCTCACCAACGAGACGGGGCAGCCGCTGCTCAAGAACCTCCGCGTCAGCTACGAGGTGGACAAGCCCGAGCTACGCCTTTCGGTCGACCGCAGCCGCGCCGCGGCCCTGGGCGTCACCATCGAGGACATCTCCCGCACGCTGCAGATCCTCTTCGGCGGCCTCGACCTGAGCCGGCTCAAGGTGGGCGGCAAGGAGTACGAGGTCATCGCCCAGCTCGAGCGCGCCTCCCGGCTCACGCCGCAGGAGCTCGACACGGTCTACGTGCGCAACCGCGCCGGCGACCTCATCCAGCTCAGCGCGGTGGTCACCCGCACCGCCGGCGCGGCCCCGAACTCCATCAGCCACTATGGGCGGCTCCGCAGCGCCAGCATCACGGCCTCGCCCGGCGGCGTGCCCATCGGCGTGGTGGTCGAGCGGGTGCAGCCGCTCCTGGTCGACCTGCCGGCGGGCACCCTGCATGCCTGGGAGGGCGAGGCGAAGAACCTCGCCGACAGCACGGACGAGATCTGGTGGGTGCTCGGCCTCGCGGCGGTGATCGTGTACATGACGCTGGCGGCCCAGTTCGAGAGCCTGATCCACCCGTTCACGGTGATGCTCGCGCTGCCGCTGGCGGCCGTGGGGGCCTTCGGGCTGCTCTGGGTGCTGGCCTTCCTCGGGAAGACCGGGGTGATCCCGGTCATCCCGTCGATGAACATCAACCTCTTCAGCCAGATCGGCCTCGTGCTGCTCATCGGCCTGGTGACCAAGAACTCCATCCTGCTGGTCGAGTACGCCAACCAGCGCGCCCGGGAGGGCATCGACCCGATGACCGCCATGATGGAAGCCGGCCGGGTCCGCCTGCGGCCCATCCTCATGACGGCCTTCTCGACGGTCGCGGGCATCCTGCCCATCGCCATCGGGTTCGGCGCGGGCGCCGAGAGCCGCCGGCCGATGGGTGTGGCCGTGGTGGGTGGCATGCTGACCAGCACCTTCCTGACGCTCTACGTGATCCCGGTGGTGTACGTGCTGCTGGACCGCTGGTTCCCGACCCGGGCGGCGCGATCCGCCGAGGACACGGCAGCGACCCCGACCCCGCAACCTGCCGCCGCCCACTGAGGCCATGAACCCGCCCGCGACCTCTTTCCGTCCCGCCGCCCCCGGTCCCTGGGCATGGGCCCGCCGGTCGGTCCTCGTGCTGGGGCTGCTCGCCCTGGGCTGTCAGGGGCCGCAGGCGATTGTCCGGCCGACCCCGCCGGCGTCCGCATCGGTCTTCCGACCGGAGAAGCTCTCGGCCATCGACGCGGCCATCCTGCAGGCCGTCGCCTCCAACCGCTGTCCCGGCGGGGTGTTCTGGCTGGAGCGCCACGGGGCCGTCTACTCCAGGGCCTACGGCCGACGCGCGGTCGAGCCCGCCCCGGAATCCGCGACCGTGGACACGATCTACGACGCCGCCTCGCTCACCAAGGTGCTGGCCACGGCCCCGGCGGTGGCCCTGCTGATCGAGCGGGGTCAGGTCGACCCCGACCAACCCCTGGCCCGTTACCTTCCGGCCTTCGGCACCCGCGGCAAGGAGGTCATCACGGTGCGGCAGGTGCTCACCCACACCTCGGGCCTGCGCCCCGGGTTGGGCGGCGGATCCTGGAGCGGCTCCGACAAGGCCCTCGAGCTGGCCTGCGATGAGACGCCGACCCATCCGCCGGACACGAAGTTCGTCTACTCGGACATCAACTTCATCCTGCTGGGCAAGCTGGTCGAAAAGGTCTCGGGCCAGTCGCTGGACGCCTTCTGCGATCAGCGTCTGTACCGTCCCCTGAAGATGAGGGACACCGGCTATCGTCCGCTGACCCGGGGCCTGCCATGGGCGCGCATCGCGCCCACCGAATGCCGGGGCGGCGGCGACGGGTGTTTCCGGGGCGAGGTGCACGACCCCACCGCCCGCCGGATGGGCGGGGTGGCCGGGCATGCGGGTCTCTTCACCACGGCCTCCGACGTGGCCCGGTTCTGCCGGATGATGGACGCCGGCGGCATCCTCGATGGCGTGCGGGTGATGCGTCCGGAGACCGTCGCTCGCATGATCGCCGTGCAGACCCCGGCCCACCTGCCCAAGCGCGGCCTGGGCTGGGACATCGATTCGCCCTATGCCGGCCCCCGCGGATCCCTCTTCCCGGTCGGCTCCTTCGGGCATTCGGGCTGGACCGGCACCTCCCTCTGGCAGGATCCGAAGAGCCGTTCCTGGGTGATCTTCCTGAGCAACCGGAACCACCCCAGCGAGGAGGGCAACATCCTGGCCCTGCGCCGCCAACTCGGCACCCTCGCGGCCGAGTCGCTGGTGGGCGTGGAGTTCGGGGCGTTGAGGTAGGGTGATCCCCTCCGGAGGCCGGGTTCCGCCGGGCTTCAACTCCACCCTTGACCGTGGGCGAGCCGCGGCGCGTCATTGCCAACGAATCTCCAGACCGTGTTGCCATGATCCCTGCCTACCGCGCCGCGCATGCCCGAAAGGGCTTCACCCTGATCGAGCTGCTGGTGGTCATCGCCATCATCGCCATCCTCGCCGGGATGCTCCTGCCGGCGCTGGCCAAGGCGAAGGCCAAGGCCAACTCGATCAAGTGCATCAACAACGCCAAGTCGCTGAGCCTGTCGACGTTCATGTACCTGTCCGACCACGGGAAGCCCGTTCCCTACAACGGTGCGGCGACGGCCAACATGGACAACGCCCTGTGGGTGACGGTGCTCGCGACCAACTATGGCGGCATCAATGCGGCGCGCATCTGCCCCTCGGCACCGCCCGCCCCGACGAAGGCCAAGCGCCGTCATCCCAGCAGTGGCTCGCTCAACCAGACCTGGCTCTGGACCGGTTCCAAGGGCGTCGACTACGAGGCCAGCTACACCTTCAACGGCTGGTTCTACGGCGACGATGATCCCTATTTCAGCACCCCGGATCAGCGGGTGAAGAAGTTCCGCAACGAGGCCGACTGCCCGACCCCCGCCACCACGCCGGTGGTCGCCGACAGCAACTGGATCGACACCTGGCCCCAGCCCAACGACCCGCCGGCCCGGAACCTCTTCACCGGCGACGACTTTGCCGGAGCCATGGTCCGCCTGACGCTGCCCCGGCACGGGAGCGCGACCTGGGGCCGCAACCAGGTCTTCAACCCGAAGGACAACCTGCCCGGCGCGATCAACGCGGGCTTCGTGGACGGTCATGCCGAGCTGGTCCGCCTCGAGCGCCTCTGGAGCCTGGACTGGCACAAGAACTGGGTGCCGCCCGCCAAGCGTCCCGGCAAGTGAGCCGGACGCGCGTCCGTCGTCGCCGAGGCGGCGGTCCCGATGTTGCCGAATGGCGTCACGCGATCGTGGGTTGAGCGTTTGGGCGGGTCCGTTCAGGCTGGCCGGATGATCGCTTCATGGGGAGGCCTCGCTGGCGGATGTGGATGGGTCGGGCCTTTGGGTCCGGTCCTGGCGCTGGCCGGACGGTCGATGGACCGGTGGTCGCGGTCGCTCCGGGGCGTTCTGGCGGTGCTCGCCATGCTGGCGGTCGACTGGGTCGGCCCGGTCGCCGCGGCCGGCCCGGAGCCTACCCTCCGGGCCCTTCCCCAGGCCCATTCCCACAACGACTACGAGCAGAAGCGGCCGCTGCTTGAGGCCCTCGACCACGGGTTCTGCAGCGTCGAGGCCGACGTCTATCTGGTCGAGGGCCGGCTGTGGGTGGCCCATGACCGCAAGGACCTGAAGCCCGAGCGCACGCTCAAGTCGCTCTACCTCGACCCGTTGGCCGAGCGCGTGCGGAACCGGACCGGGATCTTCGCCGACCCCAAGGCCCGCCTGATGCTGCTGGTGGACGTGAAGGGGCAGGGCGCCCAAGTGTATGAGCGGCTGAAGACCGAGTTGGCCCCCTACGCGCCCATGCTGACCCGGTTCCGGGATTCCGGCGTGGTCACCGGCGCGGTCACGGTGGTGCTCAGCGGCGACCGGGCTTGGGATCTGGCCCGGGCCGACCGCGACCGCTGGTGCGCGCTGGACGGCCGCATGAGCGACCTGACCAATGCCGCCCCGGCCGGGGTTGCCGCAGGAGGCAACGCACCCGTGGCGCTGGTCCCGCTGGTCAGCGAGAGTTGGCGCGCGCTCTTCCGCTGGGACGGCGACGGGGAGATGCCCGCGCCGGAGAAGGCGCGGTTGCAGGGGTTGGTGAGCCTGGCCCATGCGCAGGGCCGGAAGATCCGTTTCTGGGCGCTGCCCGATCGGCCCGCCGCCTGGAAGGTCTGCCAGGAGGCGGGCGTGGACCTGATCAACACCGACAAGATCCCGGTGCTGGCGGCGTTCCTGCGCGGGGAACCCTTGCCTCCGGGCAAGCCTCCGATCGCCGACGAAAACTGACGGGACGGCCGGAACCGCAACCCTGGTGGCACACCGGCCGATGGCTAGGCCAGGCGCCCGGCCTCAGCACGCGCCCAACGGTCGGCTTCCAGGATCTGCTCCAGGCCCGGTTGATCCACCGTCCGGTGGGCATCCATGACCTGCATGACCAGCCGGGCGATGCCGCTGAAGCCGAGTTGGCGGGCGCAGAACCGCTCCACCGCCACCTCGTTGGCGGCATTGAGCACCGCCGGCAGCGTGCCGCCGACCTCGCCGGCGCGGCGGGCCAGGCCCAGGGCCGGAAACCGGTCGGTGTCGGGCTCCTCGAAGGTGAGCTGGCCGATCCGGGCGAAGTTCGTCTGGACCCGGTCGCTGTCGATCCGGTCGGGATAGAGCAGCGCATACTGGATGGGCAGGCACATGTCCGGCGTGGACAACTGCGCGATGATGGAGCCGTCCACGTACTCCACCATGGAGTGCACCACGCTCTGGGGGTGGACCACCACGCGGACCCGCGGCATCCCGATGTCGAAGAGCCACCGGGCCTCGATCATCTCGAGCCCCTTGTTGAAGAGGGTGGCCGAATCGATGGTGATCTTGCGCCCCATGACCCAGGAGGGGTGCTTCAGCGCCTGCTCGACGGTGACCGCCTCGAGGGTCTCCCTGGGCCATTTCGCCGCGTCGCGGAAGGGTCCGCCCGAGGCCGTGAGCCACAGGGCGCGCACCGAGGCGGCGGGCTTGCCGTCGAGGCACTGGAAGATGGCCGAATGCTCGCTGTCCACCGCCAGCACCCGCACCCCGTGGGCCCGGGCCTCGCGCATCACCGTCTCGCCGGCCATGACAAGGATCTCCTTCGAGGCCACGGCGATGTCCTTGCCGGCCCGGAGGGCGGCCAGGGCGGGCTCCAGGCCGGCCGTGCCGACGATGGCGATGAGCACGATGTCCGCCTCGGGCATCGTCGCCAGGCGGACCAGGGCCTCCGGCCCGGCCAGCACCTCGGTCGTCCCGTCCAGCGCCGAGCGCACGGTTGCGGCCTTGCCCGTGTCGTGGATCGAGGCCAGCCGTGGACGGTGCCGCCGGCACTGTCCGACCAGGAGGTCGGCATTGCCGCCGGCGGCCAATCCCACGAGCTGGAGCCGGCCCGGCTGGTCCTCCACCACCTTGAGGGTGCTGGTGCCGATCGAACCGGTGCTCCCGAGCAGGACGACGCGCTTCATGTGTCGGACCAGTTTGGGGGAGCCGCCCTCCCTGCGGCAAGAGCACCGACAGGGGCGCATGGCGTGCCTGCCCTGCTGCCGCCCGTCCCGCGAGATGCGTTGAAACCTTGGACTCGCCTTGACGGTCATCGCGGGGGTAACTTCGGAAGCCGACTCGGTGAAGAGATTGTCCGACTTGGGCGTCGTTGAGCGCATGCCCGGTGCGACAAGGCTCCCGAACCCGTCATCCAACCGTCCAACAGAATGGAAACGAAGCAGATCTGGTCCCGTGCCGCGCGCCGCGTCGGTGGTCTCCTCGCGGCGCTCGCCCTCGGGGCCCCCGCCACCCATGCCGCCCCGGAACTCAAGGCGGTGTCCCTGGACGATTGCCTGAAGCTGTCCCTCCAGAAGAACCTCGACATCCGGATCGCCTACTTCAATCCCCGCCAGTCGCTCAGCCAGTATCGCCAGACCTTCGCCGGATACGATCCGACCTTCACGACGTCGGCCCGCCAGAACTTCCGCACCAGCGCCGGCGTGGGCAATCCCGGCGACTTCATCCCGCCCGGTGGCGAATCCTGGGCCGAGAGCTACAGCCTCGGCTTCCAGGGCCTGGCACCCACGGAGACGGGCCTGCGCTACTCGCTCCAGAGCGGCATGGTTCGCAACAACAACGTCTTCTTCGCCACCCCGACCCGGCCGGAGATCAACTCGGGCTTCTTCTACAGCCCCTTCGCCAGCCTCGACCTCACCCAGCCGCTCTTGCGTGACTTCTGGATCGACTCCACCCGGATGATGGTGCAGGTCAACAAGCTGGGCATCGGCCGCTCCGAGCAGGGGGCCCGCCGGCAGGTGATCACCGTCGTGGCCCAGGTGGCCCTTGCCTACCACGACCTCATCGCGGCCCGGGAGAACGTGCGGGTGCAGAGCAAGGCAGTCGAGACGGCCGAGCGCCGGCTCGCCGAGCAGAAGAAGCGCGTCGAGGTCGGTGCGCTTGCCCCCCTCGACGAGAAGCAGTCCGAGGCCGAGGTCTACCGGGCCAAGGCCGACCTGCTCCAGAGCGAGGCGCGCCTGGGCGATGCCTCCACCAACCTGCGCAACCTCATCAACGACGACCTCGGCGGCTGGGACAACGTGCTGCTCAACCCCACGCTCCAGCTCACGGCCGAACCCGTCGCCTTCGACAAGAAGGACAGCTGGCACAAGGCGCTGACCCTCTCGCCGGACATCGTCGACGCCCGGCTGCAGCTCGACTCGCAGAAGGTCCGGCTCAAGTTCACCAAGAACCAGCTCTTCCCGCAGCTCGACCTGCTGGGCGGGTATGGTGTCATTGGTGCCGAGCCCGAGTTCGGTGCGTCCCTCAACGACCTCTCCACCCGCAAGCTGCCCAACCACTACGCCGGCCTCCGCCTGAGCTTCCCGCTCAGCAACCGCAATGCCCGGGAGACCCACAAGCAGAACAAGCTCGAGCAGGAGCGCCTGCTGTTGAGCTACAAGCGCATCGAGCAGAACCTCATGCGCGACATCGACATCTCCATCCGCTCGGCCAGGACCTCCTTCGAGCGGGTCAACGCCGCCCGCAAGCAGCGTGAGTTCGCCGCCCAGGCCCTGGATGCCGAGGAGAAGAAGCTCGCCAACGGCAAGAGCACGGCCTTCCAGGTCCTCCAGATCCAGCGCGACCTGACCAGCGCCGAGGCCAGCGAGATCAATGCACTCTCCGACTACAACAAGGAGTTGTACCGGCTCTCCCAGGCCGAGGGCGACATCCTGAACAAGCTCGGCATCGTGCTCGACATCCGCTGAGGGGCCTCCTTCGGCCCCCGGTCGGATCCATTGAGGTCCCTTTGCGTGCCTCCTGGGCCCGTCAGGCCGCGTTCGGGCTTCCCTCAGGCTTGCCGGACCCTCGGGCTTGACCTACCAGATCCGCGTCCATGATACGCCTCCTCCAGCTCGGGTTCCTCGCCATCGTCCTCCTCGCGTCCCCGGTCCCCGGCCTCCGGGCCCAGGCCGCCAAGCCCGTGTTCGACGAGGCGTTCTCGACGGCGAAGGTTGGCGAGGTGCCCGAATCGTTCATGGTGCTGGATGGCCAGTTCGCGGTCCGCGAGGAGGAGGGCAACCGGTTCCTGGAATTGCCCGGGGCCCCGCTCGAGTCGTTCGGCGTGCTCTTCGGGCCCAACCAGGCCGACGGTCTCGAGGCGACCGCCCGGATCCTCGGCACCAAGAGCGGCCGCAAGTTCCCGACCTTCGCCCTTGGCCTCAATGGCGTCGGCGGCTACAAGGTGCGCGTGGCTCCGGCCAAGAACGCCCTCGAGCTGGTGAAGGGAGACGACATCCAGGCCACTGTTCCCTTCAAGTGGAACAGCGGCCAGTGGACCCGTCTCCGCCTGAGCGTGAAGACCCAGGGTTCCGGGGTGCGCATCACCGCCAAGGCCTGGCAGGGCGACGAGGAGCCGAAGGAGGCCCAACTGCAGCATGACGAGCCGTCCAAGCTGCCCCCGGGCAAGGCCGGCGTCTGGGGCATGCCCTTCGCGGGCACACCGATCCGCTTCGACGACCTGCGGATCACGGCTGTGCCTTGACCGGTCGCGGTCGTGCCATGGGTCATCCGATGGGACCGTTGGATGCGGGCGTTTCGAGGGATTTCGCCAACCCATGTTCGACGGGTTGGCATTCGATGGAGTGGGGGTGCCCAAGCCCTGTTGATCCGGGTGAACCTGCAGTGGTCTTGGGGCGGATAAGCCGCTCGCCGTGCGCTGTGCGGGGGGTTTCCGGATTGTTTCCGGGCCCAGCGTTCCTTCCTGACAATCCGGCATTGCTCCTTCGCTTCAGACCACCGAAAAAGAGGCATGGATTCCTCGATTCGATCGGCCCGATCCCGGGTCGCCTGGACCTGCCTGAGCGCCGCACTCATCGCAGGGGGCGCGCTCGACGCTTCGGCCGCGGCTCCGGCGGGTTCTCTTGGGACCTCCAAGATCTCCAATCGCGAGACCGTGGGTCAACAGGGCGGCGGGCGTTCGGTCACCCCGGTCAACCAGACGCTCACGCCTCTGGGGCGACAAATCGCACTGACCGGACTGCGTCCGCAGGCGATGGCGCTGTCACCCGACGGTTCCCGGTTGCTGGTCTCGGGCAAGACCAGCGAGTTGCTCGTGCTGAGTCCGGTGACCGGCGAGATCCTGCAGCGGGTGGCCCTGCCGTCGGAGCAGGTGAACGAGCCGCAACCTGCCGTGCCCTCGGCCAACATCCTCAAGCCGGATGCCAAGGGGCAGGTGAGCTACACGGGCCTGATGTACTCCCCCGACGGGAAGCGGGTCCTCCTGAGCAACGTCAACGGCAGCCTGAAGGTGTTCCGCGTGGACGCCGACGGTTCGCTGGCGCCCTCGCATTCCTTTCCCTTGCCCCGTGCCGACGCCCCGCGCCGCAAGGAGGAGATCCCGGCCGGGCTGGCCTTCAGCGCGGATGGCCACCGCCTCTACGTGTGCGCCAACCTGTCGAACCGCCTGCTCGAACTCGATGCGGAGTCGGGCAAGGTCCTGCGCGAGTTCCGCGTTGGGGTCGCCCCGTATGAGGTCGTGCTGGTGGGCGACACGGCCTACGTCAGCAACTGGGGCGGGCGTCGCCCCGGTCCCGACGACCTGAGCGGACCCGCCGGTCGCGGCACCACCGTCCGGGTCGACCCGGTCCGCCACATCGCCAGCGAGGGCTCGGTCTCCATCATCGACCTGAAGGCCCCGGCGGAC
>Ga0194133_10002623_pt1 | contig 27330 bp, 19 predicted proteins | sample TA2KigOf40mmetaG_FD_155448 | JGI IMG/M metagenome (GOLD analysis project Ga0194133, IMG submission 155448) | Freshwater microbial communities from Lake Tanganyika, Tanzania - TA2015055 Kigoma Offshore 40m | ecosystem: Environmental > Aquatic > Freshwater > Lake | place: Tanzania: Lake... | reverse complement strand
ATGCCCCTTAACTATGCTGCGCACCGCCGCCGACCGCTGGGAAGAAGGATTCTTCAAACGATGCGCCTCATCGCAAACAACCACGTCCCACGCGACCAAGGACCTGCCCTTGGCGGCAATCCGCTTATTCCTGGTACGCTTACGCACCGCAGAAGAAGCCTCCTCGGGCACCTCCAGGAGACTCTTCGCCCGATCATAATTGGTCACACACCACCTATGCCCCCCGTCGCCGTGCATGGACACACTCCTCCTCCAATGGGGAACCACGGACAATGGACAGAGCACCAATATGTTCAAACCCTCCCCACCGCCGCTGACCCCCCGAATAGCCGAATAAGTCTTACCAAGCCCCACGTCATCGGCCAACAAAAACCCGACCCGGCGACCACGCAAGGCACCGGATATCAAATCGGCCGCCTTTTGCTGATGGGGGCGCAACGAAACACCGCCGCCAGACAACCCGACCCCCCGGGGAACGGTCTTATTATAGTCATCCTCCAACCAGCGCTCGGGGGAATGCTCCACCGAACCGTAACGCCTGAGCTTGTCAGGCAGAGAACCACCGGTATAACACCACCTGCGCAAAACCGCGTCCCATTTCGCGCCACCCCACTTAGCCAACTCCCGCTCCTCATAAGGCACACTCAAAAAATGGACACGACCCTGCGAGGCAGGCACCCCTGCGCGGGACCCGGAAACCCCCGAAGTTTTAGCCGAGCCGGCGACGCGCCCCTTTGACGACCCGGACACCCGCTTTTTTGTGCGACCCTTAACCGGCCTCTTACCGGACCCTGACGCCTTCCCGGGCTTCGATTTTTTCGCGGTTTTCCGGGATACAGCCATACTGCAAGTTTCGCCCCAAACAGCAACCGGGCGACCCACGGAAAGCGGCAATACACCCAGCGTACCCGGTTTGCTCTTTCAAACTACCACCCATATCAGCCACAGATAGCACTATACCACACGAAACTTGCCGGGCCGCAACGCCAAAAGCCAAGTCAACAAGAGACACCAAAGTTTCACACAACCGGAAAACGGGACTCCACGTACGAGACGACACACGTACCCAGCAAGACGAACCCGCTAATCGCCGCAGCCAGCGAAGAGGGAGACAACACCTCAAGCATAGGCGCGACGACCAAACCAGTCCCGGCCGCAACGAACGCCTGAGCAGTCTGCAGCCTGGCCAACGAAGCAGACGGATCGGGACCGGTCGCGGCACGCGAATCAACCTGACCATCCACCACACCACCAACAAACGACGACACCGCCCCACAAGCAACCACCACCACCCCGACAGGGGCGACCAGCCACACGGCAGCCGACAAAACCGACAAAGCACTAACCCCCCGCAACGACCAGCCATCCGCACGATCAACCACCAGCGGTACCAAGAAAGCGGCAAGCGCAGCGAAAAGCGACGCTGGACCGACCCAGGCAGGCGACGCGACAAGAGCCACGACAACCACCCCCAGCCTCGGCAGAGCGGTTGAGGCAACCGTCGTGACAAAGGAGGCAGCCAGCAAAGCAACAGGAAGCCTCGATGCAGACGCACGCGCCTCCTCCCGGGTACGCTCGGCGAGTTGAGCGTGCGCAAGTTGAGCGTGCACAAGCGCAACAATCTGGGAAACATCCCCGGACAAACTCCCCGCAGCCACCACAGGCACCGCGAGAGCGACAAGGATAAGAAGAGACACCGCCACCCACACCTGGGCGGGGGCAGCATAAAACCACCCGGCGACCATGGTACCGACCAGCGCCCCGGAGGTAGAGAACGCGGAAACCCAAGCAATCTGATGGGAATGCGAACGCCAGGGCGCCACCAAGGACGAAACAGAAAACTGCGAGACCAGAACCCGCCAACACGCGCCACTACACAGGCACAAGAAAACGACAGCGACCAACGGCGCACCCATGACAACCAGCGGTATGAGGACTGCGCGAGTCCCGGTATACAAGATGACCGCCGCGACGTAGCGGAGACGGGGCGACAAGCGCGCGAACCACCTGCTCAACAGCGACCCGCCAAGTTCCCCGGCCAAAAGCACCCCGACCGTGCCGAACCGTCCGGCAAGCGTCAACGTAAGTATCGCGGCGGTCCAGACAGCAGAAGCCGCACCGGTCGCTATAGCGGCGGGAACCGCTACACGGGCAGGCGGACGAGAGGAGAACACAGGTACATGGTCGGCACGAACGTCGGTCTACGCGGACCGGGCCGCCCGGGGGTCAGACAAAAAATCAGGCGCAAGTGCCGGACGTCACCCGGCCTGACGGGTCTATAACGATGGCGCTGGCTGTCTTGACGGCGGACTTGACGAACTTGGCGTCGCTGTCGCTGCCGGAGACGTAGATCTGGATACAAAGATCCAGCCCCCCATACATCGTGATTACCCCGCCTGAAAGAATGGCGTAGTCGGACCCACTAATGTCGATATCCGCAATCCTTACCCCACGACCCGGGTTTGCGGAATCGGATCGTGCGTTGGCGGTCCCGGCCCTGATCAACGCGTCGGCGAGCGACTGAAGAACCACGGCGGCGCTATCCCTGGCAACGGCAAGGCTCGCATCCTCCCCTTCCAGGTACTCCTTTGGTGCTTTTACCGCAGCGACCTCCACGCCCCGCTCGTAGATGACTTCACTACCGTCCGCGTCATTGCGCAGGCTGACGAGATTCCCGGCATCGTCGAGCGTCACGAGCAACGACACATCCGGGTCGTAAGTGTCCTGGTCGTCACCAGCAACAGGGGGCGTGACACCAAACTCATCCACGTAATCTAGATCCTCGCTCTCGCCGAGAAAGTCGCCATCAAAGCCGAACGAATCCTCGACACCAGATTCTTCGTAAACGTCCTCGCTGACGTCGTCGCCATCAAAGCCGAACGAATCCTCGACACCAGATTCTTCGTAAACGTCCTCGCTGTCCACATACATGGGCTTTAGAACGACCGACCACGTGCGGGAGCCCGTCTGTGTCGAAGTGGAGACAATCTCCGCCGAATCCAACATAGTGTCACGCGCAGACAACCACTCCTCCGGCGTCCTCTCCAGAATATCACCCTCAAGAGCCCCCGTACCGGAAGTCATCTGAGCAAGAATCTGAACCTGAAGCAATTCAGGAGCAAAGTAACTCGATGCCCCGTCAAGGCGTACCCACACAAAGGACCCATCCACCCCCGTGCCGTAGGCAGCGACCCGGTTGAATAACGCCCCGTCAACAAAGCGCATCTCCACTTCGCCTTCCGACCCGTTTACAGCACTAGCCGACCAGTTCCCGTCCGCATCCACGGTAATCAAACTACGATCGAAACCCACCACATCCGCGCGGACCGGACCGTCCAGCGCGGTGCGTAGCGCCTCCGTAACGAGGTCTCCGTCCGTCAAGGACCCGCCCCCCGCCACGGACCCGCTGTCCGCCACAGACCCTGTGCCACCCGGAGTGTCCGAGGCGCCACCACAGGCGGCCAGCACCAGCACCCCGAGGACAAGGAATCCGGCTATGCCTTTACGGCTGGAGAATGGTTTGCTCACCCGTCCTACGGTACCGGTTCTCGGAGAAGCGGCAAGCAGGGCAACTCGGCCACCTCACAAGATTTGAACCCAACCAGATAAAATCTGGTTGGGTTCAAATGATCGGTTATCATAGAACCTCGCACGCATTCATCGAAAAGAACTAGAAACAATGGACAGGAAACCGCCTGCTCTTATACGACACCACAGACCGAAGCGAGATACGAAATTGTAATATATATTCTCCTTTGTTCAGGCCTGCTGAAATAGTCGCTTGCTCATATTCCTGGTGCCGATTTTGCTGACAAAGTCCTGTATTTATGGGGTTTGGGGCGCGGAGTAGGTAGCCGTAGATTATGGTATTTTGTGGTCGGCGCGTTTGTGGGGTGCGGATATGTGTTCTGGGTGGTTTACTGGGTGTGGGCTGGCTTTTTTCGTGCCTTTAGACGCCTGTAGACGAATCCTGGTAGGATGCTCAGTACGGTCATCAAAACCTTTATTCTCGCGGGAACCCATATCGTGGTGGACTTTTTCTCTAGTCCTCTGAGTATAGCCTTGGCTACGTCCCCGGGCTTGCGGGTTAGGGGGGCCTTGCCCAGTCCGTGGGTCATCTTGGTTTCGACCATGCCCGGGCGGACCACCAGTAGGTGTATGTTTGTCCCTCGCAGGGTTTCGGCCGCGCCGCGGGCCCAGAAGTCCAGTCCGGCTTTGGTCGATCCGTATAGGTAGTTGTCGCTGCGCGGGCGTACGGCGGCGACGGAGGAGAGGATTACGAGGGTCCCTAGTCCGTTGTTTTTGAAGTTTTCTATCACTTGGGAGCACACTTCTACGGGGCCCAGGTAGTTGATTTGTACGGTGCTCACCGTGTCCTCCTTGCGTGCGGGTTCCCGGGGGAGTATTCCGGCGGCCAGTATTACAAGGTCGGTTTGGTTTTCTCTTAGTGCGCGATCGGTCCTGTCGGAGAGGTTGCCGGTGGAGGTGAGGTCCATTTCTACGAATCCCAAGTTTGTGCCAGGGTATTCCTCCTTGAGGGCTGTGATCGTTTCCGTGAGCGTCCGGGAAGGTCGACCGGCGAGGACTATCTTCTCCGGTTTGGAACGGCTGGCCAATTCTCGTACCGTAGCCAGTCCTATCTCGGAAGTCCCTCCTACCAGCATCAGCGACTTGTAGGTGCCTGTTTTTTTCAGCATAGCCTGAGCCTTCTGGCCATGTCTGACCGTATTCTTCCCTCCGGGTCGTGGGCGCGTTGTATTTCCTTGAATTCGGTAAGCCTGGGGTACATCGTGGGTATGTGACGGTAGTTTATGCGCGAGTCTTTCGCGAGGTATACGCGTCCGCCCGCGGCGGCCACTAGTTGGTCGGCTTTGTCGAGCAGGTCCAGTATGTCTTTGTGATCTGCGGGTACGTCCACCGCGAGAGTCCAGCCCTTGAGGGGGAACGACAATAGGCCTTCCCCTTCGTCTCCCATCTGTTTGAGTACCACCAGGAATATCGGGCACTTGTCACGCATGAACAACCGGGCTACCTCGCGGAGTACTTCCGTTGCTTTGTGGGGCACGACGAACTGGTACTGGAGCACCCCCCTGCGGTAGGCCTTGTTCCAGTTGGTGACTTTGTCCAGCGGGTAAAAGAAACTGTTCAGGTCCTCTGGGCCTGTTTTGTTTTTTCCGTGGAACTTGTGGTACCATAGTTTGTTGAAAGCCCAGGTCGTTGCCCTGTTGATGATTTTGAAAGGTGGGCGGACGGGCAGGTTTCGTACGGGGGGCCTGGAGTACTTTAGGGGGTTTCCCCTCTCCTCCGCGGGCAGGTCCGCGATCTTGAGATGTTTGCCGCGGGAGAGCAGTCCACGTCCGGCTTTGTTACCGTATGTCGACATGTCTACCCAGGCCACGGAGTACTCGAACGCGTCGTCGTTTTCCAGCATGGCGGCCATCAGGGAGTCCATGTCGGAGTGCTTGGAATGGGTGACCTCCATGAGCGATGTTTCTATTTTGGTCATTTGTACGGCTATCTGGAGTATGACCCCGGTGAGTCCCATTCCGCCTATGGTCGCGAGAAAGAGGTCGGTGTTCTCCGATCTTGACGCGGTCACGACTGTGCCGGAGGCGTCCACTATTTTTAGTTCCATTATGTGCCTGCCCAGAGACCCGTTGTGGTGGTGGTTTTTTCCGTGGACGTCCGAGGCGACGAGGCCGCCCATGGTGGCGTGAGAGGTTCCCGGGGTTACCGGTAGGAACCATCCCCGCGGCACGCTGTATTCTAGAACATCCCCGACCGTGGCGTTGGCGGTTACCGATAAGACACCTTGGGGGTCTACGGCTATGGACGTGTCTACCAGTTCTATGGTCTGTCCGTCCCTGAGAGATGCGCAGTCCCCGTACGACCTGCCTGCTCCCCTTACTATGAAGCCCCGACGGTTTTCTATGGCTGTAGGCGCGTCCTCTGTGTGGATTACGACTTTTTCGGTGCGGGATGGCAGGGTGAGGCTCCATCCGGTCAGTGTTGCTCGTCTTAGTAGGCAACTTTTCATTAGGCCACCACCAGATAGGAGGCGAGCGCAAACAGGCCCGTCCAGAGGGCAACCAGAAGCGCAAGGGGGCGGTTTGAAACAAGTAGTTTTTCCGGGGACTCGGCTTTCCCTTCGATGGCCTGCTTGAAGAATATCGCCCCGGCTGCTGGGACTGGGGCGCAGGAAAATAGGTAGAGTAGCGACCAGGCGTTTTCGGGATCGTATCTGGTCACGGCGGTGTAGCCGTAGGCGATGGTGATCGCCAGTAGGCTGGCCGACATGCCTAGGCGCAGAGATCTCGTCGAGTATCTTTTCAGGGACGCCCGGGTCGTAGTTTGGTGCCCGGAGGAGTTAACTAGTTCGCTGTATCTTTTGCCCAAGACGACCAGGACGGCTCCGGCTGTAATAGTGGCCAGGAACCCCGGGGTCACGGGCGCGTCAGCCACGATGCCTCCGGCCAGCACGCGTAGGACGAAACCTGCGGCTATTATGGCGACTTCCAGCCAGGGGAGTTTTTTTAACTCGATGCTGTACGCTGCTACGAGCAGAGCGTAGGTCAGGAGCACCGCGAAAACGGAGGTTCCTGCGACTAAGGCAAGGACAAAACCGGACAATAGACAAACCGAGGTTAGGGTCGCGGCCGTTTTAGCGGAGATCCTCCCGCTGGCCACAGGGCGGTCTTTTTTGTGGGGGTTTGACCGGTCGGCTTCCTTGTCGAGAATGTCGTTGAAGGTGTACATTCCTCCTGAGACCAGCACAAAAGCCGCCACTACGCTCAGGACTTCGGGCGACAGAACCTCTGGTGAACCCGCGGCCACGGGTACGGTGATAACCAGTGCGTTCTTGACCCACTGTCCTGGCCGGGTGGAGCGTAGCAGGTCGAGGACGCGGGGTTTTGTTCCGCTGCGTGACATGTACACTACAGTGCGCTAAAAAGCTTTACAGTCCAGCCTTGGCGGGAACGCGGGGAGGTCTTGGCCAGACTTCGACCACTTCTACGGTCAGCCCGGTCAGTTTCTTGACTTTCGAGTCGCGCCACTTGGCGTAGATGAAGGATACTTTGATGTGTCGTTCCTTCTCTCCGGGGTGTTTCGGTCCGCCCATGGTTTTGGGCCAGGTCTGACGGGTGTCGACGAATGTGGCGGTGTACACGCCGTTCTCTTTCCTGAGATCGTACCCGCTGTGCCTGGGGGCCCTGAGGTCCTTGGGTTCCTTGGTCAGGAGATCGGAAACCGCCTTGGTCGCCGGGCACTCTACGAGGTCCAGGAGTTCTTGGCGTAACAGAACCTTGCCGTCCTTGGTGTCCTTCTGCAGGGCCTGCACCAGGGGGTACTTTACGGTTATAGTGTCGCCTTCGTATGCGTCCCTGTACCACAGGTCCACCGCGGACAGGTAGTATCTTTCCAGTTCGTCGGCCAGATCCGGGTCGGATGTGCGCAGCGACTCTAGGTCCACTTCCGGCACGTTCCCGAGAAGGATTCCGGGGAGGGCCGTGTACTCGCTGGGGTCAAGGTATAGTTCCGCCGCCATGGATGGTACGCTCTTTAGCCTCGTGCGTCGCAGGGTATGGGTCGGGGTCGGCATACCTGAATTATGCCCCGATGCCCGCTGCCCGCATAAAAGTCCCGTACATAGTGAAACCCCCCTGCACAGTGGTGTGCAAGGGGGAGTTATTCACAGATTTCCTAGGGACGGATGTCGCCTGGGGGATATAGGCAGACGGTTTTTGAAGCGCCTGTCTAGAGACTCGATGTCGGGCAATTTCTTGCCTGGGTGTCGAGCTTCACCGAGTGCCGTAAGCCAGTCGCGTATTGCGACCTGCGCGTGCACGTCGTCGGCGTTGTACTCCAGGATCCTGTTACGGTTCTCCTCTCGTACTTCCTCCGTCTCCCCTTGGGTGGCTTTGCCGTACCAGGCCATGGAGTTGGCTCCACCCGGGTCGGAATCTCGCCAGGTGAACCTCACCCATTTGGCCGTCTCCTTGAGGGTTACGGACTCCGTGGGCCATATCAACTGTGTGGCTATGATTGGGTACATGTCCACCGTTTCCCCGAACGGGGTGCAGTTGTCCTCGAAGACGAAATTTCCGTTGACGAGAACCGGCACCGCCATCGTGGCGTTGAACAGGCTATCGACCTCGGCCAAGGTGGGCACCCCGGGCAAACCCGCGTGCTTGATGGCTAGGTTACGGAAGGCCGTCGGCTCATGGTGGGTGTAGTAGAATAACCTATACCCGTAGCCGCGCCTTTCGGCGTACGCTCTGGAGAATTGGATGTGACGCCAAAAATCGGCGAAAACCTTTGCTTCTCCCTCGGCTGAACCGTCCCAGTTGGTGAACGCCTGGTACTCGGCTCGAGTCTCGCGGTCCTGGCTGTTGATCTTCTTGTGTCCGCTGGTTCTCACGCCTATCATGTAGACGTAACCGTTGCTATCTTCGATGTCGACATCCTGCTCGTAAACCGAGCGGTTGATGGTCACCGATGCAACTCCGCGGGCCTTGAAGACCTTGCCGACTTTGTAGACCCTCGCTTGGTCGATGGTGCCTGGGAGGTTCCATACCTTGGATTTCGAGTACTTTGCAGTATACGGATCCAGAAGCAGGACATCTGCGGCAGTGCTGACCCCGAGTTGGGCGAAAATCTCGTTGAATTCGGGGGTATCGGGGAGGAACTCGGATACCTTGGTATCCTCTTCCACTTCCGATGCCCACTGCATCAACGAAGACACGTCGACGCCTGCGTCTACGAGTTTGGCCGTTTTCCAGTCAAGGCGCGCGAGATCGCTGATGCGCTCGATGCCCATGGCGTAGTGGACCTTCGCCCTGGCGGGAGTGACCCCGGCCAATAGGGTGATGTGGTCCAGTTCCATTTTCAACTGGTCGTGGCACAAAGTGCGCCAGACGCACGAGTGGCATTCGCTCTTCCACTCAGGACCGGTTAGGGCGATTCCTTTGAGGGCGCCTTCGACGATTTTGACACGTCTCTGGAACTCCTCATCGTAGTATGCCAGAGCCGACACGGTGCCCAACTCGGAATGCCTGTATAACGGGGCATCCAAATTGTGCCAGACGATGCCTTCTATCTCATCGTCCCCTATGATTCCTCCGACTTTGGTGTCGGGGGCGTGTCCGAGGGCTTCGAGCATCCGGAAGTAGTGGGCAAGTTGCAGGGCGTCTGACTTCTTGCCGACACCTTTGCCCATGTCCACGAGGGTCGCCTTCGCGTACGCCGGGGAGGCGAACGTGGATACCAGCGTCCCGGTGTTGTTCCGGGTACCTTCCAGGCTTCCGTGCTTCTTGACGTCTATCGGCACCCACAGGTGCACGCCCTCGGGGCTGACCCCGAAGTGGCATAGAGCGTCAGGCTCTCCGGTCTGGTGCGTCTTCTTTATTTTGGGCAAACGGGCGTTCCAGATAAGGCGGACTGTGCCAGGATTCTTCATCACGGCTACGGTCTTTCTTTCCCGGGCTTTTTTGGATGCCTCACTCCGGGTGCATGCTGGAACCGCAAAAAATTTGGATCCCAGGGCTGCTTTGAGTTTCTCACCGATGATCGGTTCGAACTCCACGCCGGCCTGCATTCTGGCCAAATCCCCCGGGGGGAGTGGATCTTTATCTTCCGGCGACAAGGTGTCGTCGAAGTTCTTTCGAACAAACTCGGTGCACGACTTTGCGTCATAACCACCGAGATAGAAACTATCCGCTTTCTTGCTAGACTTGCCTTTTGGCATAGTTTTCTCCTTCTTAGGGCGTGCACATGTGCACGCCTAGGTGGTTTATGTGTCGCTGATGCGACCAGTAGATACTATGGTCGCCCCCGTACGCAAGGCAACACCGTGTGCTTTTCCCCCGCGCAGGTACAGTATACATGGTGAGTGAACCCGCCCAAAGCCCAGTACTGGACGGGTTAAACGACGCCCAGCTAGAGGCGGTTACGGCCATAAACGGCCCCCTTCTGGTGGTGGCCGGGCCGGGATCCGGCAAAACCGCGGTATTGACCCGCAGAATAGCCCACATGGTAGCCGCCGGCGGGGTGGAGGCGCGAAACATCCTGGCCATGACCTTCACCAATAAGGCGGCCGACGAAATGAAGGAAAGGGTTGCGCGCCTTCTGCCCGTGGATGCAGGGGAAGCGAATAGGGTATGGATACACACCTTTCACGGGTTCTGCGCCAAGATACTCCGGATAGAGCACGCGGCTGCGGGCATACCCAGCGCGTACACCATACTGGACTCGTCCGACTCCAAGACCGTGGTGCAAGCCGTGGTACGGGACCTGCGCAAAGAGAGCTTCTACGACACCCCTCGGAAAATGAAAGAACTGGTGAGCTCCATATCGCGTCTGAAGAACGGGGGATTCGTACGAAATTCCGACGATTTCACTAAAATATACTCCGAATATTCCCTCCGGCTCAAACGCATGGGCGCCCTGGACTTCGACGATCTCATCGGACGGACCTACGAACTGTTCGAATCCGACCCCGTTGTGCTGGATAAGTACGTGCGCAGATTCACCCACGTCCTTGTGGACGAGTACCAGGACACGAACCCGGTTCAATACAAGCTGCTGCGCATACTCACCAGCCGCAACAGGAACGTGTGCGTGGTAGGGGACATGGACCAGTCGATATACGGCTTTCGTATGGCCACGCCGGAGATAATGCAGACCTTCCTGGAGGACTTCAAGGAGACCAAAACCGTAAACTTGACCATAAACTACCGCTCGACGCCCAACATCCTCGACGTTGCCTACGGCATAATCGAAGGCAACGAGTCCGACAACCGGGCGATACTCTCCACCAACAACGATCCGGGCGAGAAAGTTAGTCTTGTGGCTTGCGGAGACCCGGACGCGGAAGCCAGATTCGTGTCGGAAAAAATAAGCAGACTGCCGGCCTCCACGACCGTGGGGATTCTTATGCGCACAAACGCCCAGAGCCGGAAACTCGAGACGATCCTTCCTGCCGACGGCATAGCGGTTCAAACGGTGGGAACCCTGAGGTTCTATGATCGAGCCGAGATCAAGGACGTGTTCAGCTACCTGAGGCTGGCACTCAACCCCAGGGACGCCCTGGCTTTCTCCAGGGCCGTGGGGGTTCCGCGAAGGGGTCTGGGGCCGAAAGCGATAGAAGAGGTGGTGTCGGAAGTGCGCGACACGGACATCCTCTGCACCCTGGAGGGGATGCTCAACGGCGGCCTGCTCTCGGGGCAAAAAGCGGCAAAGTGGAGTGCTTTCGTACGAGACGTGCGCGACCTTCAAGAGTGCGCCCGTTCCTGCGGACTGGTTAGGGCCATAAAACTGGTACTGGAACAAGGGCTGGAAAAACACACCATGGAGAGCGACACCGAACAGACGGGCAAAGCCGAGAACCTCACGGAACTGGTGGCCGCCGCGGAAGAATTTGCACAGAAAAAACCGGTTAACGAAGATGGCACCTACAAATCGAATATAGAGGTGTGCGAAGAATTCCTCACCACGTGCTCCCTTTCCTCGGGGGAGGACTCGATCGGGGAGACTGGTAAAGCCCGCACGCACCTGATGAGCGTACACGCCGCGAAAGGCAAAGAGTTTGACGTAGTTTTCGTGGTGGGCTGCGAAGAAGGCATGTTCCCCCACGTCAAGGGCGGTGGACGAGCGGGTGTGACGGGGAGGCTCAACAGCGAGTACGAGGCGGAGGAGCGGCGGCTGCTGTTCGTCGCCGCGACGCGGGCGCGCCACAAACTCTACCTCACCTATGCCCAAAAGAGACTTGTCGGCGATACCTTGCGGGAAAACATCGCGGTTTCGCCATATCTGTCGGGCGTGCCGTCCTCACTGTTGACCAAGGAGTACGCCCTAGACACCCGCCCCTACCAGGGCGGAAGGGCGGCTGGTTACAAGGACAGGGTTGCTCGATGGGGCGGCGGTCCTTCCGCTTCCGTGGGATCGCGGCGGCGGGGTGACGATTCGGCGGGGCGTGTCGGATCCTACGCGGTGCACCAACCGAGATTGTCACGGGATACCGTTTTCGTCGGATGCCTGGTGCGGCACACCAAATTCGGTGACGGCGTAATCACCAAGATTGACGGGGATACCGAGGATGCCAGCGTCACCATAAAATTCGGGGGCGACTTGCGTATGTTCAAACTATCCGCCACTCCCTTAGAAATCGCCAAATAGACCCGTTAAGCCGACGAGGCCACCGCGCTTGCGCGCGGTGGCCTCGTTGTGAACTAGTAGGATGCCTCCCCGAGCTTGTCCCGATGTGGGCGCTTGGGAAGCATTGGATCCCCTGGATCCTGGCAAGGCTCGATGTCCTTGAGTTTGCCGGCCGCTAGGGCTTTCTCGGCAATCTCGTCGAAGTATTGAGCCCTGTTGCCGTTGACTTGGACGTCAAACCGCATCGGGGCGTACACTAGGCGTGAACCACTTCTCGATTTGTCGAAAAGTATCCTTGCCCGGGTGTCTGCCAGATGGGTTTCGCCGTTCGCCCCCGTCACTGCCTGGTTGTTGTATGGAACCGAGCGGTGAAGGATGATGATGGCGTGCGCGTTTTGGGCGATGATACCCGAGCCGCGCATCTGGTTTTTACCAAATAGGCGCAGGTCGCCTTCTCGCACGTCCCACAAAGGTTCGTCGGAGTCTCCGAGCAGGGCATAGTCGCCGAGTTGGACTCCGCGACGGTTTTTCTGGTAGTACAACGTAGCGTCGTCTACCTTCACCAGCTGCGCGTACGCCACGACGGCGACGCGGTGATGCTCCATGCCCTTGGGCCAAGCCATTCCGGCGTATTCCCTGAAGTCTACGCCCGAGAACTTGAACATTTCGTCCGGATTCCAGGCGCATACTCCGCGGAGGAAGAACTCGGCGGTTATGGCCGAGGCCGTCGCCGGGTCCTTGTCACCAGGTTCTTGGATAGACTGGATATAGTCTATCTGTACCACGTGGGGCAGGTACTCCGTGATGGGGCGCTTGGCGGCACGGGACAGTTCGTCGGCCCGTATGACCAGGTCGTAGAGCGTCTCCGCGAGGCGTCGACGGGAAGTACCACAAGCGTCGACGACGAGATTGTCGGCCAGATCGTGGTACTTTTGACCGATGTCCATGCGGAAACCTTTCAACTTATCTATGCTCTCTTCTTCGGTGTGGAAGAGCACCTGCATAGCGTCGGTCAGGCCCCAGTTCTTTAGGTCCATCTGGATCGCCGGAACGATCGAGTTGGCGAACGAAGATTTGCCCGTACCCGTCGGTCCCATCACTACGATGAAGTTTCCTGGGGATATGAAGCCTTTTTCCTCGTCGCTCCCGGTGTAACCGAGATCCAGGGTCGGCATTCCCGAGGAGAACCTGTACTGAGTTTTTCCGGAGCGCACTGCGCGCTGGGTCTCAGACACCTCTCTGGCGGTCTTGGCCGCACGTACGCGACTAAGGGCCTTCACGGAGGTGGGTGGTTCGATCTTGCGGAATTTCTCCATCAAGGTTTTGACGGAATTTTTCGCATCGATGCCGCCGGCCAGGTCGAGGGCTGCGTACCTTGTGTGGGCACGCTGGACGCTCTCTACGATGTCCTGCCAGAAGGCATGGGGGTCGCGTGGTGTGGACACCCCGCACTCTCCGTGGATTGCCTTTATTTCTTCCGCGACTTCGTCGTCGTACTCGCTGAGAACCGGCAGATCGGTTAGATCCAGGGTTCCTACGGAAAGTACTGATGCCTCGTGGAGTATGACCTCCATGACGGTCGTGATTGTCGACCGGTAGTCTTTCGGGAGGGCGCTCATCACTTTAGTCGAGGACTCTATGCGCTTTACTAGATGCATAGCGTGCTCGGCGTCTCGTTGATGTACGCTGCTTAGCGTGCTACGAATCCCGGCTTTAATGCGCGACTGCAGCAGGCTACCTTTTGACTTAAAGGGGGTTTCGGCCGAATGGTCGGCGTGCTCGTCCTCGTAAAGGACGTCTTGATCTACTGGATCAGGGCCGGAGGGCGCTAAATCCTTAGAAACTGGGGGATTGTATCCCCAGTAGTCTGGGTGAGACATGATCTCTCCTTTTTTCTTAAATGTGATGCGCAATACTGTTAACGCACGAATACCCATGTAAAGTGGGCCTATGTACGCCTACGCCTTGTTCGGCTCCCAATGAGTTGAAAAGTTCGACCGGGGCGCAACCCCCACCTTCGACCGTGTCTACGGTACTGTGGTGGAAGGGGCGGGAAGCGTGGTGACGGGAACTTCCTGCGCCGGTGCCGTGGTGGAAGGCGCCGGGAGTGTGGTGACCGGAACTTCCTGTGCCGGTGTTGTCGGGGCGACCGGAACGGACCCGCTCGGGATGCTGTTTGCGACCTGGGTGCTGCTTGTCGGGGTGTCCGATCCCTCGTCGACCTCTTCCGCGGTATCCGCGGCCTCTATTGTCGAATCCGTCCACAGCACCATGTTTCCCTGTACGCTGGCCACTGTTCCGTCCCCCGAGACAGTCAAAGTCGCCTTGGTGATGGTCGCGAATACTCGATTCGTGCGGAAGGATCTGTCAATAAAATCGGCGACAGCCTCGATGGTGCCAGTTACCGTGAAAGAGTACTGCGTACCCTCCAGACCGGTAACGTCGAGGATTTTCACCACCTCGCTGCTTCCGGGCACCCGGTTCTCCAGGGGCGTTGGTTCAAACTGGGTCAAGTTTACCTCGGACTCCTCGGCCAAGGTTACGAAAATGCTCGTGACGTACACGTCGTCGAGTTTTTTCGGCAAAATCCCGCCTATCTGGTTCAGCCTGCCACTCAGTTGGTCCGCGTTGGTTGCGCCGCTGTCCCTTAGAACCGTGAGCGATTTTTCTAGGGACTGTACGGCTGATCCGGCTTGTTTGAGTTTTGTCTCAGACTCGGCGAGCCTTTCTGATGCCATGCTGCCGACCACGAATTGAAAAACTAGGGTCGTCACTATGACCACGAGCACCCCCAACCCCAGCTGGGGATCGAACGCTTTCAGGAGTTTGCGAAACATGCTACGGTGCCGTCCCCTCGGAATCAGGGTCGTCTATCACGATCGGGCTTTGCGCTTGCGCCGACTTGTCGTAGCGTATTCCCATGTCGGATAGTTTGTCTACCAGTGATGCGGGCGGGTTGTTCATGAGGAGTTCTCCGCTCACTATGGATGTCAGGCCTGAGCGGGTGCTGGTTATGTTGGTCAGTGTACCCAGCGAGCTTATCCGGGTCATGAATTCAAGTATGGCCCCTATAGAGGTCGCTGTCACGGTTATTTTTACCTCTACCGAGGGTTTTTCCTCGACCTTATCCCCTGTGTAGGGTTTGAGCGGATTGTACTCGAGGCTGGTTACCTTGAGTTCCGGTCCCGAAAAGGCCAGTGTGTCGACTAAGAATTTATGTATATCTGTTTGCTTGTAGGCGACCGCGGACAACGACGACGTCGCGGAGTTGTATTTGTTGACAAGGTCCAAGGCGTTGGTTCCTTCACTGGAGAAAGTGGCGTACTCCGCGATCATCGTCTCACTTGTGTTTTTGAGTTGTTCGCTGCGAGAGTTATTGGACGAACTCTTTGCGAACTTGCTTACGGCGAGATACACGGTGAACGCCAATGCCAGTACGGCGACGCATAGCAACACGAAGGACACCAGGCGCGCTCTACGACTCTTGGAGTATGCCCCGCCAGTGAAGTCGAAACAGGCCGTCGGGATGTCGCGCCTGTTTGAGACCACCACTTTTGGAGTTTTTTTGTTGGTCTCCCGGGCGGACTCGTCTAGTTCGGTTGCGGTTGTGCTCACAGGGGTTCCTTCCACAGGGCCAGACCTGTCGCAGTCGCCAGGCTTATCAGGACGGCCGGGTCAGGCCTGCCTTGCCTGAAATACTCCGCATTTCTTTTTGATTTTTCTATCTCCGCCCAAGGCTTGACTATGGTCACCGGGATGCCTGTCCGGCGTTGGAGTCTGTCCTTGAAGCCTCTGAGCAGACATGCCCCCAGACCACACAGGGTTACGCCTTGTGGCAATGGTCCCGCGCTGGACGAGGATTCTATGGACTGGGCGATCGAGTCTATGAGGAGGTCCGCCGAAGAGTTCAAGGCATCGGCCAGCAGGGCCTCCTCGGTGTTTATGGTTTCCTCCTGCGTCGCATAGGCCCCTCTCTGTGCTATTCTTGAGAAGTTCGCGGAGAGTTTCTGGGTGTACTTCAGGTCCTCGGCCTCTTTGAACGATATGTTCAGAGAGGCCGCTATGGCTTTTGTTATGTCGTCTCCGCCGCCGGCGGTAGTGCGTACGGTGCGAAGGTGCATTCCCTGGCGGGTGGTTACGGTAACCTTGGACGCACCGACGTCCACTATACTTCCTATCTCCATGGACGAGCTGTTAACTCTGGTCATGGCCCGCATCGTTGCCGCGGCGGAAAGATCTATGGCTCTGGGGCTACATTTAGCCAGGTCGCAAACCGCTTGAACCGCTGCAACATCGTCGCTCAAGGCCGACGACACGCCTATGGTGGAGAGCGTGGTGTCGCCCTGATCGGTTCTGGCCAGGTAGGTGGCTATAACGGACTCGTCTAAACCGTAGTTGCTGCCCAGTGGCTTACCCAGTGTGCGCAGGTGGGTTTCTCTCTCAGACGAGCTCAAACTGGTTGGCAGAACCCTGTTCTCGAACGAGGTGGTAGGCGTGGATACTCCTATGATGAAACCTCTTTTCGAGACACCCGCCATGCGCATGGCTCTGGCCAGTGCTATGGATGCGTCTCGCGGGGAGCGTATCTTTCCGGCCACCACCGCGTTCAAGGGCAACGGGGCGAGACCTATGGCGGAAACGAGGGCATACCCGTTCTGATCCACTCCCGTAACTTCCACTACTCGTACGGCAGTCGCGCCGATGTCTACCCCTACTGTTCCGCGCATTTCATACCCCCCTCCCCGAGCCTATGGCTCGCAGTAGGGTAGTGAAGGCGCGCTTTCGCAGGGTCTTGTCCTCGGTGGGCGGCAGCAGGCTGTTGAGCAAATCCATGTCATCGTCCGTCGTGGGCTCGTCGGCTGTTTCCGGGGCCGGCTTGTTTACCCCGAAGGAATGCTCTGCTCCCGGCTTGTTTTCCATGGTGTAGGACATGCTTAGCACTGTGCCTACCGGGGCCCGGAGCGCAAGTATAGGTAGACGGCGGGAGATTTACATGTGCAGTCTTTTTTCGAAATCCTCCGCGTCGGTGACCTTTTCCAAGGCGTCTGCACGGCTGACCAGTCTCTTCTGCACGAGGGTTACCAGGGCCATGTCCAAGGTCTGCATTCCCTGCTGGGAGGAGGTTTCCAGTATTTGGCGTATCTGGCTGTTTGAGTCGGGTTTTCTCAGGTTGTTAGCGACGGCCGCGGTGGAGAGCATTATCTCGAAAGCGGCGACGCGACCATTCCCGCTGACCAATGGCAGCAGGGTCTGGGAAATGGTTGCCTTCAATACGTATCCCAGCACCGAGCGTACTTGAGTCTGCTCGTCGGCGGGGAACGCCGAAACTATGCGGGCCACGGTGCTGCTAGCATCCATGGTGTGCAGGGTCCCGAATACCAAGTGTCCGGTCTCGGCGGCCGTGAGGGCGGTTTTTATCGTCTCCATGTCTCGCATTTCCCCCAGCAGTATTACGTCCGGGTCCTGGCGTAACGCCTGACGCAGTCCATCGGGGAAACTGTTGAAACTCGAACCCAGTTCTCGCTGGTTCACCACGGATCTGCCCGAATGTATGTGGAATTCCACGGGGTCTTCTAATGTTATTATGTGCTTGGCGTGATGCTTGGCTATATCGTTTAGCAGGGCAGCCAAGGTTGTGGACTTCCCTGAACCCGTAGGGCCTGTCACCAGGACAAGACCCCTGTCCAGGTTCACCAGGGTCCTGGCGGCGGGAGGAAGACCGATTTCCTCGGAAGACGGTATGCGTGTAGGTATCTTGCGGGCGGAAACGGTGGGACCCCTACGGTCGGCACCGAAGTTTAGACGAAACCGGGCCGCACCGTAGGGGAGGGCCATGTCCACGTTGAAATTCCTGTCCAGTTTTGCCAGAGTCTCGACGCCACCGAGCCTGGCTACTTCGCTGCGCATCCACGCCACATCCAGGGGTTGGGCCGCCATCTGCGCAAGTTTCCCGTTAACCCGTAACGAGGGCGGGTAACCTACGGACAAATGTATGTCCGAAGCCCCTCTGCGGACCGCCTCGTCGAGGACCTCGTACACGTCCCCTAGCGCCTTTTTGTCCCGGTGCTCTTCACGTCCGTAGCATGTACGGACGAGTGCCGCGAACTGCGACAGTGAGCAGACGTAGATATCGCAATCCTCCCCTACATAGCTAACTACGCTGGCGTACGCCTCGGGGGAGTCCTCCACCACGGCCACACTGGGTCTGTCCATTTCGAGTGCAATTATTCCGGTGCTCTCCGCTATTTTCAGGGGGATTTTTGGTAGGGCCGAAACACCGGTGAACGGAAGACCCTTGTGGCCCGATATGGATCTCTTGGTTTCCACTATGGTGGGCTCTGATACGCTGCCGTCACGCACGAGGGCTTTCTCCAGATCGGAAAGCGTGAGGTGATGCCTGTCCTCGCCGAGCAGGAGGATCAAGGAGGTGTCGTCGTAGAAGCCGCCGTTGCGCAGCGCGGTCAGCATGCTTTCCGGGTTGATTTTATGCTCTAGCATGGAGCGCGCCTATGGCTGTTAGGGCATGATAACCTCGTAAGCATGACCACGACTGTCCGTGCTTTGGTCGAAATTTGCACTAAATGGTGTTTATGCGTTGCTTATGCGATCAGCCCTTTTCCTTGAGTGGTCTTGTGTACTTTTTCTTGAACTTGAAGCCGCCTTGCTCGCTTTGTACCGCCGCCATGTTGACCACCGGGAGGTACAGGGCAACCAATATACCCCCCACCACCACACCCATCACCAGCAGCAGGGCGACCTCCACCTTGGCGGAAAGGCCGGCTATTTTCTCGTCGATTTCGTTCTCCACCGAACCGGCCACGTTGCCGAACATGGTGACCAGGTCACCGGTCAGTTCACCTGTCGCAACCATGGCCCTGAGGTTGGGGGGAAACAAGCTGGGCGTGTTCGACATCAGCTCGTGCATCTTTTTCCCGGCCAACAGGGAATTACGGATATCCTCGCTGGCCGCGTTGTACCAGAGCGATCCTGAAGTCTGCCCCGCCAGGGTTACGGACCTGGACAGGGTTACTCCCGAGCCGGACGTACCGTGCATGGTGGTTACCCAGCGGTGCAGAGAAGTTAGTCTGTTCAAGGACCCGAATATGGGTACGTTGAAGCGTATCGTGTCGATGATTCTAGAAATCTTCTTGTTGGCCGACTCGGCGGTGGTCAAGTACTTGTAGCCGAGTATGAGGCCTAGCAGCGCCGTGTAAGGCAAAAAGGATGCTAGTTGTATATCGTAGTTCCCGGCGAACAAGGTCACCATCAGCAGTAGCATTATCTTGGCCGCTACCTTGATTGTGGACGATTTCTTGCCGGAACGCTGCCTCATGGTCTCCGTGAGCATCACGGCGGCGACGAAAAACAGAATGCGCGCAGGGAAGGCCAGTATGCCCCAGTCTATGCCGTCGGCGACGAAGAAGGGTGTGGGGAAAGTTAGGTCCGCTGTTACCGGCATAAGCTTGTCACTGGCCCTAACCAGGGCGATGGTGGGGGCCGGGAGTTCGGATTTCATGTCCGCGTATATCTCGGTATACTTGGGAACCATGATCTTCATGATGAGGATGACTATGCCGCCGATGGCCATGGATACCATTTTGGGGTACGCGGTGACGCCTTTTATCTTGGACCTCACCGCCGCGCGGCGCTCCATGCTCTTTGCCAGCAGGTCCATCGTTTCACCCAGAGTTCCGGCTGTTTCCCCGGCTTCGATGTAGGCGTAACTGGTCTTATCGAAAGTGCTCCCGAAGGATTTAAGGGCTTCGCTGAACGGTACGCCCGCATTCAATCTATCCAATAGGCCCTCGTAGACCGGTTTCATTCGTGTGGGAGCTTCCTCCCCCAGCGACTGCACGATGTAGTTGACTGATACTCCGGCGCGCAGAAGTTCGGCTATTTGTCTGAACATTCGCGCCTGCTCCTCCACGCTTAGATACACTTTCGACTGGTACTTGCTGCCGAGAAGGGCCGTGACGTCTGAACTCCAGTTGGTGCTGGACACTTTCTTCACATGTATCGGCATGTACCCCGCGTTCTGCAGGGCGCTCACCACGCTTTCTTTGCTGGTGGCCTGCATTTTGCCCTTGGATCTGGAGCCTGAAGATGTGACGGCCTCGTACTCGAAAGTTTCCTGTCGATACGACACCTGCACGGTTTCTCTGGATTTTTTACTTTTGGCCATAGTTCACCTTATTCCCATTGTCGTCCTTGCCTCGTCCGGCGCACTGTATTGGCGACACCAGTTGGACGGGGCGGCACCGGGCCAAGGGTGCGGGTTGGCCGCCTCTAATGTTCCCCGTTGTCTACTTTTTGGCTACAGTACCGTGGCGGCCGCTTCGTCGAAAGCTAGTACCTTCGAAACTTCGGTTATGGTGGTTTTCAATTCTACCACGTGTCTCAAACCGTCCTCAAGGATAGTGAAGCTTCCCTCCTGGCGGGCTTGTGCCGCCAGTTCCGTGGTAGGTGCCTGAGTGGCCACCATCAATTTAAGTTCCGGGCTGGGCACGAGTGTTTCCACCGCGGCGATTCGTCCTCTGTACCCGGAGCCGTTGCATCCTCCGCAACCGACTGCGTGCAACACTTTTTCGGGTACTTTCAAGCCCAGGCTTTGCAGAAGTGCTACTTCCTCGGGCTTGGGAGCCTCCACGACCGCGCAGTCGTGGGCGCGCCGAAGAAGACGCTGGGATACGATCAGCGATATGGACTCGGAGACCAGATACGACGGAACCCCCATGTTCAGCAGTCTCTTGTACGTACCGGCCGCGGAACCCGTGTGCAGGGTGGCGAAGACAAGGTGTCCGGTGATGGAGGCCTGCATGGCTACTTCGGCGGTTTCCGTGTCTCGTATTTCTCCCACCAGGATCACGTCCGGGTCCAGTCGCAGTATCGTTCTCAGGGCCCTGGGGAAAGTCAGCGATCTTTCACCCAGTCCTGCACGGATCTCGGTTTGTCCTATCATGGGCAACCTGTACTCCACCGGGTTCTCTACGGTGAGTACGTTTTTCTCCGCGGCGTTGATCTCTTTCAATAGTGCGTAGAGGGTGGTGGACTTACCTGAACCGGTGGGACCTACCACCAGGATGGTGCCCTGGGAACGCCCGGTGAGGTTTCGCATTTCTCGCAGGTGTCTGGGGGAGAAGCCCATGTCGTCCAGTCGGGCCCGGACGCTCGCGGAGTCCAACAGACGAACCACCACCGTGGGGCCGTAGGATTGAGGCAGCAGGGCTACTCGGACGTCTATGTTGCGCCCGGATGCGGCAAAGGAGAAGGTTCCGTCCTGGGGCTCGCGGTAGTTGGCCGCGTCCATCGTGGGGCAACGGGAAATCAGGGAGCCGATTATCTCTACCGGACGGAGTTGGATGGGTGTGGACTGGATCCTCAGGATGCCGTCTATGCGGAAACGCACGAGGAGGGACTCGTCCGCCTGGAACATGAAATGTATGTCCGAGGCTCCTTCCGCGGCGGCTCTTTGCAGAATGTTGTCCAACCAGTCCTGGGTGGGCGAACTCGCTACGTTGCTTTGTTTGGTTATGATCTGGGTAGCCCTCTGCGTCGGCTGGATGGCCCCCAGAAGTTGGGCGTCCACGGTTATAGTGGAGGCCAGTTTGCTTTGTACCGCGGCCCGCGGCGACAGTACCAGATAGAACTCGCCGTACCGAGAGCGCAGGTAGTCCTGCATTTCCAGGTCGTTGGGATTGGAAACTGAGACCACTATTTTCCCTGATTTGTTGCGCAGCGGCAAAGCCGAGTACTTCTTGAGCATGGCCGGGTCGGCTTGGGCGAGTATGGTGGGGATTATCTCGAACTCCGTGGACGAGGAGTACGGGTCGTAGTAACGTATGGAGAGTTCTTTGGCCACGGCTTTCAAAAGGGCTGTTTCTTCGACGGCGTCGAGCAGCAGTTCGGCGACACTCCTGTAGTTGGATTTGCGCGCCTTCCGTATCATGGCCGCGGCGTCGGCGGGGGTAAGCAGTTTGTACTCTAGCGCAAGTATCGCCGCAGATACTTCAAGATCGTTCAGGGCAGAAGACATACCTGTCTGTATCGTGTCGCCCGGGCGCGAACGGGCCAAGATCTGCCTTGCGCCTGATTGCCGGCCGTTAAATCAAGTAGACGAGCGGGTGCAATGCTCCCGGGGGTTTCATAGTAGGTGCGGGGTGCTGGGGCCGTTATCCATATCAAGGGCCGTGGGCGGCAGTTGCATGGTCGCCGTGCAGGAAACGTAACCCTTGACGTTGTAGTCTCTTACCAGAAACCATGTTCTTGCGAGGGTCGTGGGCGTTGGCTGCTCGGTGAGTTTCAAAATCCAGCAGTCTTTTTTGGCTTTCGCCGCCAAAGTAACGCTGTCCTGGTCGGCGAATACCGAAACCGCGTCGTATCTACCGGATTCCGCGGATACCGCGGTAACCCCGTTCAAGGGTGTGCTGCTATTCATCACGTCCGCGGCCGACGCGTACGTGCCGTTCAGCCTCATGGAACGATGCTGCACCTCTTCTATGGTCGTTATCGAGGACTTCGCCAGCGCGTCCTCGTTGACGGTCGTTGTCCGCAGGGACATGGTTGTGACAAGTATGATCAAACTTATAACCCCCACAGCCACAGAGGCCTCCAGTACAGAGTAGCCCTTTTGGATGAACCTCGATCCCCGCGTTGCCAAGCCTATACCCCCTGAACGAGGATTTTCTTCTCGAGCAGCCTGGCCGCCAATACCGCGTTGATGTTGCCGCCGCCCAAAGCTGCTGAGAGTTTGTGGCGAGGAACGAGTATCTTCATGGTGTTGTCTTCTCCTACTTCCGTGCGCACCGGTCCGACGGCAAGGGCGTTCATGGCGTAGGTCGACGGGTCCTTATGGTAGGCGACAATGTCGACTCTCTCCCCCAGAAGACCCCTGGATACGCTTTTTACTCGGTTGGCGCCGCGCCCGAGACACGCGCCGACCGCATCAACGTCCGGTCTGGTCGCCACTACTCCTACTTTGGTGCGTACCCCGGGTTCCCTTGCTACCGAGATCACGCGCACTCTCCCGTCCCGCACTTCCGGTACCAACCCCTCTAGCAAGAATTCCACTATGTCCGCGCCCATCACCGTCAACTCCAGCGGTTCCTCGGCCAAAACGAGCATTATGTAGCATTCTCCTACGCTCCAGACCTTGTTGGGGTAGAAACTGGTCACCGGCACCACAGTTTTGGCGCCGGAAAAGGTCTCGAAAACCGCAGTATCCGTAGAGACTTTTAGGGCTTTTGCGGTAGTCAACCTCACGGCGCGCGGCCTGTTCAAAAGGTCCTCTATGCTCAAGGGTGCGGTGGGCTGTTTTGCGGGCATATTGTATCTCCTATGTACTATGCCTCAGGGTCGGCCCAAATCTACCTGGATTTCCCTGTATTGTAGCAACCTGAGCATGGGGCATTGCGCCGGTGCGTTTATCTCCCCCACGGATTCGTGGAGGACAAGTTCGGACCACACGCTTCCCGCGACAGGCGAACACACCGAACGCCAGTCGTTACGATACGAGAGGGCTTCAGCGTAGGCGGCAAGCGGAGTGTCGGGGACCAGGGCGCGAGGATTATGTTCAAGAAGTCTTCCCAGGGAACGCCTGAACTCTTTGGATCCGGGGGCCGCGGTCATGAAGGGTATGACGTACGTATCGGTAGTGCAGGCCCGCATCACCTGTTCGACCAAATCTGCGTGAACGTTTCTGTCCTCACTCATCGGGCTCTACTGTGCTTTTCCGTTCATCGCGGACATTCGCTGAGTGTCCCCTAGTGCTTACGGGGTCGTCCCTTCCACCAAATCGGCGGCTTGTGAAGCGGTAAGGGGTACGGCGGAGGTCCTGAGATACTTCAATAGTGGCGCGGGAAACATTGGGGCGGTACTGACCGACGCCGTATAGGTCTTGGTGGCGAAACCCCCCAAACTCACGTCGTATCGGGAGAGTACCATCTGCCCTGATATATGTAAACTCGATCCGGCTGCGGGGGAATTCGGGGTCGACGAGAGAAGTGGCGCAGTCGGTGAGCCGGAGGCAAGGATGGCGGCGTCGACGGAGACCGCGACCGGTCCCGAGGGGGCGACGATCCTCGCTGTACCGGAGGCAACTAGACCCAGTCCCCCGCCTTGCAAGGACGTGCCCACTACTATATCCCTGCGATTCAGCGGCGAACCGGCCACGACGGTTAAACCCTTAGAGAAAGTATTCGTGCAATTCGGGGTGCCGGCCGGGCAGCCCCCCACGTAGGTGGTGTAATCTGAGTAAAGCACTCCCGAAGAGGGGTAGAGATAGGTTCCCAGCAAGGTCCAATTCTCCACAAGGACGCCCGCGGGCGACGGGGAGCCGCTGCTGTATATGTTTATGTGGTTCGGGTCGCCCGTAGCCGTCACCAGTATGGCCGCTACCGCCGGCATGCCTCGTGAAGCACCGTAGGCGTCCACCAGGGTCTTTCCGTGGCGCAGACACAATGCCGTCACCTCGCCGGCCAGCAGGATGGGGGATTCGTCAAGACAGGCCACTTTTCCTAGCGTGGATACGGCGCTATCCACTCCTCCGGGGCTCATGGGGACTTTGTAAACGTTTCGTATGTCCAGTACCCCATTGGACTCCGCCGTTCCCAACGCGTGGGTACACTTCAGTTGGCAGACCTGGGGGGAGCCCGGGGAAGAGTTTTTCTCCGAGGCGACTATGCTGCCCTGCGCGAACTTGGATTCGTCGGTTAGCGTTATCTCTTCGTAGGAGTATATTATCCCCTTGTACTGTGTGGCATCAAAACCTGTAGAGGAGACGTCCAGAGACGTGCCGGAGTAAAGCGAGGGAGAGGCTTGCCCGAGTATACTGTAGGTCTCTCTCCGGCCCAGTATAACCTCACCTGCTCTGCCGAAGGCGCTGACCTCCACCAAGGTCGAATCCGGTGAGGGAGGTCTTACGAGGACGCCCGACGAGTAGTCGGATGCGCTGTACCCCCACACTGGCCCGCAATCCGACGGCCAGACCGAGCCGGCTTCTACGGTAACCGGGTTGTCCGCCTCCAGGTAACAGAGTCTGCTAGACTCCTCCGACAAAACCTGGTAGTATATGCTCAACGGGTTGTGCTCCAGGGTCGCGGACATTTTTGACAGCCCCACATCGACGGCTAGCCGCGACTGGTTGACCTCCAGTCTGCTTAATTCGCTGGTTCCCGCGACGAGAGATATCTGTATAGCTACCATTCCGATGGTGGCTGCCACTATGGAAACTAGCACAGTAGTTAGCAACGTGGAGCCCCTATTATGACATTCCCCCGCACCTTTGAGACTTCTGCGCATAGGTTTTATCGTCGCAAAACGGCGGGCTTGGGCACGCATCCCGGCAGAATGAAATGGCGAAAAAGCCGAGGCTACTCCTTGGTGGAACTCGGCGTCTCTATACTGGTGTTCTCCCTGATAGCCGGTATAGTGACCGTTGCCGTCGGCAGGTCCCAGATGACCTTGGCGAACAACAAATTCGCCCGACTACTGGAAGGGAGACTGAGCGGCCTGGTCGAACAAGTCGGTAGCAACGACTATGTCTCCCTGGTGCACGGAACTTTCGAAAAACCCAAGGATCCTGGTTGTCCCGAGGACATCAAGGGGTCCTGCGTGATGCTGGGAACCAGGGACTTCTACGTAGACTGGACCGTAACCCCCGCATGTTTGTTTGACTGCCTCGATTCCGGGGACCTATTGGCGAGCAGCGTAGTGAACTTCAACGAAATATCCCAGCAGATACCCTACGCTCTGTTGATTACCGCAAGTGTCGAACTGCCGGACGAGAGCCCGGTCTCGTACTCCAAGATGTTCATAAATCCCGCGATCGGAGCAGACGGGTACGGCCTGGTCCGCGTCAGCTTTGCTAACACTAACTACAGTGGACCCGTTTACCTGGTGGCTTCCGACCGGCAGGTTCTCTCCGGCAGCACCGCCAGAAACGGGGTGGCGCTGTTGAGCGGGCTGGTGGATACTTGTACGGTAACTTCCCCGTGCGCCCTGGCTCTGAGTTCTTCGGGTTCGACCCGCAGGGGCGATCTCACCCTGGACTACGCCACGGCAGTCGGCGTGCGCGGAAACATCGTGCTCACAATGGACGGGGTGAGCGAAGTGGGGGCGACCATAGTGGGGGTGTCGCCGGTCCGCGCCTCCCTGCTGGCCGTCAACGCCGACGGTCGAAGAGGTTATGCCGCGGACATCAACAGCATATGCCAGGGATTGCGCATACCCACGGAAAAATCCGCGCACGTCGTAGCCGTAGGCTGCAACTCCCTGCAAGAAAGTCACATAACATGGGAAACCTACTTTCCGACCGGCAATCCGTTGGTGGAGATCGCCATACCCGTCAACATGCCCCTGAGCGTCGTCTCCGTGACCGCCGAGGATCCGTGCATCATACCGGAAGGACAACTGGTGTACGAACAAAATTCCTGGGTAGCGGCTGAAACTTGCGGCAACTACTCGTGGGGGGACCCGAACCTACTCAAGTACTCTAAAACCGGTGAGGCCGTGGACGTGGGATCGGCGACATTTTACCGCAACGAGACCTCGCTGACGGCGATTGAACTCATCTGGGACGGTTCGGTGTCCGAGAGCAGGGCGTCGGGGGCGGCACTGAGTCAGCTTTGGGGTTCCCCGGAAACGCGTTGCTCGAACTGCGACAGGATAGTGATGCCGGTTCTCGTGGGGCCGCGGCTAGGTAAATACAGGACGCTGAGCAGGATAGTCGAACCGGGGGAAAGCTTTTTTCTCGATCTCGACTTCACCAACAGCGACAACCCGTCCGTCGAGTTCCAGGTGAAAGTGACCCACGTGCCTTACGGTCTACACTACCTGCAGGATCCGGACTGCGAGATAGACTGCGAAGGAGAGGAAGTCAACTACGGGGACATGGTGGTCACCGAGGGCGGGGAACTATCCACGGTCCCCTTCGAGTTCATCGCAGATGACTACTTCGAGTCCGACTATCTCGGGTTGGAAATTAGCAACGCCTACGACACCCAGGAAATCAAACTAAACTTGATCGCCTCCGGGGACGACAACGCCCCCCTGGAGATGTACACCTCCCCCCTGGTGGTCGAGCAGGGCGGGTCCTACAGTGCGGAGGTGTTGTTGGTGGGCGTTTACGGGGAAGGAGTAACAGGGGCGGGCGACCTGATAACTCTGGACGACGACGGCGCA
>Ga0194133_10002617_pt1 | contig 27370 bp, 30 predicted proteins | sample TA2KigOf40mmetaG_FD_155448 | JGI IMG/M metagenome (GOLD analysis project Ga0194133, IMG submission 155448) | Freshwater microbial communities from Lake Tanganyika, Tanzania - TA2015055 Kigoma Offshore 40m | ecosystem: Environmental > Aquatic > Freshwater > Lake | place: Tanzania: Lake... | reverse complement strand
GCTTGCGCTGATGTTGCTTGCTGTTAAATTGGTGAAGTTGCCTATCGGCGACGTGATCGATGTGGCGCCACGCAACGTGCTGCCACTGATTGCTCCGCTTGCGCTGATGTTGCTTGCTGTTAAATTGGTGAAGTTGCCTATCGGCGATGTGATCAATGTGGTGACATGCAATGTGCTTCCACTGATTGTGCCACTGGCACTGATGTTACTAGCCGTGATGTTGGTGAAGTTACCTATCGGCACGCTAATTTTATCACTAGCGGATAATTCGGTCAGCTCCCAACGATTTTGGAGGCTATCCCATAAAAATGACGCAGATGGATTTGGGCTGCTACCTGAATCTATAACCTCTATACCTGCATATCGTTTAGTCGGAACGTCTGTATTTAATAAAATTATATTATCTCCTAACTCTACTGTACTTGAAGAAACGATTCTTTCAGCGACTAAACTTCCTGTTATATATAAGTTTCCGGTAATGAAAGAATTGCCTATTATTTGTATACCATTTTCTCTGAAAAGCTCATCTTTTAAAGTTCCGAGAGTTATATTTTTATTGACAAAATCATTAACGGTATCGTCGAATTGAAGAACGGGCATTTTGTCGGCATCCTTTAAAGACGATGTAGAAATAGTACCGAATTGACTTAATTTAATTTTTAGTGCCATAGTATAATATAAATATAATATAAATATAATTTAAACGAACATAAACTGTGTTTTTTCCTTCAATTTGAAAGTTAAATAAATATAAAATTTATTAAACTAAATATTTGTTATGATTCTTTAAAAAGGAGTAGAATCATCCAAATCATCCGAGTCGTCTGTATTATCTAAATCATCCAAATCATCCGAATCATTAGAATAGCCTCGCATATTGTCAAAATCTTTTTGAGTAAAACCAAGGTGACTTACCAATGAGATTATAAAAAATAACATTTCTGGTTTAGTTAATTTTTTTTCAAATTTTAACTTATAAGCAAATTCTGCGGCGTTTTTATAAATTTTAATTGAACTTTTATCATGAACGTTAAATTCGCTTTTATTTTTAATGATTAATCCTGGAATTTTATGAGTTTTTATATAATTGTCGGTATATTCCACGATTTTTTCTTTTAAAATTTCATCAAAATTGTCGGTGTATGAATTTTCTAATTGTATATTTTCTTTTAGTTTATTTATTTCTTTTGAAGAAATATATTTAGAAATACTAAAATTTTTTAATATTTTTTCTTTATTTAGAATATGATCAACGTTATCCATCATCTATAAATAGATATTAAAATTTCTGAACAGTATCTCTTGCGGATCCTTGTAATCTATCAGGATCATTTAACCATCTTTTTCTGTCTTTTATTTTTACCCAAATTCGTCCTGATGTAAACGAACAATTATAACAAAACACCTTCATGTTTTCGAGTTTATGATTTTTTTCGTTATTGTCCTCGAATACTAATAGTAATGGAATTTTATTATCTGTTAATCTTCTTTCACAGTAACCACATTGTTCACATGCGGCAGGTTTCAATCCTGATCTAATAAGTCTGTCTTTTAATTTCCAAAGCGGATAATCTGGAAACTTACCATTTAAAATGTCGTCAAGTGGATATTTTCCTGTTTTTGGATTTTTTGTTTTTAGTACACCTCGGCCTGATTTGTTTGTAAATGTGGTGTGTAAATTATAAAGTTTGGCATATTTTTTATAACACGCATAACTGACATTCAAATGCTTGGCCGCCTGTGCTGCGCTTTTTGATTTTGTTTGTGCTTCTTTAATTTCACTTTCTAATAATGGAACTGCGCCTTTTCCTCGTTTTCTTTTAAGTTTAAAAGGCTTTATAGTAAAATTCGAATATTTTGTAAGTTTTATTTCTTTTGCTACCTCTTCATTGGTGGGGATGTCTGTTTTGAGATTGTTCAATTCTTTTTTTATCGAATCTAGTTCTTCTACTTTTTTTGACAAAGTAGACACTTGTTCCAATAAAGATTTAAGTATTGCGTCTTGATTTTCTTGTTGCATATTAACCTCTTATAGGTTCATATTTTAAATCTATCCTAGTTTGATTTTTGAAATTGGATCTCAAGTTTTCTGCATAAGTATAATATCCGGCATTCATTAATATTTTATAGGTATTATATATAAAAACGTTTTTTCCTGATTTGAGTTTGGCTTCCATAAACGGAGATACCGTCATATTTTTATCTTTTATATTATCCGTTATTGCTCTAGTACATGCTTCTCCTAATACGTCATCAAACGTATCATCGTCAATTATTAAATTTCTTTCCCAGTTAGCACTGTGAACCCATACTTTTTTATTTGCCATAATTCAAATCTCCATCATTAAGTAAATCCAAGTTATTTAATTTTATATTCACCGTTTCACATACTTTTTCTTCTACGGTGTTGGCCACAAATACAATTTTTTGTACAGATTTGCTTTTGGCGCTATCTCGCCAAACTCTACCAGTGGCTTGTCGCATTTGTACAGCCGAATAAGATGGTGAGATTAAAGAAAGTCTAGGATAATTTCCATTTAAATCGTGTAAAGAAAGGCCTGCTCCACCTGCTGCGATATTAACTAATATAATTCTTTCTTTATCTGCTTGAAAATCGTCGATATGTTTCTGTCTGTCTTTATCGGAAACAATTCCGTTTACAATACATTTGGTGTTTAATCTTTTAGAAATAGCTTCAATGCTTTCAGTAAAATTCATGAATACCACTACACTCATACCGTTTTCTAATCCTTCTTCAATCATTTCAATAAATAGAGGTACTTTTACTAATTCAATTTTTTGTCTTGCTCTAAGAATTGCCGTTAACTGTGAACCATTATCTTTGCTTTCTTTTTTTATTTTTTTGCTTAATTTTAACAATTCTCTTTCCATTTCTTCATACAACGCGATTATTTTCTTTCTACTTTCTTCTTCCATATTATAACAATCCGCAATAATTTGGCTTTCTGGAAAGTTTGGAATTGAATCGCGGGTCAAACGAACTCCCCTATCTACAAAAATATCTTTATGTAATTTAGTTAAGACTTCTTTATTTCCTCGATATTCTAAACCAAATCGTCCTTTTACTACGCCGTGTCTATATAACCACGTATAATATTGTTTATTATTATCAAATAATTTTAAACACATTCCCACCGTTTTTAATTCTAATGGATTGGTTGCATTTGTAGCACTACAAAAAATCATTTTATAACCACTTTTTAATGCAGATATACACGTTTCGCTATTCTTAGTTTTAGATCCTTTTAGTTTTTGACTTTCATCCCAAACAATTAATGTGTTTTTGGAAATCTTCCACGTAAATTCATTTACGTGAGTTTTTTTATTTCTTACAAATGATGCTATCGGAGACTCATGTTTTCCCAATCTCAAAGATTCGTAATTCACGATTCCTATCAACTTTGAATTCATATTAAAATGATTTTTTATAACTCTTCTCCACGATTCCATAACGGCTTTTGGACATACAATTAATATATCCATATCTAGCTCTCTGGCTACTCCACATGCCGTATAAGTTTTACCCACCCCCACATCTGACCCATCTATTGCACAGCCCCATTTTTTAATTGCTGCGCACATCTTTCCAACTGCTGTAATTTGCCAAGATCTTAATCCTGTATTTATCTTTACCTCTACAGGTTCTAATACGAATTCATTTTGTTTTTCTATAGGTTTTAAATGTTCATATTCTTTAAAAAGATGTTTTTCTGGTTTAGTTTCATATAAATACCACCCCTCATCTTTCTTAGAAACACCGTAGCCTTTATCTTTAAGTTTAAATGAATTTTGTCGCCAATAATTAAAGAACGGAGATAGATATTCTTTTTCAATTAACCAATCTCTTTTCCACCAAATACCATATTCAGTCTTATATGAATAAGGTTCTGACCATTTTATGTTTAAATCTAACATCACTCAGTTACCGTATTCTTTTCTATACTTATTATGATTTATCGACTCATGAATATTGGTTCTAAGATATTGTCCAGCTCTTATTACTCCAATATCAAAATGTTCAGAAAGAGAACTAACAAAATTAGCGCCTTCCTTATCATCATAACCATATCCTAAATCAATCAAATTTTGCATATATTGTGATCTCGTCAAGGAAAACTTCCTACGAACAGTTCCCTCTAAATGATTTATAATTTCTGATAAATTGTCAAAAGATATTGGCGTATTGGATATTGTAGTATCTATTATATAAAATTTCATAATTTATTATTAATATATACTTTATGGGTAAAATTACAATTAATTATATTTTCCAATTCATTTCTTTTAAACATTCTTTTACCGCATCTTTATCTTTTTCATCCAAGACCTTACTTAAATTTTCAAATAAATCTTCTAGCGTATATTTTTTATCATCGGATAACATTTTGTTTTTATTTTTCATATCTTGAATGGTATCAACAATTTTATCTAATGTCACTTTGTATTTATCGTAATGTTGTTTATCTACGAAATTAGACATAGTAAAAGATTTGGGTGTTATTGATTTTATTAAAAACAATATACTACTGCCTATAAATTCAAATATTTTAAATATAAAAGCAGCTATAGGATTTGACATCGCAGCTAGTTTTAAAATAAAAAACATAACTGCAAATATAAGAATTCCAACCAATAAAGATGTAATAAATTTTTTAACCCCATAAAATATAGCCCCTAAACCAAACCACTTATCAAGTTCATTTACCTTTTGTGTATTTTCATCATTCTTTTCTGCAATTTCAGAACTTAACGCTTGATACTCTTTGGATGTTTTATCTAACTGTGATTTAAGTTTACTTCTTTCAGACTGAAGATATTGAATTTCTTTGTCTAGTTTATTTAATTCAGCTCTGCCTTTTTCTCGTTCTATTTTTACCGCCGAAATTAAATCATCTACGATTTTTTGAATTCTTTTAAGATCGTTAATTTCAGGATTACCAGCTATAGATACGACCCGTTCATTCAATTCTTTTGCAACTTGAACTTCTTTAGATGGATCTTTTTCTTGATCTAACGCGTGATGTGTTCCTGCAGCTAATATGCCTATTTGATTCAATTTTTTATCGTTATTAACCGACAACGCATCTTTTTTACTTTGCATTTCGTTTGCTTTATCATTTAATCGGTCGGCGGATTCCGTAGTTGACCGTTTAAATAAACTTATACAGCCGGTGAAACAAAATACCGTCACTATTAAAAATAATATTAATAATCTTTTCATAAAATTTAACCTTTATATTTTTTATAACACTAAAATTAAAAATTTTAACAATCTTTCTATTTTTTGGGTTCATAGCTCACTCTAACAGGAGCGTTTCCTTTTGATGACGACCCCTTTTTTCCATGTCCAGCCTTTCGTTGCGCAGACTTTTTTCTTCTAACAAAAGACGCACGTCCTTTTTTACCAAGTTTTTTTGCATATTTTTTGCCTAAGCAAGCACTATAAGAGCTACCTTTTTTAGCGTCTCCACACTTACCGGTTTTTTCTCCTTTACTGTTGTATCTGTCCCATCCACCGCCTGAAGAACTACCTTTTGAACCTTTTCCGAACCACGCTCTCAATCCTCCACTATATTTTTCTTGTACAGAGTCTATTTCCTCTATCTTAGCCAACAGTTTCTCTTCAATAATATTTTCCATATAGTTTTATCCGTTTAATAATCGTTTATCTTTTTTATTTAAATTTGGAACCTCATATATTCCCATTTTATTCTTTAACATCCTCAATGCTGCGGCCGGTGGTATATTTCCAAAATTAGCCGCCAAAATACCATATTTTTTACAAAATTCTTCCAATTCTATAACGTCAGACTTATTGTGTTCTGTCGGAATTAATTCTACATCTAGTTCTTTTATTTCTTTTTTCTTTTTATTTAAAAACGCTGCATAAATAGGATCGTCATTATTAACAGAATATACGTTGTCACACCCAAATTTCGATGTTGTAAATTTTGAATTTTCGGTATTATAATTTATAGACTTATATTCATTCATAATTATTTTTTACTTTTTTTATTAGGCGAATTCAACTTTAAAAATGTATGTAGTCCTATAACCGTAGTTACTTTCTCAGAATCATACCAGCTAGGTAAACTAGATGTTTTTGATTGTTTTTTAGTTAAAGCTACATTTAGAAAATGGTCGGCTCCACCGGTGATATCTTTTAATTCTCCACTTCTAGCTTTTGAAACAATCTCCAATGCAAGAGTAAACTTTGAATGCGTTCTTTTAGAATCTATAAAATTTTTAACACTCTTTATGTCGGATTTATCTATTGCATTCCACCCACTAAATTGTTGTGGTTTTAGACATTCAGCTCCCACTTGACTAAAATTGCCTTTAGCACGATTCATCAATACATTCATCACGGCAGTCATTCCCCTTTCCGCGTCCTTTTCTCCACCAGCCTCATCAACTAAAGTTGAAGCTATAACATCTTCATATGTATATGGGTGTGTTGGCGTCTTTACTGTTTGTGTCTTTGCTGTTTGTGTAATTTTGTCCGGTTCGACTGGTCCGTTCGCAGACACTTCAGGAGAACCAACTAATGATCCTGCTACTGCGGCCAGACCTAATATTTTATTTAAACCTTCATCTAGTTTTCTTCCTTGTGGACCAAAGTGATCAAGGTGGTGATACACATCGTCCAAATATTCTCCCGCCAAATTCAATTTAGCCTTTACCCAGTCTTCTAATTGAGTGTTTGGTTTTAACATACTTTTTAGTTCTTTTGCGTCATTATTTAATTGTTTTAATGCTCCTATAGCCATACTACTGTTTTGTTCTTTTAATAGTTCACATATAGCTTCTTTATAATATTCTTTAACAGATTTACTTGATGTTTCCCCACCAGCTTGTCTTTTTCTACGAGCCGCACAATGTGCTTTTTGACTAAATCCTTTTGGGTTACTACAATTTATACTCTTTTTATACTTATTTGACCACTTTTCTTGTATATTGGTCTTATCCTTTTCTTCATTATAAAACTTAAGATAATCTCTTACAGTAGCTACATAATCACACGCATGATTCAATTTAGCCTTTACCCAGTCTTCTAAATTATCATTGACCGTAAACATTGACTGTAATTTTTCACTATAATCTATGATTTTTGTAATATCACTCTGAGCCATCTCGGCGTTTTCCGAAGTCAATTTATTCGCATGAGGGTTTTCATGATTGACAGGATGTTCTAGGTCGCCCAACCCAGTTGATTGACTATCTAGCCATTGTTTGTGTGTTAATTCCTTCATAAATAATCTTCTTAATTGTTTTGCATATGCAGGTGGAAGCCCAGATGCAAGTAAATGGGGTGTTAAATCAATTTTTGAATTAGTAGTTGGTGTTGTTATCCGATCATATGGTTTATAATCTTTTTGATTAGAAGGAAACTCAAAGAGAGTATTATCATAAGATAATCCATTCTGTTTCATAAATTTATCTAATAATCTCCGATTGTTATCTACAGTGGATTTAGAGTTCCAAAAAGATATAAACGAATTTGGTGAATGTTTCCACAGCCGGCCACTAAAAATAAATTCATCTCGAGCCGTGTTATTTTTTATTAAATCTGGCTTTATTAAATGAATTAAATTTGCTAAACTTTCATGATCAAGCGCAATTTTAATATACTCTCGATATTTTACTTTTACCGGCTCTGAAATGTCGACGTCTCCTATTTTTAAGAAAAAATCAGCGCCAGAATTAGCGGTTTGTGCGATATATGATTTTCCAGCAGGAGTTTTGAATGCAAAAAAAGTTACTCCTCGTTGCCACTCAATCGTCTCATCAGGCAAAATTAATCTATCTGGAGATTCATTTAACATATTCACATTCTCCAGCCTCCACCTTTTGATTTATACCACTTGGCGGCCCATCCGTTGGCATAAGCTGAGGGATAGACGTCAAATTTAGATCTAGCGGCAGATTTAGCTCTGGCCCAAAGCGCAGGATTAGTTGGCTTTGGTTTCTTAGACTTTTTCTTAGATTTCTTTTCATTTAAATTACAATCACATCCTTTTGTATTATCAGAACTGTGATCTTTTTTTATTATCGGTTCACTTCTACGACCCAAAACTTCTCCATCAGATGTATCTCCAATGGTTCCGATTACGTTTTTTATCATATTGTTTGAGTTTCCTATTCTAGGTATATCATTTATAGGATGATCGGCGTCTCCCAGTCCTGAATTTGTTGATGGAATAAATTCTTTTGCTAGTCCTGCCTTTACCAATTTAGTATAATATTTAGGATCTTTTGCCAAATGATCTAAGGCTATTTCGGTAGCCACGTTTATATCGTTAGTATGTTCCATCTCAACTTGAACACCTGTAGATAATTCCGAGGTATCTACATCCTCAGGAGATGTGGTATCGCCACTGCCACCTTTTAATTTATTATTTTGTTCAGATGGTTTGTTTTCAAATTCACTAAAAAAATCTTTATATTTCATAGATTCATCCTTTAATTTTTCAAAAGTTTTTCCGGTATCATATCCATAATCAATCATCCATCGTCTACCTTTCATAGCAGGATGTCCAATTATCGGATCATTTAATTGTTCTTTACCTAAAGTTTTATAATTATTTGCCATAATTTATTTTAGACTTTATTTTTTCTTCAGTTTGTCTATACGCATCAACAACTCTTTTATCCACGTTTCTGTTTTTCAATTTGGAATTTTTTTCAATTATACCGTCAAAAATTTGTTTAAAAATTTGTTTTTTATCAATACCAACCTCTTTAGATTCCTTGATGGCTGGTGTTGCGTTGTCAATTTTTGACTTTACTTCTTCTGAGGAAAGTTTTTTTCCTGTAAATGTGTCACCTTCTTCCGATTTGAACCAATAAATTCCATCAGGAGACACATTCTGCAAAACCATTTTGCGGCCATCGACATACAGAATGGATTCAACTACATGACCGGGAACTGAAACCTTAATTATTTCGTCGAAATCAACAAATGAACCGAAGTATTTACGTTTGCCGTTACCCAACGAGCTGGTCCTTGAAATATAAACGTTATTGGATTTTCCTTCGGTTTCATTGATGACAACCATTGACGATTCTTTCATAAAATTATCGTCTATATTTAACATATTTAATTTTGAATAATACGTAGGGTCTTTTTTTAGATTATCAATCACCATTTGTTTTGCGTATGATTTATTTTTATAAAACATACGTTTTAATTCATAATTTAATCCGCACAAAATTTCATCAGGAGTAACTTTGTCTTTAATGAAATCTATATCCTTTTGATCGGGTCCGGTAACTCGTGTAGAAGTATAAGAATCTATTTTATTTTGACCGGCAGGATAAAAATTAATTGGATGTTGAGAGACATCCGGCGAGGTATAAGTAGAAACTCCAGGATTTACAATTCCTGAAGTGCCGTATGATATTCCCGTGGCCATTCTATCCCCAAGATCGGTTTCGTTTACACTTTGATTCATAATGCATAAATATCAAATAAAAATGTATTTATACAAACTAAAAACTATCTTTTACAGTGACAACTTAATTATTTTATCTATAACCATTTTCTAGCAGTAAAAATTACAAGAAAACCAACAAAACTATAACTTGGGTTGATCTAGCTATGTCTCATCTATATTCAGGTAATAATAGTCGCCATCTTCTTAAATCTATAGGTTTTATTCCTGAATCTATCTTTTTTATCATTTCCAATGCTTCGTCTATGGTATTATAAATATAATGCGGTGGAAGTAATCCCATTAACCAAAGAGGAGTCTGTTTTTTGTTATTTACTACCAAAAAAATCGGTTTTTTTTGTTGATCGGCTATCACTATTTCATGCATTGTTCCAAAAGTGGGTTTTTGTATTTCAAGATTGACAATAATATAATCCGATAAGTCTATAAGTCTTAAATCTTTTTGAACTACTCCCCTCATATAATTATGAACATATTCGTAGTCTTCATTTTCTCTTGCCAATTTTAATTTTTTTCTATCTTCATCCGCCTCGTTATTCTGAAACATAAACATTGTATCTAATGGAGACAATACTTTAATTTCTAGTTTTTCTAATTCTTTAGCCACATAACTTCTCCAATTTGTTGCGTCATTGGTATACTCCATGTTTCCGGCCAAATACACCTTTGTATTTTTTAATATGTTTTTCATTTTGCGACGGTTTTCAATATTGAAGCTATACATGCCATAAAAGTGATTTCTTTGTCTACAACCAAACTGCTCTGATGAATATACTCAGCAATTGTAATTATTACACTTATGTCTTTTCCCCGAGCATATTCCGATACTTTATCATACATAACAGAATAATATTCTTCAAATATCTTTATATCATTGTCAGCCACTAATTGTCTAATAGTATTGAACGAACTTAATGTGTTATTTGACGTTTTTAATAAGTCTATTAATTTGTTTTTAACGTCGACGCCTACTGCGTTATACGAGTTTACCTTCAACTTTGAATCTAAAGTGTTTTGTTGAGCAAAATTAAGTATCTTACGAATATCAGGATAATAATTGTTTATTATACTTCCAATATCGTCTAATGTATATTCTACTTTTTCCATATCTAAAATTTTCTTTAAGTGTATGGCAATTTCTTTTTTACTGATAGGGTTTATTTGATAAGTTTGACATCGTGAAATAATTGGCGCGATAATTTTCTCTTGATAATTACAAGTTAATATAAATCTTGTAGTCAGACTAAAGGTTTCCATCAAGTTTCTCAATGCTCCCATTGCTTCGGCACTTAAAAAGTCACATTCATCTAGAATAATTACTTTTAAATTATTAAATCCTGTTGTTGATGCGAATCCCTTTATTTTTGTTCTTACACTTTCTACACTATTTTCATCGCTTGCGTTTATGTACATTACATCACACGGTATGTTTTTTGTAATTAATTTGGCCAGAGTGGTCTTTCCTACTCCTGCGGTTCCGTAAAACATTAAATGGGGAATATCTTTTTTATCTATAAAAGATTTTACTGTTTCTTTAAGATGTTCACTTCCAATATAACCATTCAACGTATCAGGTCGATATTTTTCAACCCAAAGATAGTGCACATCTTGTTTTTTTATTTCTTCTTCAAATATAAAGCTCATATTGATATGATCACATAAAAATACACATATGTAAATTTTTTTTACATATGTGTTATTGTCTAATATACATTAGTCTAGACTTTTAATTTCAACCATATAATATGTAGATTCAAATTCGTCGTTTGTAAACGTAATGGTAGCTAACCCACTGTTGCTGACTTTTAGTACGGCTGATTCACAGTCATTATTAACCGCCAATATTTCTTTAAAATACGTTGCGTTGAAACTTAAATTTTTATCAACGGTTTTTTTGTCATTTAAACAGTTTACCGCAAGTGTGATACGATTGCTATTTAATTTAGAATATCCCATTACCATTTCTAATTTCTTTTTCTTATTCATTAATAAAGTAAAAGTGTCAACTTCAGGAAGAGCAGATTTAGCTTTACAAAATCTTGTTACAAACTCCGAATTAATTTCAATTTCTGCGTTAAACTCAGGAAGTTTTTTCAAATTTGGAGCGGTAGGAATTATATTTAAATCGGCCGTTATAAATTGGGCTTCTGCATTTGTATCCATAATACTCAATGAAGTAATTTTGTTATCTTTTTTATTAAGATTTAAAGTAACATCATTATCCATTACAGATAACATCTTTACCAATTTACCTGTATCATACACGCCGATTTCGGAATTTTCTTCTATTGCTTCAAAGTTCTTTTGTGTTACATCCAATAACACATTTTTTTCTTCGGTAATACTCTTAGTGTTAAGAATTTTCTTATCTGAATCCACCATCCATTTTACCGAGTCGATTACGCCGTTCAAAGAATATTTTTTGATAAATTTTTCGAGTGTTTGTTTTTTCATATTTTTTATATTTTTTATACTGTATTTAGATTAACATGGTAAGTTGAAGTTGTAAACTTGTTTTATAGTTCAAAAAACTGTTCTGAGTATTTGTTTATAGGAGTGAGTTTAAGGCCAGTCAAATCCAAATCTCCCAATTTTCTAAATACCAGTAAATATTTATGTGTTTTTAAGGTTATTCTTTTTGAAGCACACTTAAGTTTTTATATTTCATATATTAAAAATTAAAGAACTCTTCTGCCTTACGACTTTCAACGCTTGGATAATCCCATTTTAAAATCGAATAAAAGTCGGCCAATTTGGTTTTTAACTCTTGTTCATACATCGCATTTCTGTCTACGTATTGTTCAATGAACTCTATTATTTGTTTTGGATCTGTACCGTCGGCTTTCATCGCCAACGCGTCTATACCAAATTCATTTTGTTTTATATATACCCATTTAATTTTTTGACCATCAAAAATTGGAGGAATGAATTTATTTAATTTCCAATAGCCTATCAAATCGTTATACATTAGTGCAGATTTTACTTGAGCCGGCGTTCCTTTTATCGTTTGAAATGGTTTTCTAGTTTTTGGATTATAAATTTTAATTTTATCCTGACTAACAAATTTTACGGATGTGTTTTTTGCTAAATCAATAACCGGCACATTTTTTAATTCCTCAACAAAATTAATTATAGAATTATCTATTTGTCTAGCGTCAACCTTCTTAAGAATATTTATTAAAAATTCATTCATGAATTTCCTAAACTTGATAGGAAAACTTGTTCTAACCACGTCGATTCCCTTAACTTCAAGTTCATCACATTCAATACCACCTTTATTTATGATGAATTGACAATATCGTTTTTTCGCCAACCAAAAACTACTCTTGGAAATCACTTCTTGTTTAGCATCAAATCGATGTTTGTCAATATTAAAAAATCGTTTAGCCATCACATTATAAAAATCATTTACAAATTGTTGAACTTCGGATGTGACTTTTAAAATAGCACAAGTCATTTGAGATTCGTCATTTCTATCAATATCAGGCATGGTTTTTTCTATAATAGGCACAGCACTAGAAAAACACGAATCGGTATCAACATATATCACGTAATCACCATCTTCGTTTAAAACTTTTTTATAATAAAGATTTATAGCTTTATTTGTGGTTTTAATAATATCCTGACCTGTTAGTGTTACTGCTTCCGCATTGTTTCTGTTATAAAATCTAAATACAGGCAATCCCAATACTCCATAAGCACTATTTAGTAGAATTTTTTGAACTCTTTGTCGACCATCAAAAAATTCATACTTATCCCACTCTTTTTTATCCGCGTGATTTTTCGCTAATTTTCTTAAATTTTTTCTCTCATCGAACCACTTAATTAAAATCGAAGGAATCAAGCCGACTTTTTCTGTATTATACATCACCCCATTTGATGCGATTGATAATTTATTTTTTGACAAAAATTCTTTAAATTCTTCAGATTCGTATTTTGTTCCTGATATACTTATATCTTTCAGTTCTCCTTTCAAATATTTTTCTATATCCCAGTTATCCACTTTTGAAATAACTGTTTCAGGACTAATATTTAGACTAATCATTATATTTGGATACATAGATGTCAAATCCAAATCAAATACCCAATCATATCTTCCTGGAATAGGGTCTTTTACGTAAGCTCCTTCAAATCCCTCTTGTTCACCATTTTCGACGTCAGTTAATTCGTCGGTTTCAATCAAAGGTTTATTTGGTGCCACTAATCCATTACGACGAAGATAAATTAGCATCGCACCTTCAATATATCTACTACTTCTACCGAAACACTCATACGGAACGTGGCCGGTATGGCAAATGTTTCTAGCCAAATCTATAAATTTTAATTTTTTATCAATCGCTACCACAATTTTAACGTCGTTTAAGTTGTATTCAATATATTTGTTTATATCGTTTTTATACAAATCATTCAAACTACCTGTATAAGTAATTTTATCCATGCCTACTACTCTTTTACCCACCGCCGACAAAGCATAACTGGGTTCATTCCTCTGAATAAACTTCTTGTAGAGTTCCATATAATCCAAAACTGATACTCCTGCTATTACCAACTCACGAGAGAATTTGTTTATATAAACACATTTTATCGTCGACAATCTTTGAATTTCAGTTTTTCCCATTACTCTTACAATTCGATTATATAAATAAGGCATATCAAACTGAGCAACATTCCATCCAGTAAGAATAGTCGGTTGAATTTCTTCAATTTTTGTCAGAAATGCTGAAATCAACGATTCTTCATTATTAAATGATCGAATCTCTACACTGTCATTTGTGGAGTCTTTAATTTGCGCATCTTTATCTAAAATTAATGCAAGATATTTGTTTGTAATATCGTCATACAATGCAATTGCAGTAATTTTTTTGTCTCCTTCGTCTATGTTAGGAAATCCATCTTCAGTGTCGACCTCAATATCTAAAAATACAATTCTATGTCCGGTTGAGGGTTCGTCGGAATTTTCGTAAGCATCTATTAAAACTTTGGTGGTTATAGGCACATCGCTTTCAAACAAACTTGGATCTCTAGGAGAAAACTTTGTGATTTTTTCAAGCTCATCACCATATAAAGATTTATATCTTCCTCCGGATTTTCTTCTGTAAGCATAAGTTACGTCTGATTCAGGAATCGTCATTTTCCCCCGTTGGTCATCCCAAACGTAAATTATTCCTTCTTTTTTACTATGAAAAATATTTTGATACATTATTCTTTATTGTATTTGAAATTTTTCTTTGAGACAACTAAATATATGTCTTCCGGCCTCTGCAATCTGTGGTTCAGCGTTTTTAATTATAAATTCTAAATATTTAGTTTTTAAAAATGGAATTATAGATTTTGTGAATTCATAAGGTAAAATTCTAGGCTGAGTTGTATTTAGGATATACAACAACATATTTAACTCGTCTTCATTTAAGGAATTCAATCGTTCTAATTTCACGATTAAATTTTACCACCTAAAAAAAACATGTCAACGAATTTTTATCCCAATAACTTTTTTATCGATCAAAACAAACATTGTTTCGTTTGAAAGTGAAACCAAATCATTGCAACTCTGTGTAATAGTTTTAACGTCATCCGGTTGTATTGGTTTAATAACAGCCGTTGGTCTGCCGTTATTCATGGTATCCATTCCTTTTAGAGAAAGACTATAATATGTAGATACGTGTGCAAAATTTCCTTCTGCGATTTTTAATTCTTTACTCTCAATAACCTTATGAATTGTAGCAGATCCTTCAAGAACCGCGATCACCGTCGTTTTATCTTGAACTACTATACGAAACTTTCCGACTTTTAAAGTCATCGATACTCTAGGAGTTTGCAACATAAATATTCCGTTTGTGGATGTATTAACCACATCTAATACTCCTGACATTAAACTGAATACATAATTTTGGTTATCGCACACGAGTATCGAAGGTACTGTCGTATTATTTTTAATGGTTGATGAAAAAGTATGCAATTTTAGCTGTGAATTTTCATTCAAAGAAACTAATGTTCGATCTGAAAATTGAAATTTAAATGTGGAATTGGTAGTTGTTTCAAAATCAATCTGACAATTTTCGTGTTTATACGTATTTCCTAAAATTATATTGTTGGTTATAATTTTACCATCGTCTTGAAAAATCAGATTGTTTATCGTACCTACTTGTTTTAAAGGATAGTAAGACACGGTGTCTTGTGAAAAAACTGACACCGTTAGTAATAAAAGAGTATAAATTATGTTTTTCATAATCAAATATAAGTAGTAGACATCTAAGATAAAAGATGATATTCATAAAGTATGGATGAAAATAATAAGAAAAAAGTAAGTTACTCTCAATATTCTAACTGGTTTAAATGTCCTCATAGATGGTATTTAGACTACGTAAAAAATCTCAGAACATTTGAGGGTTCGATAAATACATGCTTTGGCACCGCTATACACGAAGTTATACAAACTTATGTAGAAACTTTATATACAAAAGGACATGAAGAAGCCGAGAAATTAAATGTAAATGCACATTTTAAAGAGGTATTCGAGAAAGAATTGAAGAACGAAAAAAATGCAGTCAAATATACTGAAGAAGAATTTGTTGAATTTTGTTTTGACGGCGAAGATATTTTGACCACCTTTTTATCTACGGCGAATCGACTTAAACATTTTCCCAGTAAAAAATATGAATTTATAGGCGCAGAATTGCCCTTGGAAGTTGATATAAAAAATAATGTGGTATTTGTAGCATTTATAGACTTGGTATTAAGAGATAAAGAAACAGGAAAATATAAAATAATTGATTTTAAAACTTCTTCAAGTGGTTGGAACAGTTATATGAAAGAAGATGAAAGTAAATATAGTCAATTGCTTCTATATAAGGCTTTTTATAGTAAGAAATTTAATGTGTCTCTGAGTGAGATAGAAGTGGAATTTTTAATTCTAAAGAGAAAATTATATGAGAGTGTAAACTTTCCACAAAGTCGTATTCAAAAATTTGTTCCAACAAATCATTCTCCCGCGATTGCACAATCTTTGAACGGATTTACTTTATTTATAAATGAATGTTTTAATTCTGATGGAACTTATAAGGTCGATGGAAAATATTTAAAAGTCCCTGGAAAAGGAAAGAAAAATTGCAAATACTGCAATCATAAAAAAGTAAATTGTGATGCAAAGGAAGATTAATATGTTGCTATTAAATTGCCGTTATTATAAAATTTCAAAAAAGAAACAGAGTGTTTTATTTTTATAGTATATGCATATGAACTTATAGATGTCACAGCTATGTATTCATACATTTGTTTACATTCTGCAAGTTTTATTTGTTTTTCTTGAGGGCGAGCACAATTACATAAAGCAATATATTGATCTACAGTTTTTACAAAATTATCAAATGGAGAATTATTTTGTAATCCTGATTCTTTTATTAAATTATACAATTGTGTAAAATTATTTATGTTCACTGTATATTAATTAATTTTGATAATAAATAGTAACTCGTCAAAATAATTAAAACGTGAAAACAATATATTCCTAAACTAAAAGTATAAAACAGAATCGGCAAACACAACCATACTGACAAGCATATTGGGCAAGTAATTAGTCGTGTAAAAAAATTATTGTGATATTTTCTTAAATATAAATGATAGTTTAATTCAAAATCTTGAAGTTTTTCTTTTTCAAATTTATCTACCTTAAATAATTTAGACAAACGAAATAATTTTACATATTCCAAAAATGCATCAGTTTTGAACCATACTATCAACAGTAATATACTAATAAATATATAATTATATTTCATATAAAATTTTCAAAAGTTTTTTCTACAATATCTGTTTTTCAACATTGTCATTTTCATATTACTTCATACTCAATTTCAGTTTCTGAAAATCCCCAACATTCGTCATTTCTGGATATCATAATATGTTCGTGATCTTGATATGTATCAAAATACTCCACCCACTCCATAGCATTGTTATAAAATTGTTTACTCGGAGATGTACCGTCATTTGCCATTCCTGTATGACTCATATGATATAAAGGAACGTCATATATGTCTTTAAGTTCAAATCCATATAACACCGATTTCTTTTGTACATTAGTATCAACGAAACATGCATATTTCATTTGTTCTTCATATCCTCTTACTTTAAGCCATATATTTTTTGTTGTAAATTGAAAATCTCCGCAACAGTTAAATAAACTCCATTTATCATTTGGAGTTACCATTGCTGGGAAATATCTTGGTTTGCTAGTTTTATTTAAATGGTGGATATATTCATCTAAATTATTTAAGTTAGATATTACATCTTTATATTCAATATCTCGCCTGCTTAATGCGTATAGTGTATGTTTATTTGATTTTTTAATAAAATCTTGTAGTATTTCTTTTGTAGGAGGAATAATATCAGTGGTAGATAATACTATGTATTCTGCATCTGTTCTTCTAATTCCTATATTGAATGAGAATACGGTGGAACACAATTGCGCCTTTGGATCGTAATTTTCTAGAATTTTAGCAATTTTTGGTTCGATTACAAAGTGTTTTAATCTTCCTGTTTTAGGAATTTCATCAATTATTTCGTATAAGAAACTTCTTTTTTCGGAATTCCAATCAACATAAATTACTTCATCAAATGTTTCTAACATTTTAGTAATATGAATTTTGAATCGTTCTTTTTCTTTATAACCGTCATTTCTTCCGAAAACTACGACACATGTTTTACCAGGAATTTTATCTGGAAGATTATATTTTTTAATATCGTTTTTATGAACACATAAAAAGTTTCCATTATCACATACTTTGTATGTAAAGTATTTAAATTCTCCGATATCCAAAGGGCCTGCACAGTCTTTAAGATTATCTAAAGGAGAAATGTCGTAGATTTTATATCCCATTGAATTGATTACATTGAAATAATCCTCAAGTTCAGGTTCGGTTAAAAACTTAAATGCTTCAACCATTAATACTGGTTTATTAGTTTCTATTAATGGTTTAATTGTTTTTAAAATTTCTTTGTCATATCTTTCTGCATCTATTTTAATAAATTTTATTTTTGATATATCATCGGAATAGTTTTTATTTAAGAAGTCTATCAAATTTACTCCATCAACTTCTTGTTCATACGTATGAGAATTTTTAAAATTTTTATCGTTTAAATTATTTAAAAATCCTCCGTTAGAACCTATTCCGTAAATTTTAGGATCACTATAATTAAAAGTGTACTTTTTATTTTCTTTAGTACATGTTAATTGGTGAGGTGTGATATTTAATTGAGGGTTTGCCTCTGCGTTTTCTTTTAGAGACTTAAATACAGAAGGATTTGGTTCAAATGAAATTACTTTTTTAGCGCATGAACCAAATAGTAAAGAAAACCATCCAACATGTGCGCCTATATCTAATACAACACATTCTTTATCTATAAGTTGTGAAAATCTTTGATGTCTAAACAAAAACGTTTCTTCTGAAAAATCTGTCGAATATATTATTTTTCCAATTGATGTAACTTCTTTTGTAATCATATATCCCGTTTTGATAAAATTGGGTTGTGAATTGGCCAATAGACATCAAACTCCGGATTATTCCATTTTATGTGAATTTGACTTTCTATTGGAACATAAGATTTTGTTAGTTTATAATGAAAAATACATTCATCTGATGTAACTAGATGAGCATTTACACATCCTGCTGGTACTAATACTTGCAATCTATTTTTATCATTTAATTGAAAATATTGGATGTTTTTATATGTAGAAGAATTTGGTCTTGTATCTATTACTACAAAATATACACTACCCTTTAGTACGTCAATTAGTTTCCAATTTTCTTTATCGCCGTGAAATCCTCTTAATACATTTTTTGTTGAGTTTGAGAAAGAATCAATAACAAATTTTAAATCTTTGTCTTTGAACTCTGGTATTGATTTTACAAGTGAATAATAGTGTTCTTCATTGTATGTTTCAAAGTTTTCTCCTCTATGGTCATAGAAAGAATCTGGTTGAATTACAATTAAATCGTTTATAATTTTACTGAGTTCTTTTACTTTAGATTTCATACATTGTTTAATACATTTAGTAAAGTATCAATTTTATTATGTTGTAATCCTGGATAATTTCCAATATACCAACTAAAGTTATGAACATGATCTACAACTTTGAAATCGTCATAATTAACTTTAAAATATTTTTTAATGTATGGTTGACGAAGTTGATTTCCACCTCCAGACATACCTCTTCTGAATTCTATTGAATTTTCTTTTAATCTTAATTCTACATTTAGACTTGTAACGACGGATGGATCTTTTAAGATTACTGTAAATGCATAATTACATTGTCCGTCTAGTTCTAGATCGGTAATATATTTTGATGAATCCAACTTACTCATAAAGTATTTGTAATTATCTATTCTCTTTTTATTATTATTATCTAGTTTCTTTAATTGAGATAGTCCTAGAACAGCATTAAGTTCAGTACTTCTAAAGTTATGAGAAGGGCGTAAAAATATAAAATCTTTATTGAGATCTGGATTTTTATTGATAATTTCATTTCTCATAGATTCATTAGTCATTTCTCTGATCATTCCGTGGGATCTTAATGCTCTGCAAATTTGATAAAACCGTTCATTGTCGGTACAAATCATTCCACCTTCTATTGTAGACATATGATGAGCAAAGTAAAAACTGAAGTTGCTTACAAATCCATATGTTCCTACCTTTTTACATTTAAATGTAGTTCCATGAGATTCGCATACATCTTCAATTAGATGGATATTATTTTCTTTACAAATGTTCAGTAGTTCGTCAGTCAATCCATTAATACCAAGAACGTGAGTCAAGAATATTGCTCTAGTTTTAGGTGTAATTAATTTTTTTAGTTTTTCCAGATCGAACGACAAATTCTTTAGGTTTATATCACAGAATACAGGAGTAAATTTACTGAATATTACGGAAGAAACATCTGATATCCATGTCAACGGTGGCAAGATTACTTCTCCATCTTCATATAGTTCATTTAATGCTAATATGGTCAATTCGTTTGCACTAGCACCACTATTAACCATTAAGTTATATTTTGTGCCTAACCATTGTCCCCATGCATTTTCAAATTCAACTACTTTAGGACCATTAGTTAATTTTGGTATGGGTGTTTGACTAAGAAAATTAATTAGTGAATTAATATCTTCTTTATCAATATTATCTTCCATTAATGGTAGATAAAAGTTGTTCATAGTTTTTTTAATAACTCACTTGATGAATATATTTTTGGTAAATCTAGAATTGATTCTGTTATTCCTACTTCTTTACATACATCAGATTCAGAAGTCACTAAATTAGAACCTTTTCTATCTCCACTATTAAAAAATATCAAATGATCTTGTTTATATTTATTTTTTAAGTATCTAAGAGTTTGACATTGAGTTTTATCTTTGTCAATAGAAATAAATACTTCATCTACCGATTTCAAATTAAATATAATTTTTGAACGATGATTTTCGTCCATGAATTCTTTTGTTCCTTTTAATTGTCTTTGATAGTCGTTATTAATTACAGCTATTAACTTGTCACAGTTTTGTTTTGCTGCATTTATATATTCAATATGACCATAATGAACTGGATTAAAATAACCTGATACAATTCCTATTTTCATAATTTAACTAGAGAAAATTTCTGATGTTCCTGTTTTATTAAAATTAAATTCTAATATATTACCGTTGTATTTTTCTACTATTTTATTTTTTACGATTGGGTCTGAAATTACCAATACAAATCCACAACCTCCACTTCCTAATAATTTTGCTCCATATGCACCTATTGACATAACATCATCAATGATTTCTTTTATTTTATTATTTGAAATTAACGGAGATATTTTTTCTTTATTGATCCAACTTTGATAAAGCAATTCTCCTATTGTTTTAATATCTTCTTTTAAAAATGAAGAATAAGATAATTTAGATAATTCTAAAATGTTTAGCCTGTTTTCAATATTATTTTCATGAGATTTTGATATTTTGTCTGTATTTCGTTGTTCGTATGTATATATTAATGTAAATGATTTTTGTAATTCTTCAATAAATTCTTCTGTTATAGGTAAAGGTTTAACAAAAAAATCTCCGTTTTTATTTATTTCAATTGAATTTAGTCCTGTTGCAAATGGCCAAATTTGATCTTGTATTCCTCCATTTTCTTTTAAAATTTCTCTTTCAATGTGAATTGCGGATTTAACAATTTCTTTTTTGTTAATAGATTTATTTTGAAGTTTATGTATCAAATAAGACATTCCTACACAATATGTAGAAGATCCACCTAAACCTGTTCTCGCAGGTATATCAGAATATGAAAAAAATTCAATGGGTGTATTAATACCGTGATACTTTAGTGTTTCTCTTATTAATGGATTTTGTATTTGTTCTATTGTATCAACCAATTCGTATTTAGAATATGTACATAAATACTGTTTTGAGAGTATAGAAGGTCTATATCTCATTGATAAATAACAATATTTATTTATGCTAGCCCCAATAATGAATGATTCGTATTTTTCATAGAATCCTTTATAGTCTGTAGATCCTCCGAATAAAGATATTCTAAATGGTGATTTAACTATCGTCATATTATTTTTCTCCGTAATAATCTCCCCACTCGACTAATATAGTAGATCTGTTATCGGTTCTTTCATATGCATATTGAAATGATTCAAAGATTTGATATGGTTCGTCCAGTCTAATGATATCGACTGTATCACACATTGATCTGAATCCTCCTGTGAAATCACTTATATGTTGGTGTTGAGGATGTAATGGGCGTTGAGATCCTATAGAAGTTCTAATGATTACTTTTGGTTTATATCCACCATCTGACATTATTTTCATTTTATCTAGATGATTTACCAATTGATTTGCAGCTAATAATAGAAAATTCCATCTAGGATAGATAGAAATAGGAACTGTTCCGTTTAAGGCCATTCCAATTGTCATTCCCATTTGCATGTCCTCGTTGACTGGCATTTCTAATAGTTTAGATTTATCTACATCTTTTAACGTATTTGTCATACCAGTACCGGCATATTCTACTGCTTGACCTAAAAACAAAGTGTTTTCTTTAGCTGCTAACCAATCCATTGATCTTTTTAGTTCGTCAAAATATTTCATAATATTAAAATTGAATTCTTTTGCCTGCTCCAGCGTGTGGATATTTTGTTTCGTACTTGTAATATTTAATTTTGTGTGTTTCTCTTGCAAAGAATAATTCATCACAATTCCAAACTTTCAATGTGTCTGTACAAACGGATTTGCCATTATCTTCTATTACATAAGTAATTGGTAAGTCATGATTTACAGAATATTTCCAATTTTCAAAAAAGGTTCCTGTTTCTGATGTCATATCACCAACGAAACACCATACTTTTTCATTTGATTTCTTTCTTTTAATGTCTAATGCGACTCCTGTAGCAATAGGGATATTTCCTGTAACAATTGCAGAAGAATATATTTTATGTTCTGGATAACACAGTGTAATTGATTTACCTTTAAGAATGTCTGATTTAACTGTTTCCGGTGGAACTCCTTTCAATAAGCATTGATAATGAGATCTCCATGTGCAAAAAACCCAATCATTTTCTTCTACATTATTAAATATTTCAATCATTTGTGATTCATTTCCGGAATACAAATGTACGGGCGCTTTAATCATAACATTGTTAAAACAATCTGCTATGTCTGTTTCAAAATCTATAAGCTGTTGATATGTGTATTTTTTCATAATTAATTACATTTTCCAATCATTCCAATTATCTAAAGAATAATGTTGTTGACAAGTTATTTCACAATTTTGCTTTAAAGTATTTAAATATTCAGGATTGTTTATAAGAAATTCTAAATAATAATGTAATTGTCTTATTGTAAAATTTTGAAGTTGGACATCATTAAGATTATTGTAATTTTCTAAACATCCAAATTTTTTATCATTATATGATATATTTTCAAATCCTTTAATTATTAAACCATTATATTCATCAATTACATATTCTTCAATTCCCCATCCATTAGTACTTATAATAGGCAAACCATAAGAAAAAGCTTGACATATTGAATGAGAGTGAACTCTACAAGCAGGCAAGACATATACATCAGATATAGTATATAACTCTTCTAACTGTTCTTCAGATAAAAATTCTTTTATAACTTTAATATTAGGAATATTAGGTATTAATACATTTTTAGGAATGCTAGATCTTAAAATTAAATTAAGATTAGGATATTTTTTAATAAGTTCAAAAAAAGTTTGTAATAAAAAGTGTCCTCCTCTTAAAAAAAAACTATTATCCCAGTTGTGAAAAGAATTAGTAAATAATATGGTAAAATTTTCCTTTTTATTATTAATTTTTTTATTTTTATATGGAATCCCAATTCTTTGGAACTCTGTTTTATTTTTAATAATATTACTTTTCAAAAGGTTAGGTAAAGCGTTTGCCATTTGTTCTATATGACATATTATTTTTTTACATCTATCATCTTCTAAAACATACCTAATAAACTCTGTTTCTGGGTGATTATGTAAATCTATGTTGGTTGTTTGACCATTGCCTAAATGACGATATAATGTCATTTGATCTTCGATATTAAAAATGTATTCAATGTCTAATTTGGGGGATATTAATGGAGTTTCAGAATGAAAAAAATATGATTTCTGGTTTATATTATCTATATCCATATTATCAATATATCTTCCTTTAATGGGGAGATTTATTAAAGTATTAAAGTCTTTATAAAGAGATATATTTTTACTTTCTATAAAAGAAGAAAATATAGGATGTTTTCTACCAAAAAATATCATATGTTTATTTTATTATTTTTCGTTTTAATTTAACTTTTAACATTTTATTTATATTATCCACCGCAACTTTTCCGAATTTATTTTTAATTCTTTCTAAGAATGGAGGGTGTGAATGATATTCATCGAATGCTTTGTCTCTAAATTCTAATATTTCTGCTGCGGTTAAAGTTTCGGTTGAAAGAGGAAATGTTTCATATCCATGAAATGAATATCCTTCGTATGTACTTGGTAATGGAACACCATTATTTAATGCATCTTTATATAATTGACTTCCTGGTAATGCCATCGCAGCATATGCATTCCAACCAAATGTGCATAATTCTTTAGATAACTCCAAAGTTTTATTCATACTTTCCTTTGTATCTCCTGGCAAACCAAAAATATAATTTGCCATTACTTCAATATCCGCATCATGTACTTGTTGAATTACTCTACGAATATCTACTTCTTCAAATTTTCCTTTTGATACTTCCAATCTTACTGATTTATCGGCACTTTCAATTCCTAATGCCAACCATTTAATGCCTGCGGATCTTACTAATTTCAACAATTCTGGATCTCTTACAGTATCAATTCTTGAATATGCCCACATTCTTAATTTGTCACCATAACCTCTATCTCGTAACATTTCACACAAAGGTGCATAATATTTTTTATTTAACAAAAACATTTCATCTGTAATTTTGATTGTATATACTCCAAGTTCAATCAATTTGTCAAATTCATTAATAATGAACTCGGGACTCCAATAACGCATATTACTGTAATTACCTGCTACACCTATTTCATCATTATCATTTCTATTTAAAATGTTAATCATGCAAAAATTACACGCAAATTGACATCCTAGTGAAGTTTGAATAGCAGCATATGGCGTTCTATTCTCTAACTTGTATTCAGCATGCCATAAAGGAGATCTATATAAATCTAATGGAGTTTGTTTATATGGAAGTAAATCCCATGCGTAACCTGGTAAATCTATATCCATTCTATTATTGGGAACCAATTTTTCAGGAGGATTCATTACAATTTCAGATCCGTTTCTCCAAACTATACCATTTATTAATTTTAAATCATTAAAATTTGGTTGTTTTAAAACATTTCTCAATGCATATACGGCTTCATTAGTAAATCCAAAGTCGATAGAACATTCGTCTTTTAATGTTTTAATTGGTAATGCTTGGATATACGATCCTATAAATGCAATTGGTGTAGATATTCCTTTTTCTTTTATGTATTTAGACATAAAAGTTGCGCCGGACATATTAACGGTACCTGCATTTACATTTTGTCCATATACGACAAAACATATAAGTCTTGGATTTAATTTTAAAATTCTATCAATTACTATATCTTTGTTTAATCTTTCTGCATTTATATCAATAATAGATACATTGAATCCTACTGATCTACATGATTGTGCAAGTAAAAGTGCCCATGTAGGAGGTTCTGTTGCAGAATATGTCTCTGATAGATCTTGATAAATTCCAGTAGAATTACCAGGTGAAATGAATAAAACATCAATCATAAATTAGTGTGTTGAGTCTGGCTTCCAAAAACATTAAACGCATCATATGCGTTTAAAAGTTCTTTAATCCCATCATCCAAAGACCAATCTGGTTTCCAGCCGGTCTTTTCTATTTTTTCATTACTGACAATATAATTTCTTTGATCCATATCTTTCGCAAAATCGTCAATTTTAATTACAAACTTTGGAACGTATTCTTTAATCTTATTACACAATTCGAGTTTGGAAAGATTGGCCGTAGATAATCCTACATTATAAACCTGGCCTCGCATCGTTTCATAATTATCAATACAATGATTGAAAGCTTTAACTACATCTCTGATATGAACGAAATTTCTTTTAAAGTGTGCCTCAAATAAAACCACAAATCCATCGTTTTTTGCTCTCATAACAAAATCATTCACGAGTAAATCTTTTCTGAATCGATAAGAAGTTCCAAATACTGTGGCTAGTCTTAACGAAATTCCGCCATAGTTTAAAACGTGTTTTTCTCCCTCACATTTAGTGACGCCGTAAACCGATATTGGATTAAGTGGCGATTCCTCCGTGCAGAATTGCTCATTCGTTCCTACCCCATACCCAGAGTTTGAGTTTGGATAGACCAACTTAGTATTCCAAGCGGCTAAATCTACAATCATCTCCAATTGATTTGTGTTAATAACTTTAGCTTTATTTGGGTCGGACGCGCAAGCTGGGAATCCGACAATTGCGGCTAATGGAATAATGACGTTATGATTCGAGACTAATTTTTCTAATACGTGATAATTGGAAACATCTCCTTTTACAAATCTAAATTTTGGATTAGCAAAAAAAGAGAATAACCCTTCTTGCCTATACAATAGATTATCTAGACACGTAACGTATTTTACGTCGTTCCTTTTTAATAACGATTCAATCAAAACCGTTCCAATATAACCTGCGCCTCCTGTAATTAATATACTGTACATATAATATTATCCTATCACATAATTCATATAAGTCCAAATAATTTTAACATTATATTTTAACTTTTTTAAATAACATATACCAATTCCAACTTTGAATTAAGTCATCTGGCATTGTTTTTTCGCTATCAAGTTTAGGGAAATATTGACAGATTAAATTTGATTTCCAACAGTTTACGAATTCGAAATTATGATAGTGCATAAACAATATCCAATTATCATAATCAAATAATCCTCTATAAATCCAATTATGTCCCATTCTCCAATTAGGAACGCTAGTCATATATAAACCCTCGTCACATAAAATTTTATATGATTCTCTTACTATGTGAGATGGATTAAATACGTGTTCAAGAAAATCATTAGCAATGATTAGATTGTAAGAATTGTCTAATTCAGATGTATCTAAACCTTCTGACATATCTTTTACAAAAAATTTTCCTTTATATCCTTTTTTAAGAAAAACGTCTTTAGCTACAGGTTTATCTATTAAATGATATTCAATTGGATGATTTACTTTTTTATAAATTAAGTTAGATAACTCACCAGGACCAGAACCTAACTCTAATATTTTATTAGATTCGGTTTCATTAATAATATAACTTATAATGTTAGAT
>Ga0194133_10002616_pt1 | contig 27372 bp, 27 predicted proteins | sample TA2KigOf40mmetaG_FD_155448 | JGI IMG/M metagenome (GOLD analysis project Ga0194133, IMG submission 155448) | Freshwater microbial communities from Lake Tanganyika, Tanzania - TA2015055 Kigoma Offshore 40m | ecosystem: Environmental > Aquatic > Freshwater > Lake | place: Tanzania: Lake... | reverse complement strand
TAAAAATCATGGTAAAATTGCCTTAAACGCTCAATGGATACATTCTCAATATCACTTTGCCAGCCAATGGTGTCATGGTGATAGGGATGGGCTTGAAATACGGTTGCCAAAATATGTTTATAAAGCGCACCTGAAGGATCATTTTCACCCTGCTCAAATTCATTACGCACCACTGTCATTTCAAGCTGACGATCTTGCTCATCAATAAATGCTCCACGCATGCGATCAGCCTCAATAGCAACAATTTCAGGCAAATGCTCTTTGGGCAAAACCATATAATAATTCGTTCGGTCCATCCATGTGGTGGCATTAAGCTGAGCACCCACATTTTCCATTCGATCAATATTATTTCCAAGTTGCTTATTAAAATTCTTTGATCCCTTGAACATCAAATGTTCAAGCAGATGTGTTGCCCCAGTATATCCAGTGGCTTCATGGCGAGAACCCACATGATAAGTGATTTGAAAGCCAACCACAGGCACTGTCTGATCTTTTTCTAATAAAATATTTAACCCATTGCGCCTTAACTGATAACAAGCTATCCCATGCTTTTCTTCTATAAATTCAAAGGACTTATTCATCGATACATCTCCTTAAGCAATAACCCATGACCACCGCTTGAAAAATTGATAGCCAAACCATCCACGGCACATTCCAAAATCCTGACAAATCACATTGAGGAAAGCGCATCAACCAACTAAACACTTGAACAGGCAAAAAACCACCCCAAATCATGCAAGTACTATGCCCCACAGCCAACGAAACTTGATACAAACCCAAAGCACATGACAGAAAACACATACATACAACCCACCGCCATGATGAGGCCATTAGTAACACCAGCCCCATACAAAACATCCACCAGCGTTGAATCCAGCAAAAAAAACAACCCTGAATGTTAAAGCCATATTCCAGGATCAAAGCCCCTATAAATAAAGCAATATAAACCCACCCCAGCAGGCATCGCTCATTGTGCTAAAAAAAATACTTTCATTTTAAAAAACTCTCATTTCTATAAAATTACCAGTCTACACTTGAAATGTCAGCCTTTTATCACCATATTTTTTAAAACAACTTTGAGGTTTATGATGAATACTGCTGATCCGATAAAAGCCAGTGACTTTGCTCCTATTGATACAAATATTGAACTTGAGGCCCAAATTCAAATGCTGAACGAGAAAATTGAGTCGATGGAGAAGGAAATTGAAAAATCAAAAAATGAGCAAATACGTTTAATCGCTGAAATGCGAAACCAAGCCCAGCGTTTTGAAAAAAAATCAGCCAATGACATTAAGCGAGCAGCCAGATTCTTTATCACTGACCTGCTGCCCTCACTGGATGGCTTACAAAAAGCACTGGAGGCATGCCAAAACCCAGATGCCAAAATAGAAAATGTGGCCATGGGCATTGAAATGACCCAAAAAGAGATTGAAAAAACACTCACACAGCATCAAGTAGAAATTATCAATCCTTTGAATGAGCTGTTTAACCCAGATCGCCATGAATCCATTGCTGCAGCTCCGTCAGATACCCCTGAAAACACCATTATCCGTGTCATTCAGCAAGGGTATTGTATTGACAACCTGTTAATTCGCGCAGCAAAAGTAATTGTATCTGCAAAAAAATAATCCTTACCACTTGAAATCCCCACAAATGACCACAAATTAGTGATGTGAAAGATTTATTCGGAGAAAAAAATGAGCATATGCATCGGTATTGATCTAGGTACTACCAACTCCTGCGTCGCAGTAATGGAGGGCGGGAAGCCCAAGGTTTTAGAAAATAGTGAAGGCAATCCCACAACCCCTTCTTACGTCGCATTTGTCGGCGGAGAAATCAAAAAAGGCGCAGCTGCAAAACGTGGCGCTGTTAACAACCCTGAAGAAACCGTTTTTGCATTCAAACGGTACGTAGGGCATAAACTGGCTGACAAAGTCGTGCAAGACAGCAGGGTTCCCTACAACTTAAAGGCAGCTAAAAATGGCGATGTGCGCGTAGCGATTAAAATCAATGGAAAAGAAGAGCTTTGGTCACCAGAACAGCTCAGCGCCCAAATCCTGACAAAAATGAAAGAAACGGCGGAAGACTATTTGGGGCATGAAGTTACCAGCGCTGTCATTACAGTTCCTGCATACTTCAATGATGCTCAGCGCCAAGCTACAAAAGATGCAGGGCGCATAGCCGGTTTAGACGTAAAGCGCATTATCAATGAACCAACTGCCGCAGCTTTGGCTTATGGCCTTGATAAAAAGCGCGGAGACCGTAAAATTGCAGTCTATGATTTAGGAGGGGGCACATTTGATATATCCATTATTGAAATTTCAGACATTGATGGTGATCACCAATTTGAAGTTTTAGCCACCAACGGCGATACATTCCTTGGCGGTGAGGACTTTGATGAAACCATTATTAATCACTTGGCTGAGGAATTCAAAAAAGAGCAAGGCATTGATCTAAGAAAAGACAAACTGGCTCTTCAACGACTAAAAGAGGCGGCTGAAAAAGCTAAAATTGAATTATCCTCTTCGCAAAATACTGAAATCAACTTGCCATTCATTAGTGCAAGAGAAGGCGCCCCGATTCACTTAAATCGGAACCTATCTCGCGCCAAACTTGAGGAGCTCACAGAAAGCTTGATTAAAAGAACCATCAAACCTTGTGAAATCGCCATTAAAGATTCAGGCATTGGTATTAATGATATTGATGAGGTAATTTTAGTCGGCGGCCAAACTCGCATGCCGAAAGTTCAAGAAGAAGTCGAAAGATTATTTAACAAAAAACCACGAAAAGATGTGAACCCTGATGAGGCAGTTGCAGTTGGTGCTGCTATTCAAGGCGCTGTTCTAACTGGTGATGTTAAGGACATTCTTTTACTTGACGTAACGCCTTTATCACTTGGCCTTGAAACCCTGGGCGGTGTTATGACAAAACTGATCAAGAAAAACACCACCATCCCAACCAAAGCATCACAGGTTTTCTCCACAGCCGCTGATAATCAAACTGCTGTCACTGTTCATGTTTTGCAAGGTGAGCGTGAGATGGCCAATTCTAATAAATCACTGGGTGAATTCACCCTGGGTGATATTGCAGCCGCTCCAAGAGGTATGCCCCAAATTGAAGTAACATTCAATATTGATGCAAATGGAATTTTGAAGGTCAGCGCAAAAGATAAAGCCACCAATAAAGAGCAGTCAATTACCATCAAGGCAGCTGGTGGTCTATCTGAAGATGAAATCGAGCGCATGATTCAAGATGCTGAAAAACATGCTGAATCTGACAAAGCCTTCCAAGAAATGGTTAACTTAACCAATCAGGCTGAAAGCACAGTCTACAGTATCAAGAAAGCCATAAATGAGCATGGTGACAAAATTACCGATGGGGAAAAAAGCTCAATTGAAAATGCCATCAAGAATCTTGAGTCTGCAATTTCAGCAAAGGATAAATCAGCCATCGAGTCTGGCATGAACAGCCTACAAACTGCCTCAAGCAGTTTTATGCAGAAAGTTTATCAACAAGATGCAAGCGCAAAAGCATCCGAAACTCATACTGAAAGCAATAAAACAGCTGCTCAGGGTGAAACCATCGATGCTGAGTTTAATGAACAAGACGATCAAGACAAAAAATAAGGGCAAACCAGATGGCCAGAGACTATTACCAAATACTCGGTGTTGATCGCTCCAGTGGTGCAGAAGAGATCAAAAAGGCATATAAGAAACTAGCCGGCAAATACCATCCTGATAGAAATAGCGGGAGTGATGCAGAGGCGATGTTCAAAGAAGTCAATGAGGCTTATAGCGTCTTATCTGATCCACAAAAACGCCAAGCCTATGATCAATTTGGCCATGCTGGTGTCAATCCGCAAGGGGGTGAGGGATATGGCGGCAACCCTTTTGATGGATTTGACTCTATTTTTGAAAGCGTGTTTGGTTCTGGATTTGGCGGCGCTGCCCGCCAAAGATCCAGAGCAACTCGCGGATCTGATTTAATGCAGCGCATAGAAATCACGTTAGAAGATAGCTTTAATGGCTGTGAAAAAAATATTCAGATCCAGACCATGGAGAGCTGTGGAGACTGCAAGGGAACCGGCGCCAGAAGTGGGTCATCCGCAACCACTTGCTCACAATGCCATGGCAATGGCCATATCCGATTACAGCAAGGGTTTCTTGCCATAGAACAACCATGCCCATCATGTCATGGTGAAGGCACAATCATTAAAGATCGCTGCCCCAGCTGTCGCGGACAAGGCAAAAAAAGCCAAAATAAAAACATCAGTGTTCAAATCCCTGCAGGGGTCGAAGACAACACACGGATGCGACTATCAGGCAAAGGCGAAGCAGGTTCCAAAGGAGGGGCCCCGGGTGATTTATATTTGGACATTTATATTAAGCCACACCCCATTTTCAAAAGAGAGGGCTCTGATTTAATGTGTGATGTCCCCGTTAGCATCGTAACAGCAGCACTGGGTGGTGAAATTGATGTATTTAGTCTGGATAAAAAATTATCACTTAAAATCCCGCCTCAAACACAATCTCTCAGTAATTTCAGATTAAGAAAACAGGGCATGCCCATTCTAAGATCATCCGCACAAGGGGACCTAATCTGCCGAGTTATTGTAGAAACACCAATTAACCTGACTGATGCACAAAAACAATTATTGCAAAGTTTTGCAGACTCCTTAAAGGAGGATCAGGCCAAACATAGCCCTAAATGTGATTCCTGGATGCATAAACTTAAACGATTTTTCACAAACACTTAAACCTCTAAAACATCAACCACTGGTTGGTAAGGCACATGAATGACAAATTCTGTGCCAACACCAACTTGTGAGTGAACCTCAACATTCCCACCCAAATCTCTGGTATACTCATAAATAATTCCAAGTCCAAGACCTTGCCCTGACTCTTCTGTCATCCTGCCTTTTTCGATACGCTTTCCATACAAAACATCCGATAAGTGATGCTTGGGGATTCCAACCCCATGATCCTTAACCCGCACCATTAAGCCTTTACCTTGGAAATTTTTTGATAATGAAATCTCAAGCTCTAAATACTCTGTTCGCGAATGCTTAATGGCATTAACCAATAAATTGGTAATAATTCTTTGAAGCCGCACACGATTGGTTCGAATATACCGACAAATATCATCAGCCAGCTTAGTGGTGAACTCAATTTGCTTTTCTTCAATCATCAAACGAATAGTCCCCTTGATCTCCTCAATAAATTGAACCACAGAAAACTCATCAGATTGATTAGGTTCATCAAAGCATTTCTTGGTGGTGAAATCTAAAATTTCTTCCACTATTCGCTCAAGTTGCCTGGCACTGTAAAGAACATCCCGCATCATTTCATTGGCAGGATCCTGACTTTGAATGATTTGGGCAAGCCCAATGAGATTCATCAACGGTGTTTTGATGTCATGTTTTGATTTTGCAAGAAAATCTAAGCTGCCAACATAATCAAAAGCTTCCTGAACACGATGCTCTTGTCTCTCAATATCTTGATTCTTTCTTTGAGTAATATCAAAAATAACAGCAACAATACCAGTGGGTTGATTTAACTCATTTTTAACAGCCTGGCGGTAGGATAGCCAATTTTTGACCTCAGCTCCCGCTAAGCGAATACTCTCTTCAAAAACCGAAGGCTTATCTTGGTTTAAGGCAGCAACATGATTACGCGCAATCAAATCAATACATGCACTATCAACGTCTTTATCTGCAAATACATCAAAAATATTTTTTCCAACCAGGGTTTGTGGGTTTGTTACTTTAAAAAATGCCGCAAATGAATAAGAGCAGGCCTGAATTAATCCCAAAGGGCTTACCCAGTAAAACAACTGAGGCAGCATCATGACCCCTTTTTCAAAGGCTGTTTGCCTGACTTTACTATCTTGAAGAGCTTTTAAATGCACGATCGATTCTTGCTCAAGCTGAGCGATTCTAAGCTGCTGATTATTAATTTTCTCAAGAAGCTTTACAGTATCGACCATGATGAATGTCTCCTATATACTCATCATAGCACCCGCATCATCTTAGTATCAAGTAAATTAAAAGTGTTTTTTAAACAAACAGTTCTGCAAGATCCTCAATAGAAAGACCCTTTCTTTTCTCCATGTCTTTTATGAACTGATTGGCAGCAATAACCGATGTATAACGCGCTTTTATCCAACTCTCCATCACTGTCATTTCCGTTAATTCCTGAACCACACCCAACGCCATTGCCAATGGCACATCAATTCGCATTCCCGAAAACCAAGCCTGGGCACTGCTTGCCCCTAATCGTGATGTCACCAAATGGTGAATTTGAACCGGACCAAGTCCTTTAGATAACTCCGGCAAACAAAACCAAGCCTGTCTGGTTGCCACCACATAATCTGCGGTTAATACAAAACCTAAGCCGCCGCCAATCACTGGACCATCCATAAACACCAGTTTATGCCCTTTTCTTGCCATCCAGAGCCTAAGAACCTGGCCATACAATGCGTTCAGGGCCCTTTTCTCTGATACCAACATGGTTTGCATTTCTTTTAAATCCAATCCAGCACAAAAATAACCCTGTCCACCAGATAATATGATATTTTTTTCCTGATCTGCTGCAAAAACGGCAAGCAGCTCTGTTAATATCTGGGTATTTAATGCACCTCTTCTTTGCCAGTGAAGCAGCTTAACATGAATATCCTGATCAAAATGCAAAACTTCAATATTCATTTTAATATCTCCATCACTCGCCTTAATACAATGCGTGTATATTCAGGCTGTATTAAACAATCATCTCGCCCTTTTTGACTATTATGCAGGGCGGATGATTCACGCTCATACTGCGCTATAATTGCAGATTCATCAACGCCTGTTTTAGAAATGGCATTGAGCACAAATGCTGCATTTTTACCCCCCATTACCGCTAAATGATAACTGGGCCAAGCGAAGATAAAATCAGGATCAAAAGACCGGGCACACATGGCATAATAACCGGCTCCATAACTTGGGCCTACATGCAAAGTTACTTTTTTAACTTTTAAATCAACAATGGCCTGTAAAAGACGCGACCCTTGTACAATTATGCCCGCAGCCTCTTGCTGTCGCCCAACCATAAAGCCCACAGTATTTTGGATAAACAATACCGGAACTGATAGCCCACTTAAAAAATCAGCAGCCTTACTAGCGCCTTTTGCAGTAATTGGGCCGACGCTTGTTAAGCAAGCCCATTCAATATGACCCAGTTTGAAAAAAGCACAGACCACATCACAGCCTTCATTAGGTTTGTAGTAAGTGACCTCTTTGGTTGCAAGCTCAGCCAGAAAAACCTCAGGCACAAACTGACCCTCTTCCCAAAATCCATCAACTTGGATACTATCCAGCACATGAGAGGAAATATCTTTATTGCTGGGAAAAGTCATCACTGCCTGTTTCAATGCCGCTAAAGCCGATTGATCATCGACCACCAGCTGATCAACTAAACCCGTTTCATGAAAATGCATGCTGGCAGAACCCAATACCTCTCCTGATACAGTCTCCCCAATAGCAGACTTGACCAGCAAAGGTCCTGCCAAATACATTTGTGCATTAAGGGTTGCAATGACCTGCTGACACATACCAGGAATATATGCCCCACCAGCAGTTGCAATACCATTAATCACTGCAATGGTCATCACCCCAAGCTGACGCAGCTTGGCGAGCTGAGCATAAATTCCCCCTGTTGCCACAAATAGCTCATCCTGCCGGTACAAATCCGCCCCTGCGCTCCCACCCCAAAACACCACCGGGAGTTTGGCGGTAATCGCCATGCCCAAGATGCGCAAAATCTGTGAAACCACTCCTGGAGTGAAGATACCTCTTTGAATATCGGCATTAAAAGCAATCAGGAAAAACGATCTACCCGAAACATCCACCAGGCCACTGTATACCCGAAAACCACCGCGGTCATACCCCATGCTCATGGCGATAGGTAGAAAAATACTGCCTGGATCCATCAAAGATTGAATCATCCTTTCAACATCATTTTGAGGCGTGCGCATTGCCAATAGGCAAGATAATTTTTTAGCTAACTGATCAGACATCTATTTCAAAAGTTCTTATTTCATGATCTTGATCTTTTTAAAGAAAAAAATCAATCCCATCATTAAAACATCAGCACTTAATAGAGACTGTGCACAAAATCAAATGCAAAGGGTCATTGGGACCATATGAAATTATGATGACTGATGACATCCTTTATAAAAAAATACACTCCCACTAAAGCCCACACTGAACATATCATACAACAGCGAAAATTACGCCTTGATATTATTGCCCAATATCTTAACTAACAAATACAGCCGATTGATCAAAAATGACTCTCCCCAAATCAGCCAAATATGACTAAAACAGAAATTCTAAACCCGAACATTTATGTTATTTGCGATAAAAGGCCTTTTTGACAACCCGTTTAAACAACGCCCTATTTTCCCTCTAAAATGTAAAGCGCTAACCAAAGTAGCAGCTGGTTATAAAAAAATGAACTCCCCCTGTATCAAAATCCATCCACAATCAATTAAAATTTTAACATCAAATTAAGGTAGCTAACTAAATGGCAGATTACTTTAAAACAAGCTGATCATATAATTGATATAAAATCATTTTTAACCATTAATACCCCAGTCTTTTTTAAAAAATATCCCCCACCCTTATTGAAATATATAAATAATATCGCTACTATATACAAAATTATTAAGGTACCCCATATGCATAGTACTATTACTTTCCCAAAGAGTCCTGATTCAAAAAACCATAATTCATCAAATCCCTTACGGGATTTTTTTTCATCTTTATTAAAATTTGTCCTTTACCCTATTGGAATGCTCTATAGTTTAATCATGAATGTCTGGATCACCATCTCCCGCGCCTCATTCATTAAAAACTGCCAATATGTCTTATTCGGAACAATAGGCAATCATCAGAAAGAAGCTCCTCAACCCAGCATTGCCTCTGCGGAAGATAAAATCCAAATTCACCGCTCCATATGGCTTATCATTATCACTTGCCTAATTTTTAGTGCACTGATGTACACCAATATTTTTATATACAAAAATTTTCTTGATGCATTTGGATCTGGTAACAAAGCACTCTTTGACAGAACACTCGTGCAATACGCTATTGTTACAATATTATTAAGCAGTATTCGCGCACTGGCCAAGTATCTGAGAAAAACAACACAGAGCCAAATCACTAAAAACATTCGTGATCAATGGTTCAAGTTAGTGTCACAAGTCAACCTTGACGCTTTCTTAAAGCGAGAAAAATGGCAAAAAATAAGCCAGAAGAAGCAACCGGATGATAAGGAGGAGAAAAAAACCCAAGATATCAGTCAGCTGATACAAGAAGAGGTCGATGATGTGGTTTCATACTCCATTGTTACAATCACTCAACTAATATATATGACGCTTGATGCTCTCTTTTTTGCCTATTTCTTATTACAGCTAACCCCTGGACTCTTTTGGCTGGCTTTAATTACAACCGCAATTTCAAGCTATGTCCTTATTATTCCTGGCAGAAAACAGCTTGAAACGCAGGGCAAGTATCGTAAAATTGAAACAAAATTACGATCTGAGCTTGCGAAATTCAAAGACAATCAAACCTCGTACAAAAATGCCAACATCCAAGATTCTCAAATAGAAGAGATCAGCAAACTCATGAATGAAGCCTATAAAATCTACAACGAAAAAATGAAGTGGGAATCCATTTACTCATGGAGCAGCAGAACCATTTCATATCTTGCTATTCCAGCAGCGCTTATGATCATCGCTCCCGGCTTTAGCAGTGGAATCATCACTTTTGGAGTTGTGATGTCTGGCCTTCGCTGCTTTAAAGATTTTCTAAACTCCATCATGCTTATCAATGACAACCAAAAGATGTTTAATAAATTTGAAACAGGGGTTAATCGCTTAACTGAGGTTGCCTCAGAGCTCAATAAGCAAAAGCAGCTTGAAGAAGATGCAAAATCTAACTATGTAGCTAATTCCAAAGAAATCACTCTCCCTGACTCAACGATGAGTATCTATCAAACCACCGATCAAGGGAAAAAGTCTTACACTCTTAAAATTGATCAAACAATTACACTTGCCCCAGGCATACACCACATCAAAGGTCCAAGTGGCAGCGGCAAGAGCCTGCTACTTTCAGCCTTTGATGGTACTTTCTTTGCCCATGAAACCGCCAAGATCAGTGATAACAAAAAAATAGGACTCCCTTATGCTATCAATTCCCCAGAAATTTTTCACCATACGCAAAATAGCCGAAATATCTCTCTGATTGATAATTCCATGTTCACAGCAGATCAGTTAATTAGGCTTTCATCACAAACCAAAGATGAACTCCAAATCCCCAAAACTTTCTGCAGTATTGTTTCACTGAGCACCCCTTTTAAAACAATGTCTGGTGGTCAAAAAGACTGCATTAGTCTGATTACTTTAGAAGCAATCATAAGGGAAAATCCAAAACAATTGCCATTCAAGTTACTCATATTGGATGAGGTTGATCAAGGATTTGGCTGTACAGAAAAAGAGGACTTGAGCTCACAGGTAGCTGAAGCTTTTAAATCACTTTTTGCAAAACTTGAGAAGTATAAGTCAACATTGATAACACTGGTTGTTTCACATAAACTGGAGCAGCTGTTTGACAGCAAAGGGGTTAGTCAAATCGATCTTGCTGAAAAATTAGAACAAAGCCCTCAAATGACCGTTGATGAATTATTGAAAGAAGTAAAGAGCAGGCAAGCCCATCCACTTTCAAAATCAATCTTAAGCAATCTAATAATCACTCCTGATCAGGAGGGTAATGGCTGCCAGATTAAGCAGGTAATGAAGCATTAATCCTTCTAACGGGGAGAATCTCCTTAGCAGATTTATTGGATATAAACTGACCTTAAGCTTTTATCGAAAGCCCGCGCCAGTATTGAAAACAATACACAGCACCTTCATTGATTTAGATGGACTTGGAAAATAAAAGTGCCGCAATGTCCCTACACTATGACCACAAAAGCTTTCATCTAGGTAATGAAACGAAATTGCCTGATACCCTCAAGCTGGGCTGTAGAAAGAATCTCATAGCACCAATAACGAACCTCCTGCGCAAAACCTGACTGGAGTATCCGAATGGTACAAACACCTTCTTTTACACAGGTCACCTCAAAAACACCTTTTAACGAAGGCCTATCTTTGCACAAGGACCATTCGATCTGCTGGGTTTGATTTTGCATTTGATCCAAACCCAACTGTTTTAATTGACGCGCCAAGGCACTTTTCATGTCTTTCACAGGTTGCCCGTTCTTGTGTTTTCGCCTATACTATAGCAAGCATATCTGGCAATATAAATCTCATGATCCGTTTTTTAAAAAATATTTTTGGCACACGCAATGATCGCTACCTAAAAAGCAAAAGCAAATTGGTTGATAAAATTAATGCACTTGAGCTTGATTACCAAAAGCTATCTAATCAGGCAATACTTGCCAAAACTCAGGAGTTTAGAGAGCGCTTTAACCAAGGAGAGAGTCTTAATCAGCTATTACCTGAGGCCTTTGCCACTGTCAGAGAGGCTTCCGTTAGAACTCTGGGCCTGCGTCATTTTGATGTTCAGCTAATTGGTGGTATTGCACTCCACGAAGGCAAAATCTCAGAGATGAAAACTGGGGAAGGTAAAACTTTGGTTGCAACTTTGGCAGCTTATCTAAATGCTATCCCGGGCAAGGGGGTGCATGTTGTCACAGTCAACCCCTATTTGGCTGAACGTGATGCCAAATGGATGGGGCAAGTTTATGCTTTTCTTGGTATGCGCACAGGCATCATCATTCCTGGCCTAACACGTGAAGAGCGTCAAAATGCCTATCAAGCAGATATTACCTACGGCACAAATAATGAACTTGGATTTGATTATTTGCGTGACAATATGGTAAGCAGAATTGAAGAAAGGGTCAGTCAAGAACGTGCATTTGCTATCATCGATGAGATTGACTCCATTTTAATCAGCGAAGCCAGAACACCACTAATCATCTCTGGACCAATCGAGGAAAGTCCCAATATTTATTTGCGCATGATTGAGCTGACCAAGCAACTTGAAAAAAACATTGATTTCGCAGTTATTGAAAAAGAAAATCAAATACATCTTAATGATGAGGGCCATGAGCACTTAGAGCAGCTTCTAAAAAAAGATCGCTTATTAAATGATAGCAGCAATCTTTATAGCCCTGAAAATGCCAAATTATTACATTATAGTCAATCTTGCCTCAAAGCGCTCCACCTGTATCACAAAAACGTTCAATATATGATTGCAAATGGTCAGGCCATCATCATCGATGAGCACACTGGCAGAGCAATGCCAGGTAGACGATGGTCAGATGGCATTCATCAAGCCATTGAAGCCAAAGAGGGACTTAACATTCAACCTGAAAACCAAACATTGGCATCCATCACCTTCCAAAATTATTTTAGGATGTATACCAAACTCAGTGGCATGACTGGAACTGCTGACACTGAGGCCAGTGAATTTCTCGAAATCTACAACTTGGAGGTCATTGCAATTCCAACCAATCGCCCCAGCCAAAGAAAGGACGACAGCGACAAAGTTTATTTGGATCAAAAAAGCAAATACAACGCCATCATTGAAGACATCAAACAACGCAGAGCAACCGGTCAACCGATATTGGTGGGAACCTGCTCTGTTGAAAGTTCTGAGCAGCTTTCTGTATTACTGACTGAACAAAATATCCCACATGAAGTTCTCAATGCTAAAAATCATGCACGTGAAGCAGAAATTATTGCTCAAGCTGGCCAAAAAGGCGCTTTGACCATCTCCACCAATATGGCCGGACGCGGTACTGATATCATTCTAGGCGGGGCAAACAAAAGTCAAGATAATTGGCAGAGCCTACATAAAGAAGTGGTCGGCCTTGGGGGGCTACATGTCATCGGGGCTGAGCGCAATGAATCTCGCCGGATCGATAATCAGCTAATTGGCCGCTCAGGCAGACAGGGAGATCCAGGATCAAGCCAATTCTATCTTGCGATGGATGACTCATTACTGCGCATCTTTGCATCTGAAAAAATGCAGCAAATCATGCAGATGTTTGGAGTGAAAGAAGGTGAAGTTCTTCAAGCACCCATGCTCACCCGCGCGATAGAGAATGCACAGAAAAAAGTTGAAGGATATCATTTTGATATCAGGAAAGAATTGCTAAAATACGATGACATTGCCAACGAACAACGCACTTTAATCTATGGTTTAAGAAATGAGGTCATACAGTCAGAAGAAATTAGCGATTTAATTTCAGACATGGCAGAAAACCTTGCCCGACAACTACAAGAACAACATGCTCCCCATGAAACCGACACCACACACTGGGATCTTAATCAGCTCCAGAATATCATGACCAGCGAATATCAAACTGATATTGACTTTAGTCATAGCACCCTAGATGCCAACATGGTATTCAAATCAATTTTACAGGCACTAAAAAACACCGTTCAAACCAACACTCAAGGAATCAACCCTGGTGACATGCAAAGTATTGAAAAACATCTAACACTCAATACAATTGATCACTTTTGGAAAGAGCATTTAATGAACATGGATATGTTAAGACAAGGTATTCACTTTAGAAGCTATGCTCAAAAAAATCCTGCGCATGAATATAAGCGTGAAGCACTTGAGCTTTTTAAAAAGCTTTTGAATGAAATTCGAGTCCATATATGGCGAGTACTGACTCACTTAAAAGTAGAACAGCAAGCACCCTCAACCAACTCCTACCAAATGACATTCGAGGACTCTGGCCAATAGAAACTAGCCCCAGCAAATGATGGGGCTAATACTTAAGCTTTATTTCAGAGTTATCTGATATCCTCAATAAAAAATCCCAAATTTTTTCCCTTCATCTTTTATTAAGAAATCTCTTACACTGGAATGTGTTGATTTCTTACACGGGGACTGGTTTGACATGGATATTTTTTTCTTAAGCTTTATTTCAGAGTTATCTGATATCCTCAATAAAAAATCCCAAATTTTTTCTCTTCATCTTTTCTTAAGAAATCTCTTACGCCGCAATGCATTAATGTCTTACGCCAAGTTAATTTTTTAATACAGGACATATTCTTTTTTAAACTTTATTTCAAAGTTATCAAAATAAAAAACAAACTTGATTAACCCGTAAGTCATTAATAAAAATAACTTTCTTGTTAGCTCATGGCCACTTTACTGGCCATTCTATTGAAAATCAGCGATTAATATAGGGCATTTTTCTTATTAATATTATCTTAATATTCTTACAGTAATATAAGAAATATCTTCACTTCTAAATCAATAATATATTCAAGCGACATTTATGTCGCTTTTTTATTGTACTGAAAACGATTTGTACATAAAATATGTTGAAAACACATTGAGGCGTCTATGAATCCATTTTTTCGACAATTGCTATCCCCTAATACCTGGAATAGCGCCCTTGAATTCGTATTCTTTAGCGCCGCTTTGATTTTATTACTTTGTACACAATTAACTTTGGCACTGTTTTTTTTAATTGGCAAAAAAACCTCCGTGAATATGCCCTCAAGCATCCAAAAATTATCACATCACCTTAACCTAACCAGCTATGACATCAGCGAGTATCTTTGTGGACACACTGATAAAAAACCAAACTTATTCTAAGACAGCTTATTTAGCTTGCTGTGGACTTATCATTCAAAATAACCAAATTTTTGTCTCGCAGCGACAACCCTTTCAATCTTATCCGGGACTTTGGGAATTCCCTGGCGGTAAAATTGAGGCGAATGAAACTTTATATGACTCTCTAACAAGAGAACTGCATGAAGAAATTGACATAAAAATAGAAAATGCCGAACCAATCTTGAGTCTTATTATTTCAGAACATCAAAAAGTCAGTGTATGGCATGTTAAAACATTTAAAGGGAATCCATGGGGAAAGGAGCAACAGGCTGTTCAATGGATCAGTCGTGACTCACTTGCCTTACTTGAATTTCTGCCCAGCAACCGCACCATTCTTGACTACATTATTCAAGCTAAACTGCTGACTTAGACAGCTGACTCATCTTGACTCGAACTTCCATAGATCGAGTAACAGGCAGCCCCAACTGATGATGGGGTTTATTTGCAAACTGTTGAAAATGCAAGGACACTCGGGCACGACCATAGCTAATGATAGGAAATAGAGGCTCTGATATTTCAATCTGAAGCAACATCACCTCATACTGACTGGGTAATTCTAAATAACAATGACCACCATGTGCCATTAACAGATATTCCTCAATATCCATGCGAAAAATATCTAAAAGCAATTGCCCAACATTCTGAAATGGAGCAGTCAAATCAAACCAGTTGGCAAGCCACTTTGATCCTGCAAACTGATCAATGATCGCCAAAACAGGATGCGAAAACTCACAAAGCCTAGCAGGCGCAGAAAACCCTTGAATTAACTGACTGGTAAAAGCAGACTCATGAGCTTCCTGCACAAGATTACGAAGATCATGCTCTAAAAAAAACAACGCCTGTTTAATGCGCGAGATTAATTGCTGCAAAAATATCTGATCCACATGATTTTCTTTTATGAAATCCTGATAACGTTGTAATAATACATGCAGCACCTTCACAAACTTTGTACGAATATCAGGACGATCCATCAGCTGCAGAAGCTCAACCTGATGCTCAATGGCCATATGGAGCAGTTTTGCCTGTCGCAAACTGACAATCTGCGCTGAGAGCTTTTCTAAGCGCAAACAAAATCGACTAACGTCATGTGTCGGAAATTCAAAAATCATCCCATTATTTTAACAGATCACCTGGAAATTACCACTGAGCTGCTGATAATGAACATGAAGTTTTTCAACAATTTTTGGAATTAAGGACTTTGAAACCGTGTTCCAAATCACTTCCTGTGCCACTTTATAACGCTCCTTACTGTGCGCCTGAATCGACAAAAACTTCTTAGCCTGCAAAATGGGCAGTGACCTTTCAACCAGCCGATCAATTTGTACTGACTCAGGGACATCAATCAGTAGCACCCGATCAAATCGAATAGGGCAACTGATTTCAACAAACAGCGGCATTTCAACCACGATATAGCTTTGCTCACAGGCTTGAATTGAATGCGCAATCACATCAAAAACCTTCGGATGTAATAATGCCTCCAATCCTCGTCGCTTCTCATGATCTTGCAGGATTTGACCACGAATATAGCTTAATGAAAAAGGCAACTCAGCTGGCATGTCAAACAGTATTTTCACTTGTTTTTCAATACCGGGATCTTCAAGCAAAGTTTTCACGCACTCATCTGCACTAAGAACATAAACACCAAGTTCAGAAAACGCATTTAAAAACTGTGTCTTACCAGAACAAATACCGCCAATTAAGGCAATCGAAAATGTTTTTTTACCCACACCTAACCTCTAATTCTTCAGTTAGTGTATAATATCTCAATATTCTCAGCCAAATATCCATACAGTTATTCAAGCAGCTGCTGATATTATAGCAAAATCAATAGCTGCTTGATAATCCTATTGGGGTCATAAAGTTTGAATGAGAACATTGATGGGTGGGTGTTTCTGAGAACTTATTTTGATTTGGACTCTATTACCAGTAACTTGATCAAATGTAGCAAGCAAAGGCTTACCACTCTGCCCGGTTTGAGAGAGCGAAGGGGCAACAGAATCCTTAGCGACAAGCTCACCTGACATCCAGCAAAGAGCTGAAAAAGCGGCAAAAATAAGTACCGTCATAGGCGTTAGTGAAAGTAAGCCCAGAAGTCCGATCACAGCAATAGAGCCTGCAACAACTGCCCCCAGTTTAAAAGCAAATGCGCCTGTATTTAAAGCTCCCAGCTCAGCCATAAACAGCATTAATTGACCCAATGACCCGGCTTGATTTAAAAGAGACTTTATTTTGGTCTCATCATTTTGATAATCTTGAATATTTTGATGTTGTTGTGAATTAAGAGAAGAATGAGCATCAAGCGCCTTCCATGCCAATTCTGCAAATAGTTTGGAAGCTTTATGTGTTAAATAAAGCAAAGCACCTGCAAATAATAATGTATGAACCGGGAAAAAAATCAAGGCCAACAATGACAATGGAAATGTCCATAAAACCAATGCTGCTAAAAATATAAAATACAGCGTCTTTTGATAAAGATTAAACCAGCGCGGCCGTGCATTTTCTTCTACTTTAAATTGATCTAAAAATGATGAGGATTGTTGACTCTTTTCAGCAAGTTGTTGCGCTTGATAGGCGTAAGTATTTGGGTTGGCCGTAGTACATCTCATTTTTTATCCTTGTGTAAAATTTTTACCATTTTAGCCAAGGAATGTTAAGAAATCGTTAAATTTTAAACGCTTTCTGCAAAAGAAATCCATTGAGCTAAACTCAATGATTCTGGTCTTGCTGTAGGGTCAATAGAAGCTGTAGCGAGGACAGACGCCTGTTCTCTAAAAATCTGCCGCATCATTTTCCGACGCCGGCTAAATGCAAAACGTAAAATCTCATCAAGCTCACTGATTTTCTCAGTCAATGCCTTGGGTCGCCTGGTCAATCGCATGACTGCAGAGTTAACCCCTGGCGGTGGTATGAATGCCTCTGGAAGAACTTTCCACAAATAATCCACCTGGTAAAACACATGAAGCATGACCCCCAGTCTTCCAGATAAACTAGCGGCTCTTTCTGCAAATTCATGCTGAACCATGAAAATCATGTGACTGATAGAGGGAAAGTCTTTGAGCAAAAACAATAAAGGCGAAGATATTTCATATGGTAAATTACCAATACACAATACTTTATCCCCAGGAACACTGGAATAATCAAATATCAAGGCATCTTGATGGTGGATATGAGCTTCTGGATAACGCTGCTTAAGACGAACTATCAACCGATCATCAATCTCAACTGCATGCATTTTAGGACATAAAAGATACAACGCATCAGTCAATGCCCCTTTACCTGGACCAATCTCTATGATTGAATCAAATCCATCTTTTGGAATGGCGCCGATAATTCTTTGAATATGCGTAAGGTCAACTAAAAAATGTTGACCGAACTTACGACCCATTAGTAAATCACAACACGTGCTGCTTTCTTTTTATCAGCCAGCCACTTAACACGCTTCTCAGCCAAAAATTCATCAAATAAGACATTCTTCGCTTCAGCATCAGTGGCAACATAGTAACGCTTATCTTTCACATGAAATAGGATACTGCGCCCTTCATAGGCAATGACTTCCGAATCCTGACCCTTGCCTAATTTTTTCAACTGTTCAGCAATCGCTGGAGCAAATGCATTTAATGGCTGCCAACCAATTTGAGAAAACTCAACTTTGCCTTCAGCCTTTTCAGATTTCAGGACTTGCTTCATTAATGCTTTTTCTTCTTTGGTCAAAACCGCCTCATGAATCACAACAGCACTAACCTCAATTTGATCATGACTCAGCGCCTTCTTCTTAGCCTCAACCTGAGCTTTATCAATACTAAAAGCAGAGTGATAATTCTCATAGATCATAGCCCCCAGAACCTCACCCGACAAATGATGGTCGGCATAAACCTGCAGATCAATGCCTTCTTTCTTCAAATTTTCTTCTAATTGCGCCACAGAAACACCTGCTTGCTTGGCCTGAAATTCAAAAAGAAGCTTAGCTTTGTCTTTAGTAAACTCTTTCCCAGCTAATTTTGCGGCATTTTTTACCAGCAACAATTCAGTAATGTAATTTTCTACTTCCTGCTTAAACGCTGCGGTATCATTTTTACGCTCTGGCGGTATAAAATGACCAACAAATTCTGCATACTGCTTATATTCTTTTTCACTCACAACAGCATCATTGACGCGCATATAAGTAGCATCTGCAGCAAAAAGACCTAAGCTCACAAACCCCATTAACACGATCGATAGTTTTTTCATTAATCATTCCTCAGTACTTGAATCAGTATAAAGCATTCAGCCTTGAAATCAATGTCACACCCCCAATTGATAAGAAAAAGATAGCTCTGGTCGATGACTAAAGCCCAAAGCCTGATCATAGATTTGTGGCTTTAGCGCGATAATCACGCCAAATTTTGAGCAACAGTCCTGATGATAAAGCTCAGCCACGTATCCTATTTTATTTCGACCATCGTAGGTATATTCAGGAGACAAGCCCATAGTCCAGCCTTGATTCAAATCCATTTTTATCCCCAGTGACAATGCACTGGCTCCAGAAATCAATTTCTCTTTCACTAAACTGTAGCTTCTGGCCTGCCAATTGTATTTTAACTGAAAATTCATGGGTGATATTTGCTTTTCATACACAAAATGGATTTGATTAACATATGGTTTCTCATAAATGAGCTCACTGATAAATGAAAAAACTTGCGGATCCTTTTTATTAATACTGACAATCAAAGGAAGCATATGATGCGATGCTAACCAGTCCACTTTGCATCCTGGGTCAATACAAATGCGATGCTGACTAAAGGCAAATCGACTGGACAGATCAATGACAAAATCACGCCATTTGGATATGACTCCAAATGTTAAATCCGAACGATCAGGAATACGATCATCAAACCATTTCGGCTTTAAAAATTCATCAACCTGATGGGTATCAACATAAATTGGTAATCCTGTTTGATCTTGATATCCAACCCAATCTAGCTCAACATGCATCCCCTCATGCTTCCATTTTAAATTCATTGCAGGAGCAACCAGTTGCTTTGGTGATACTTGATCCTGCAAGAAAGACAGAGCTTTAGCAGATAGCTGAATATCCACATCCCCAGGATGATGGTAATTAATTGCACCCCTAAGCCTGGCACCTTCCTTTACCCCATCTGAAAAAAAACCCACCGGATAAAAAAATCCATACGAGAAATTCACTGAAAAACGATCCGACAGCTGATGATCGATTTTGATATAAGGCAATTGATTAAATGCATACATCTTTTCACCAACCGAATGATTTAGAAACTGATACTTGCGCAATAAAAATTGCCACTGTGTTGATGGCATATTCTCAGAAGCCTCCAAATAAGAGGGAATAAAAAACTGATTATCACGATTGATCTCTGAAAAGTCCCGTGTCCAATCTCTGTCAAACACACGTGAGAGCTGTACATTCAAAGACAGCTTTGATTTTGGATGCGATTTCATCGTCAACGAATAAGCATAGCGACCACTGACCAATTCAGTTTGATCAAATGGGTAGGCATACAAAACACCTGTCCAATAAAACTCCCCATCCAGCCATCGTATCTTGCTGGTTAGCCCAAATGAAACTTTAGAGTACACTTCAGGTGTGATTGTAAGATCCATCGTTTTTGAGGATACAATATAATAAGGAATGCCAACGCCAAAACCCAAGCGACTATTAATTTTCCATTTTGGAAACAGCCACCCACTTGCACCATTGCCTTTCATACTCATGCTCAGTTTACCATCCATACTGCCAAGATCATGACCATACAGCCGAAGACCTGGAGCTGTAAAATGCAGATGACTTTTCTTATGATCAATCTCAATAGACTTAGCATAAATCTCCCAAGATCTTTGATGACGTGGACACTCAGAGTATATTGCCTCAAGCAGGGTCAGTTGCTCACCATTCCAGATTACCTTTTTGGCTTTGGCTTCAATCTGTGTTTTTGTTTTCTTTTGTAAATATATAACATCCTGCAAATGACCTTTCAAAGTTGACACAACCACTAAAGCTTTCTTTGCTTGAATGATAAATTTGGCAGTATTTATCTCCAGCCCTTCAGCCACCAATTTCTTAGACAGGATATTGAAAGAGCCCTGAGCAGCCTTAATCTGATAATTGCCGGTTAAAATATCAATGGGTTTATTAAAAGAAAACTGATTTTGCTGCCCAATAAGATCACCTTGCCCACTGACAACTAAATCCTTGTCTTGCTGACTTTGATAGAACTGAGCAGCCTCCCACTGACACTCACCCGCAAATAGCATACTGACCATGAACCATAAAAATAGCATTTGTCTATTGGACCTTATTCTTGCTAATATACTCATATGATTTTAGATGCACAAAAAATTCAAGCCATTTGCCCGAATTATGAAAGTCACTTGCCTTTGGCCAAAGAGGCGAGCACACGTGAATTCTATCGCATTTTCCAAAAAAATGGGCCATCATTGATCCTCATGCAAAACACTGATGATTCTCATAATATCACTCAAATCATTCAAAGCCAAAAAAAACTCCTTGCATGTGGGATCAATACCCCCGAGTATCACAAATATTCAATCGATGAGGGTTGGGTCTTACAGGAAGATGCCGGAAGCACACACTTATTAACCTACGCCATGAAGCAAGGGTTTACTGATCAATATCAAACAGCAATTTCACACATCATTCGCCTTCAAACCAGAGTCAGCCATACCAACTTACCCACATATACAGAAACAGGCCTTATCAAAGAAGCCATGTTATTTGTCCAGGAGTTTCTCCCAACAGTCGGTTTATCCAGCCACCTAAATACCCAGATCATCATGAGCATTCGCGCATTGTGCAAAGACATCTCACAAACACCCCAAACAGTCATCCACAAAGATTTTCACAGTACCAACTTACTGGTTCACAATGATAGTGTGTATGTTGTTGATCAGCAGGATATGTGCATAGGTCCCTGGACTTATGACCTGGCCTCTTTACTATTTGATTGCTATGTCGACTGGCCATGGCCAATCAAACAGCTGCTCATGCAGGATTTTAAAGCCAAACATCCGCATTTGCCAAACAGTGATTTATCATTTGATCTTCACCTTTGCGCCCTGCAGCGCCACCTTAAATGTCTTGGCTTATTCATTCGCCTGGCCAGAAATGGAAAGCCCCGCTATCTTAGTCACTGTGGATTAATCAAACAACGTCTATTAACCTTATGTGATCAGCTTCCCCAGTATGGTATTTTCAAAATCCCAGTTGAAATGAGTCTATGATTGCAATTATTTTAGCTGCGGGTCTTGGCACCCGGCTGGCACCACTAACTGGCTTTCGACCTAAACCATTAATCAATTTTCAAGGCAAAGCACTAATTTCATATCATATTGACAATCTAAAGCGGATGAACATTCAGCATATTCATATCAATACATCACACGGGCACCTTTTTCAGCAATTCATTGAAGCCGCACATCCATGCTCACCTATTACCATCACCCATGAACCTTATCTTAAGCCCTTAGGTACACTTGAGGGATTGATAAATATCAAAAATAAACATCAACTGTCCGGCCCATTGTTGGTCATTTCCGCAGACATATTCACTCAGATCCACGCCAGTATGTTGATAACCCCTAGCACAGACGGCCATTTATTTCTAATCCATGGCCCCAGCCATGATTTTAGCATAGAAAATAATCGCCTGACCAGCGGTTCACTGACCTATAGCAATATTGGGATCTTTCAGGCAGAATCACTTTGTCCTTCTCAAAGCTTTAAATCCTTCGTTTTGACCCATCATTTCACCGCAAGTATCCTTGATCAACACTGGCTCAACGTTGGTGATTTTAAAACCCTTCGATAAAAAAAGAGGCCCGAGGGCCTCTTTCAGAGAAATCAATACTACCAGGAATATTTCATACCAGCAACAAAGCCAGACATTTCTTTAAGACTGATCGTGGAATTTACACCCACAGCACCACCGTTGGTGTGCTCTGCAACCGCTGTAGGTTTATCAAACTTGGTATAAGCAGCATAAAGCTCAGCATTTCCGATGGATTGTGTTAAACCAACATCCATTGCAACGGCTTTACTTGAGTTAGTTGTCGCGCCGGTAGTTTGGAATGCATTTTTTACATTACCATAGCGAACACCGACATGAGTTGCACCCATGGAAGTTAGGTTTGCGCTGTATCCAGCTCTAACTACCATACCATCTGCTTTTTTATAGTTGGCAACTAGATCACCATTGGCATCTCTTCTGTCATTGTATGGATTCCAGGATTGATAAGCAACGCTAGCATCAAAACCATAGGCAGCCACAGCAGCAGACACACCATAGGTTGTACCACTTCTGACCCACGCAGTTTCAGCCAGTTCATGTCTTGCATCTTGGTTTGCAAATGTTGCTGCTTCTGATGGCAGGAATGGTGAGTTTAAACCGATGTTGTTGGCAGCAGATACACCAATCTTAATTTTGGTAGCATCCATATGAGTCTCATAAGTTGCACCAAGACCTAATGATCCTGAAACGACAGATTGAGTATTGGCATAAAAATCAGCAGGGGCATACGCAACACCCATATCAAGGCCGCTGATCATTGCTGGAGCTTTATACTCAACGCGGTATGCTTTGCCTTGACCTTTAGGCATAGACAACATAAATAATGGGATAATGCTTGAACGAGCAGTCCCGTTATCTTGTGTGTAAGCTACGGTTGCAAAATCATGACCAAGCTCAGAACCTTGCTTTGAATAATGAACATCAGAAGCAATCCCACTCATGGTGGAGCCAAGACCCATGGTTAATGATCCTGCGCTTTCGTGTCCAACAGTCACATTTGCTGATTGCAAGGTAAATCCTAAATAGTTAGCAAACACTGCTTCTGTTGAGGCAGCAGTATTTCCGGAAGCAACAGGATTGCCAGCCAATTTAACACCCACATCGCGGAATGACAATGCAATATTATCTTCTGAGGTGACTTCCATCGGTGAAAAAGCGATGTCTGTGCTATATGATAAACTACCGTATTGACCTTGAGCAGTCATGGCAAGAAAGAAGCCTTGACCATATGTTCCCATGTCAATGATATCATCAAGATTTGAATTTGGGTAACCAGCCACGTTAGCAAGTGTCAACCCTGTAGAAGTTTGACGCATTGCAAATGACCCTGAACCATTAACGCTAAAGCCGTAAGTTGGGGCTGGGGTTGAGGTTGAGGTTGGTTGAACTTTTTTTGCAACTGCTTTAGGAGCGGCTGCAGCAAAGCTGCTATCTGCAACAACAAGTGACATTAGCAATGAAGCTGTCCCTAATGCTGTCCTTAAATTTTTACTAAGTAACATATTTCTCTCCAATGAATTCCCTGGGTCTCCCCAGTCCATAATCTAATCATTAACAAAACCCGGCAAGGAAGTCAACACCATTGTGATTTTTTTGTAATAAAATTCATTCCAAAGCAATTAAGACCAGCGAAAGCATTCAAAGCCCAGCAGTGAATCTGGTTTATAAAGACGCGTCTTCTAAAAACCCGATGAATCAAGCCAAGCACAAATTGACCTGACACCAACTCATTATTTTTCAGCTTTTTGACACCCCGGGCAAATGCCATGCAGCACCATGCTATGCGCCTTAAGCAGATAGCCCCTTTTTTTTGCAATCCGGGTTTGTGCTTTTTCAATCTCATTATCAAAGAATTCATCAATCTTACCACATTTTTCACAAATCAAATGATCATGATGAGAATCATCCGCATACTCATACACAAAAGCCGTATCATCAAATTGATGCCTGTGAACCAGTCCCTCTTCATGAAATTGGGTCAATACCCGGTAAACAGTTGCCACACTTAATGCCCCGAGCCCTCTTTGCTCTAATACTTTATTAACCTGATCCGCACTCAGATGCCCTTGCGTACTGACAAGCACCTCCAAAACCTGAAGACGAGCCTCAGTTACCTTAAGCCCGTGCCTTTTTAAAATGACCTCATACATGCTTCTTCCCTAATTTGTTAAATCGCGCCTGCTTAGGATCAAAACGAACCTCCTCATAAATTTCAACTCGATCCCCTGGTGAAAGCAAATAATCCAATGATGCTTTTTTACCAAAAACGCCGACATTCAGTTGATGCTCAAGTCCTTGTTGGCACAAAAACGAACCCATATCGGTTCCTAAATCTACCCGATGCATGGTCAATATCAATTTTTGCTGGATCTCACAAAAACGCACTAGCTCAATCTGCACTTAACACCCGCTTGGCATAATTTGAAAAGTCCTCAACCATGTGATTCACCGCCACCTCCAAAAGAGGCCGAATCATATTGGCCATCAAGGAAAAACCAAAATCCAGCTCAAAATGAATCGAAACTCGAGTATTCTCAGCATCGATAGCCTCAAACAACCAATAACCATTTAAGGATTTTAAGGGTCCTGAAACCATTTCAACATCAATTCTTGAAAATGGCTGATTGATATTTCTTGTCCTTAAAGTTTGAGTGATCCCAGCTGCAGAAAAATCAAGCTCTGCCATTTTCACCACCCCATTCTCCTCAAGAACACGTCCAGCCACACAGTAAGGCGCGAAGTCAGCATATCGCGGAGTATCATTCACTAACTCATAAAGGGCTCTGGCACCAAAAGAAAGTGTTTTTTGACGTTCGATGATCTGCATTTACAAATCCACTTTTTTCAGTGAAAATATATCACAATCGGTCAAGGCATTACAAATGGGGAAATGTAAGAAAAAAGATAACCATGCAATTAGCGTCAACAGACGCGCAACGTTTGAATATTATATTGAGACTCAATACGAAGCAGGCATGGCCCTGGAGGGCTGGGAAATTAAGTCCATTCGCCAATCACGCCTATCCCTTGATAATTCATATATCATTGCCAGAAAGGGGGAGATTTACTTAATCGGCGCTCATATCTCGCCCCTACCCACAGCATCAACCCACATCAGCCCTGACCCTACACGCACACGCAAGCTCTTGCTGCATGCCAAAGAAATCAAAAAACTGATCGGCCAGACCACTCAAGATAGCTACACCATGGTCCCCCTAAGACTGGTTTGGAAAAATAACCGAGTTAAGTGTATAATGGCTTTGGCAAAAGGGAAGAAGCTGCATGACAAACGCGACGCCATTAGAGAAAAAGACTGGCAACGAGACAACGCAAGAAAATACAAACAAATCACACGCTAGCATACGACTAACTATAGGCATCCTCGGCCCCTTGCTGCTGGGTGCAATCTTGTATATCGGCCTGGGCGGAGCTCATTACACGCTCATTTTCGCCTCTATCCTGGCCTATATGACCAAACCATTGGTGGGCTATTTAAGCCAAAAAGGCATCCAAAGCCGCTGGATTTGCCTTGGATTTACCTTAGTGATTAGCTGTATTATTCTGCTTTTCCTACTGGTTCAAGTCCCTATTGCATTATCACAACTGATTTCTCTATTAAGTGCACTGCCTAAAAGCGTTGCGCTACTGAGCAAATCCTTACAATCCTTTTTAATTAGCAAAGGCATGAACCCTGAATTTATTAAGACCAGCATCACTGATAACTTAAGCAGCATCATTCTTAGAACCCAAAACACAATTGTCAGTGCCAGCAGCCAGATTTTATCAATTACTTTAAATCAAGTTAGCAATTTACTCACTATTATTATCAACCTAATGCTCTTCCCCATGCTCTATTACACTTTGCTTCGACATCACAAGCAGATTGGTGACACCTTATCCAATTGGCTTCCTGAGGAGTCAAAGCCATTTTGGAATCTGATCACCGACTGTGGCTCTCAGGTATTAAGTGGGTATATCCGTGGCCAGGGCCTGATTATTTTATCATTATCTGTATTGTATATCATCGGGCTGCAGCTTTTGCAGATCCCATTTGCAACACTGATCGGAGCATTAACCGGCGCCCTCACCATCATCCCCTATGTTGGATTCTCAATCGGGCTATGCCTATCATTGATTATGGGCGCAACAGTTGATGCTTCGGCAACACACATGGCATCAATTCTGGGATTATTTGCCACCATCAGTATACTTGAGAATGTCATTCTCATCCCCCAACTTATTGGTCACCACCTGGATATCCATCCAGTCATTGCATTACTTGCAATCATCATTGGCGGCAATTGCTTTGGTATATCTGGCTTTATTTTCGCCGTTCCAGCCAGCGCCATGGTCAAATTCATTTTAAAATCCAGCCGCCCTCAACTAAAAGGCTGGTTTAATCTAAAGGCCCGGCCAGTCAAATCTCCTCCCGGCCAATAAATGCAAATGCAAATGAAACACGGTCTGACCTGCATTTCTGCCATTATTGATAATCACGCGAAAACCCTCTTCATCAACATGCAAAATTCGGGCCACCTCACCCACAGCAAGCATTAACTGACCAAGAAGCTGTAAATCCTCAGGTTTTGCCTCCGATAACTTGGTAATTGGCTTTTTAGGAATAATAAGGATATGCTCAGGGGCTTTGGGATTAATATCACGAAAGGCCAAGCAATTCTCCGTTTCATAAATAATATCAGCTGGAATCTCTTTGCTGATAATCTGATCAAATACACTACTCATCACTTCCCCCTTGATCACCCAATACCCGTGCCTCTGAGACAAGTAAAACCGGAACCCCATCTTTGATAGGATAAGCCAGCTTCGAGGCATGACAAATCAGCTCATCTTCTTGTTTTGATAATTCAA
>Ga0194133_10002613_pt1 | contig 27390 bp, 25 predicted proteins | sample TA2KigOf40mmetaG_FD_155448 | JGI IMG/M metagenome (GOLD analysis project Ga0194133, IMG submission 155448) | Freshwater microbial communities from Lake Tanganyika, Tanzania - TA2015055 Kigoma Offshore 40m | ecosystem: Environmental > Aquatic > Freshwater > Lake | place: Tanzania: Lake... | reverse complement strand
CAGATCACGCGGATTGGGATGAATTGCTGGAAACTTGTGCTGCCACAGGCGCCGAGGAGGTTTGGGTAACGCATGGGCGCGAAGATGCGCTGATCCATGCGCTCGGGCTGCAAGGGATCAGGGGGCGCGCGCTCAATCTGATTGGGCGCGGTGAGGAAGATGAGGAGGCAGCCGCGTGACGCCACGCCTCTCCATCATCATTTCAAACGCTTCGCCAATCTGCGGCGTGCGAGCCAGCGGCGCAGCCCCCCGCCACCCAGGATCATCTTTGTGCAGGTGGTACGAATATGCCAGGGCAGGTTAAGGAGCTTGTCGTAATGCGCTTCAAGCCGCTGCTGCGCCTGATGGAAGCTGGCATCCGCCTTCCCCGCACTCAAATGCCGCAGGTGGAAATCAATCACCCAGGCGCTGCGCCCGGCGCAACGCGCTTGCAGGCACATATCCGTCCCATAAAGATGAAAGCCGGAACCCGCTGCGGAAATACTGACCAGCGCATCGCGGCGGATGATGATGAAATTCTCATCCAGGCTGACCACACGCGCGGGAAAGGTGCCGCGGCGCTGGTCTTCGCCATGCGGATCGGAAATGCGGATCGCAAGACTGCCATCCGCCACGGCACCGGCATTGCCGGCCAGCGCCCAATCCGGATCAAGCGCCTCAAGCGCGGCAAGGCGGGCGCGCAGCGTTTCGATATCATCCGCCAGCAGCCGGATGTCCTGGTGGCAAAGGATCACGTAAGTGCCGCGTGCAAGGCTCAAGAAACGCCTGATGCCCTGGAAGGCATCCCAGTGATGGCCCTTGGAATTATCGAGGTAAAGAAACTCAGCCTTGTCCGCCGTGAAACCGCGCGCCGCAAAACTCTCCAGCATGGCCGCGTATTCGGCGTGGCGCGTGACCAGCGTGCAAATGCTGAACAGCGGCCCGGCAAGGGCTTGACCGGCATCTTTCGGGTGCTGCGCGGGAATCATGGGATCAGAATCGGGCCTGGAACGGAATTGCGCAAGATCAGCCTACGCCGGGCAGCGCCATGAGCCTGCCCGCCTTCGCGGAACTTCTGGAACGGCTGGTGTTCTCGCCTGGCCGCAACGCCAAGCTCGCTTTGCTTGGCCAATGGTTTGCCGGGCAGCCGGACCCGGAACGCGGCCTTGGCCTCGCGGCCATTACGGAAAGCCTTAAGCTTGCCACCGCCAGGCCCGCCATGCTCAGGGAAATCACCATGGCGCGGGTGGACCCCGATCTGTTTCGGCTTTCCTATGATTATGTCGGTGATCTCGCGGAAACCATTGCGCTGATCTGGCCGAAGCGCGCCGGTGTGAATGCGCCGCCGCCGGCGCTTTCGGACATCATCGGCGCGCTGGAAACCACGCCGAAATCCGAAGTGCCGGCGCTGATTGCAGGCTGGCTCGACACACTTGATGCCAGCGGGCGGCTCGCGCTGATCAAGCTGTTGACGGGTGGGTTGCGCGTTGGCGTTTCGGCGCGGCTGGCGCGCGTGGCGCTTGCTGAATGGTCCGGCACATCAGTAGAAGCCATTGAGGAAGCCTGGCACGCCATCCCCGCGCCCTATCAGCCGCTTTTCGCCTGGCTGGAAGGCCGCGCGCCGCAGCCTGACCCGCGCAGCGCGCCCATCTTTCGCCCCCTGATGCTGGCGCATCCCTTGGAAGAAGCCGATCTCGCTGGGCTTGATCCCGCTGCCTATTGCGCGGAATGGAAATGGGATGGCATTCGCGTGCAGGTCACCTCAGGGCCGGGAGGGGCGCGGCTTTGGAGCCGGGGGGGCGAAGATATCTCGGCAAGCTTTCCTGAGATCATCGCGGGCTTGGATTTCCACGCCGTATTGGATGGTGAATTGCTGGTGCTGCGGAATGGCGAAGTGGCACCCTTCGCTGATTTGCAGCAAAGGCTGAACCGCAAAAGCGTCTCCGCCAAGATGCAGCGCGACTACCCGGTGGCGATCCGGCTTTATGACATGTTGTTTGATGGCTCCGAGGATTTGCGCCCCCTGCCCTTCTCAGCACGGCGCGCGCGGCTGGAAGCCTGGCATCAGCGCCAGCAGCCACCGCGCATGGATCTTTCTGCGCTGATCCCCTTCAGCCAGATCAGTGATTTGCAATGCCTGCGCGATGGTGCGCGGGATGCAGCGATTGAAGGCCTCATGCTGAAGCGCGCTGATGGTCCCTATCTGCCGGGGCGCGTGAAGGGGCAATGGTGGAAATGGAAACGCGCGCCGCTCACGCTTGATACGGTGCTGATGTATGCGCAGCGCGGCCACGGCAAGCGCAGCAGCTTCTATTCGGATTACACCTTCGGCGTCTGGCGCGAAGACGGCGAATTGGTCCCGATCGGCAAGGCCTATTCCGGCTATACGGATGAGGAATTGGCCTGGCTTGATCGTTGGATCCGTAACCACACCGTGGATCGTTTCGGCCCGGTGCGGGAGGTGGAAAAGGAATTGGTGCTGGAAGTGGCCTTTGACGCGGCGCAACGCAGCAGCAGGCATAAATCCGGTGTGGCGCTGCGCTTTCCGCGCATTGCGCGCATCAGGCGGGACAAGCCGGCCGCGGAAGCGGATCGGCTGGAAGCGGCGCTGGCCTTGATCGAAGCCTGATCAGGCCAAGACCAATTCCGCACAAAGCCGCGGGATATGTTGCGCAAATGGGAAGAAACCGCGCCCGGCCAGCGTCCAGCACGCCGCATCCCAAGGGCGGCGCAGCGGCACAACGCGATAAGGGCGCAAGGCATCCGCCACCCAGCCAACCGGCGCTTCGGGCATCACCACCGATTCCCGCCTTAAAATATCGGGCAAATCATCAAGCGCCACACGGCCAGCCGGCACGCCGAAATGCTGTTCGGCGCGGCCCAGGCCATCCTCCAAGGCGCCCGCAACAAAGCGCTGCACCAGCGGCGCGGCACCAAGCGGCGAACGCGCCTGCGGACAACACAGGCCAATCACGCGCTGCACGTGAAGCCCCGCAAGCGGCAGGCTTTCAGGATGGAGATCATCCTCATGCAGCAACAGCGTGACGGGGCTTGACGGCGGCGCGGCCACATCCGGCACCGGGCGCGGCGCAGGCGGATCAGCCTCCTGCACGGGCAAGGGCTTTTCGTTCAATTCACCCTGCGGAGCAAAACGCCCGCCCGTATAGCGCGCGATATTCTCAGCGCGCGCGACATAATGCTTGCCCTTGGTATGCAGCCCCGCCACCCAGCGCCAGGACAGCGTATTGGACGCGGCATCGCCATCCAGCAAATGCCGCAGGAAAAAATCCGCGCCCAATTCCCAAGGCAGGCGCAGCGTGAAAATCCAAATGCTCGCAAACCACATGCGCGCGTGATTGTGCAGATAGCCAGTCTCAACCAATTCCTGCACCCAGGCATCGAAACAGGCGATGCCCACCCGCCCCGCAATCGCGGCTTCATAGCCTTCAGGCGGCGCCGCTAACCCCGCCGCGACGCGGGCGCGATACGCATCCCAAACCGCCGGGCGCTGCGCCAGCCAGCCCTTCCAATAACTTCGCCAAAACACTTCCTGGATGAATTTATCAGCGACCTCCGCGCCATGCGCCGCAATGGCGGCGGCTACCACCTCCTGCTCGGTGATCAGGCGGTGGCGGATATAGGGGGAGAGTGCGGAGACGGAACTGGGCTTGCCAGGTCCGGGGTCGTGATTGCGGCTATCCGAATAGGCGCGGCCCATCTTCGGGGTGAAAGCGACGAGGCGGGTAAGGCCAGCGGCGCGGGTGGGGGACATCACCGACAATTAAAAAAGGCCGGAGGGCTCTGCCCTCCGGACCACCCGCCAAAGGCCGAAAGGCCTTTGGAATCCATCTTTTGGAGCATTTTCAAGCCAAGTGGCTTCACTTGGAGGCTCGGAAAATGCGACCAAACCCAGCTCAGAGCTTTTCGACCTGGCCGTATTCCAAATCCACCGGGGTCGAACGGCCGAAGATGGAAACGCTCACCTTCAGGCGGCCCTTTTCTTCGTCCACTTCTTCCACAACGCCGTTGAAGGAGGTGAAGGGGCCATCGGCCACACGCACCTGCTCACCAACCTCATAAACCACGGCGGGCTTGCGGGGCTTGTCCACACCTTCCTGCACCTGCTTGAGCAAGCGCTCGGCTTCCGCCGCCGGCACGGGCTGGGGCTTGTTGCGCGCGCCAAGAAAGCCGGTGACCTTTGGCGTATCCTTCACCAAATGCCAGGCGTCATCAGTCATTTCCATCTTCACCAGCACGTAGCCGGGGAAGAATTTGCGGTCCGTATCCACCTTCTGGCCGCGCCGCACCTCAACCACCTGTTCGGTCGGCACCAGCACTTCGTCGAACCTGTCGGCCAGGCCCTTTTGCGCAGCCTGCTGCTTGATCTGCTCGGCGATCTTGCGCTCGAAGCCAGAATAGACATGCACGACATACCATTTCTTATCGGCCACGGTGCCGTACCTCCTTAAAACCTACTTCAGCCGATACCAAAGACCAGCCGCATGGCCAACTGAATCAGCTGATCCACGACCAGAAAGAAAATCGCAGCCAAGGTCGAAAGCCCCAGCACCAGCCCCGTGGTGATGAGCGTTTCCTTGCGCGACGGCCAGGTCACCCTGGAGGCTTCCTGACGGACTTCCCGGACGAATTGCGCGGGATCGAGCTTGGCCACTATCGGTTCCCCTGAAAAACATCACCGGGCGGCAGCCTTGTCAGACCCCCACCCGGAGTAAAAAAACCAAACTTGGCAGGGGTGGAGGGTCTCGAACCCCCAACCTCCGGTTTTGGAGACCGGCGCTCTAGCCAATTGAGCTACACCCCTAAACACGGCCGGGACACGAAACACCCTAGCCCTGCTATCCAAGGGCGGAAAGGCCGAAACCCATCCGCCCCAAAGCTTTATTACGCCGTGATCTTGGCGACAACGCCGGCGCCGACGGTGCGGCCACCTTCGCGAATGGCGAAGCGCAGGCCTTCATCCATCGCGATCGGCGCAATCAGTTCCACATCCATGGACACATTGTCACCCGGCATCACCATCTCAACGCCTTCCGGCAGAGACACAACGCCGGTCACATCCGTCGTGCGGAAGTAGAATTGCGGGCGATAGTTCGTGAAGAACGGCGTATGACGCCCACCTTCTTCCTTCGTCAGCACATAGGCTTCCGCCTTGAACTTCGTGTGCGGAGTGATGGACCCAGGAGCCGCCAGAACCTGGCCGCGCTCCACATCTTCACGCTTCGTGCCACGCAGCAGCGCGCCGATATTGTCGCCCGCCTGGCCCTGGTCCAGCAGCTTGCGGAACATTTCAACGCCGGTCACCGTCGTCTTCACCGTGGCCTTCAGGCCAACGATTTCAACTTCTTCACCAACGCGCACAATCCCGCGCTCCACACGACCGGTCACCACCGTGCCGCGGCCAGAGATCGAAAACACGTCTTCGATCGGCATCAGGAACGGACGGTCCACCGGACGCTCAGGCTGCGGGATATAGGCATCCACCGCTTCCATCAGCTTCAAGATCGCCTGCTCACCCTTCTCAGGATCGCGGTCTTCCAAAGCACACAGCGCCGAGCCATGGATGATGGGGATATCATCGCCCGGGAACTGGTAGCTGCTCAGCAGCTCACGCACTTCCATTTCAACCAGTTCGAGCAGATCGGGATCCGCCATATCAACCTTGTTGAGGAAGACCACCAGCGCCGGTACGCCAACCTGGCGCGCGAGCAGGATGTGTTCGCGCGTCTGCGGCATCGGGCCGTCAGCGGCGGACACCACCAGGATCGCGCCATCCATCTGCGCCGCGCCCGTGATCATGTTCTTCACGTAGTCGGCGTGGCCGGGGCAATCCACATGCGCGTAGTGACGGTTCGCGGTTTCATATTCCACATGCGCCGTGGAAATCGTGATGCCGCGCGCGCGTTCTTCCGGCGCCTTGTCAATCTGATCATAGGCCGTGAAGGTCGCCCCACCCGCCTTCGCCAGAACCTTGGTGATCGCCGCTGTCAGCGACGTCTTGCCATGGTCCACATGCCCGATCGTCCCGATGTTGCAGTGCGGCTTGTTCCGCTCAAATTTTGCCTTGGCCATGGCCTTTTCCCGCTACCCTCATTGAACCGTTCACGAAACAACCCCGCACGTCCGCTGGAGCGGGTGACGGGAATCGAACCCGCATAACCAGCTTGGAAGGCTGGGGCTCTACCATTGAGCTACACCCGCGCCGAAGCGCTGTTCCCAACCCCCCTGCCCGTTCCTTGACGAACGCCAAGACCGACAAGGGCTGATATGGAGGGGGTTGGATTCGAACCAACGTAGGCGCAAGCCAACGGATTTACAGTCCGTCCCCTTTAGCCACTCGGGCACCCCTCCACAGCCGCTCGCCCGGTACCGGGGCTGGCGGGAGCGGGCGGACTATCCGCATTGATGGTTTCCTGTCAACGGATGGGGTCGAAAAAGGCGTGAGGTTTTCATTCTGGCGCGCCCGGCGCATCATGGGCGCGATGCAACGCCCCCCGAAGCGGCCCCCTGGCCGCGCCCGCCCGCAAGGCCCCGCCCCGCAATCGCCCACGCGCCGCCCGCGCTTTGAAGATAAGGCCGAAGCGCCGCGCGGTTACCGCAGCGCCCCAGGCCGCTTCCAGGAGCAAGATGCCCCGCCACCCCGTGGCCGCCGCGTGGCTGGCCCTGCACCGATGGAAGCCGAAGGCCCCGCCCCGCCGCGCCCCGGCGCTGGCGCGGGTTCCGGCGCATTCTGGCTTTATGGCGAACACGCGGTCGCTTCCGCCATCCGCAACCCGCGCCGCAAGACCCGCCGACTGCTGGTGACGGAAGATGCTGAGAAAAGCCTGCGTGCCGCGCTGAACCGCCCTTGGCGCTTGCCGCCGGAGCGCATTGAACGCCAGCGCTTCGGCACCTTCCTGACGGAAGACGCCGTGCATCAAGGTGTCGCGCTGCTGGTGGAACCTTTGGAAGCGGTCGCCCTGGAAGATGCCATCGCCGCTTCCGATGGGCCGGTGCTGCTGCTGGATCAGGTAACGGACCCGCGCAATGTGGGGGCGATTCTCCGCTCGGCGGCGGCTTTCGGCGCGGCCTGTGTGGTGCTGCAGGACCGCCACGCACCGCCCGAGACCGGCGCGCTTGCCCGCGCAGCCTCGGGCGCCTTGGATATCGTGCCGGTGGTGCGGGAGGTGAATTTGTCTCGTGCCATTGCCAGCCTGCAAAAAGCCGGGTTCTGGGTGATGGGGCTGGCAGGGGATGCAACGCGGACGCTGGCGGAAGCCTGCCCGAAGGATCGCCGTGTGGCTTTGGTGTTGGGCGCTGAGGATACTGGGTTGCGGCGCCTGCAACGCGAAACCTGTGATGAGTTGGTGCGCCTGCCGATCACTGAGGCGATGGAAAGCCTGAATGTGGCGGCGGCGGCGGCAGTTGCGCTTTACGAAGTGATCCGCGAAGGCCAAGGGGAAATCGGGGGCGTTTAATCCCCCGATCTGAACTTATTTCTCTTTCGCGGCGATGATGGCGCCGGAAAGGCTTTCCGGAATCCGCTGCGTCCAACGGCCGCAATCCACTTGCGTCACGAAATCCAGCACGGCGCGGTTGAAGGCGTCCGGGTCTTCAAGATTCATGGTGTGGCCGCATTTCGGCATGACCAACAGCGCGCTGCTCATGATGCTGCGTTTCAGGAACAGGGATGGCTCGAGCGTCGGGTCATCCTCATCACCGGCGATCACCAGCGTTGGCACCTTCATCTGCTTGAAACCGGCTTCCAGATCGAACAGTGAAGGGCGTTCGCGCTGCACGCCCTGCATGGTCAGCGCGGAGCCCTCAGTTGAATGTTCCGCAAGCTGAGACTGGAATTCCTTAAAGCCGCGCGGGTCCTTTTCCTCAAACACCAGGCGGGTTGGGCCGCGGGAATAGACATTGGCCATCTTGTCCATGCCTTCCGCACGGATGCGCGCGGCGGTGGCATCAACCTCGGCCCGGAATTGGTCACGCTTGCCGGGTGCCGCGCCATAGCCAACGCCGGCGGCGACCAGGCTGCGGGCCAGTTGCGGATGGCGCAGGCCCAGATGCAGCGTGGCAAAGGCACCCATGGAAAGGCCAACGACATGCGCCGGTGCAAGGTTCAGCCCCTTGATCACCGCGGCAATGTCATCCGTGGCGCGGTCCTGGCTGTAGGAGGCGACGGTATTCGGCACGGCGGAAGGCGGATAGCCGCGCGCATTGAACACAACACAGCGATAGCGGCGGGAGAAGAAGCGCATCTGCATCTCCCAGGAACGCGAATCGCCCGCAAATTCATGGACAAAGACCATGGGGGTGCCGCTGCCGGCTTCTTCGTAATGCAGATCAACACCATCATCGGTGCGCAAAATGGGCATGGTTTCATCCTGGAAAGGGTGAGTGGAAGCCCCAGAATGGGCGCGGTTTTCCGCCCCGTCCAGCGCTTGACAGTGCGGGGGGCAAGGCGCATCTGCAATTCGGACCATCAAGGTCCGGATTGCAAGAGGGGGTCCGCGTGCTGCGGCTTTCAAAGCTGACCGATTACGCCGTCGTGGTGCTGACGCGCTTGGATGACGCGACAGATGGCGGCGTGCTAACCGCGCCGGGCCTGGCCGGCGCGACAGGCTTGGCCGAGCCCACCGTCGCCAAGGTCCTGAAAATCCTGGCTCATGCCGGGCTGGTGGAAGGCCGGCGCGGGGCGCTCGGCGGGTATCGCCTCACCCGCCCGCTGGCTGATATGCCGCTGATTGACGTCATCACCGCCATGGATGGCCCCATCGCGCTGACCGCCTGCGTCGATAATTCCTTCGGCGTTTGTGAATCCGAAAGCACCTGCCCCGTGCGCGGGCGTTGGGACCCGGTGAATGAGGCGATCCGCCGCGCGCTCTCCGGGATTTCCATCGCCGATCTTGCCGGCCCGCCTGCCGTGGTGCCGCACCCAGAACCCGCTTCCCCTGTTTTTGTCGCTGGATAGAGCAACACCATGCCCGCCGTTACCGAGACCATCGAAACCGTCCAGGCCGTCACGGAATCCACCTATAAATGGGGGTTCGAGACGGATATTGACATGGAATTCGCCCCCAAGGGGCTTTCCGAAGACATTGTGCGTTTCATCAGTGCCAAGAAGGAAGAACCGGCCTGGCTGCTGGAATGGCGGCTGCGCGCCTTTGCTGCCTGGCAGAAAATGGAAGAACCGCGCTGGCCGGCGGTGAAATATCCGCCGATTGATTACCAGGATGCCTATTACTACGCCGCACCGAAGCAGAAGGCTGCGCCGAAGTCTTTGGATGAGGTGGATCCGGAACTGCTCCGCACCTACGAAAAGCTTGGCATTCCGCTGAGGGAACAGGCGATTCTGGCAGGCGTTGAAGGTGCTGGTGAGACGCCGGCGGATTCACGCATGCCGATTGCGGTGGATGCGGTGTTTGACAGTGTTTCTGTTGCGACCACCTTCAAGGATCGGCTGGAAAAGGATGGCATCATCTTCTGCCCAATCAGTGAGGCAGTGAAGACGCATCCTGAATTGGTGCAGAAGTATCTGGGCTCAGTCGTGCCGCAGGGTGATAATTTCTTCGCTGCACTCAATAGCGCTGTCTTCACCGATGGCAGCTTTGTCTATATCCCGAAGGGCGTGCGCTGCCCGATGGAGCTTTCCACCTATTTCCGCATCAATGCCAAAAGCACAGGGCAGTTCGAACGCACCCTGATCATTGCCGATGAGGGGTCTTACGTTTCCTATCTGGAAGGCTGCACCGCGCCGATGCGCGATGAAAACCAGCTGCATGCCGCAGTGGTGGAATTGGTGGCGATGGATGATGCCACCATCAAATACAGCACGGTGCAGAATTGGTATCCCGGCGATGCCGAGGGCAAGGGCGGCATCTATAATTTTGTGACCAAGCGTGGTGCCTGCCGTGGTGCGCGGTCCAAAATCTCCTGGACGCAGGTGGAAACCGGCTCCGCCATCACCTGGAAATATCCGTCCTGCATTTTGCAGGGCGAAGATAGTGTTGGCGAATTCTATTCAGTTGCCATCACCAATAACTATCAGCAGGCGGATACCGGGACCAAGATGTTTCATATTGGGCCGCGCACCAAATCCACCATTGTCTCCAAGGGGATCAGCGCGGGGCATGGGCAGAATACCTATCGCGGCCTGGTGCGGATTGGCGCCAAGGCCACGGGGGCGCGCAATTTCACGCAATGCGACAGCCTGCTGATTGGGGATTTGTGCGGCGCGCATACGGTGCCCTATATCGAAAACCGCTGCCTGAGCGCGAAGGTGGAACATGAAGCGACAACCAGCCGCATTGCAGAAGATCAGCTGTTTTATTGCCGCCAGCGTGGCTTGTCGCAGGAAGATGCGGTGGGGCTGATTGTGAATGGGTTCTGCCGCGAAGTGCTGAAAGAATTGCCGATGGAATTCGCGGTGGAAGCGCAGAAATTGTTGCAAATCTCGCTCGAAGGGAGCGTTGGGTGATGTTGGAAATCAAGGGACTAACCGCTGAGGTTGATGGCAAGCCCATTCTGAAGGGCATTGATCTGGTTGTGCCGCAGGGTGAAGTGCATGCCATTATGGGACCGAACGGGTCCGGCAAATCCACGCTGTCCTATGTGCTGTCTGGGCGTGACGGCTATGAGGCAACGGGCGGCGAGGCGCTGTTCCATGGCCAAGATTTGCTGGCAATGGAACCGGAAGAACGCGCTGCCGCCGGCGTGTTTCTGGCCTTTCAATATCCCGTGGAATTGCCGGGCGTTGGCAATGCCACCTTCCTGCGTACTGCGCTGAATGCCATTCGCCGCGCCAAGGGCGAGAGTGAATTGGACGCCATGCAATTCCTGAAGCTGGCGCGCGAACGCATGAAGGCACTTTCGATGAATGACGAAATGCTGAAGCGCGGCGTGAATGTCGGCTTTTCGGGCGGCGAGAAGAAGCGCAATGAAATCCTGCAAATGGCGCTGCTGCAACCAAAGCTTGCCATCCTGGATGAAACCGATAGCGGGCTTGATATTGATGCGCTGAAGATCGTGGCCGATGGCGTGAATGCCATGCGCGGGCCGAATTTCTCCGCGCTGGTGATCACGCATTACCAGCGGTTGCTCGATTACATCGTGCCGGATCGCGTGCATGTGCTGATGGGCGGGCGCATTGTGCGCTCGGGCGGGCCGGACTTGGCGAAGGAGCTGGAAGCGCAGGGTTACGGCGCCATCCAGGCCGCAGCGTGACAGCGGCAGTCCAAACCGGCGCGGCAGGTTTCCTCGCGCGCTATCAGGGCCTTAAGGATCATTTGCCGGGCGCGCGGCTGGCTTGGCTCGCGGCGCTTCGCGCCGATGCGGCGGCGCATGTCGCGGCGCGCGGTTTTCCGACGCGGCGCGTGGAAGCGTGGAAATACACTGACCTTTCGCCTGTGGCGCAGGCGGGATTTGCTGAGCCACTCACGGCTGTTGCTGGTGCGTTGACGCTGCCAAAGCCGCGCGCAGCGGCGCGGGCGGTGTTTGTGGATGGGCGGTTTCGCGCTGATCTCTCGGCGCTTAATGGCCTTGCCTATCGCGTGGCTTCGGTGGCGCAGCATTTGCCGGAATTGGAAGGGCGCTTGGGCGCGCTGGCGCCCTTGGCCGAACATCCAATGACCGCGCTGAACACATTGATATTCGAAGATGGCTTGGTTGTGGATGTGCCGGCGGGGGTGGATGCCGGGCATTTGGAATTGCTTTCCATCGCGGTTGATCCGGGCCGGCCCTTTGCCTTTCATCCACGCCATATCATCCGCCTGGGTGCGGGGGCTAAGCTGACGCTGCTGGAAACGGCGATGGGTTCCGGCGCGCAATATCTGCACAATCCGGTATTTGAAATTGATCTGGCCGAAGGTGCGGTGCTGACGCATGGGCGCGCGCAACAGGAAGGCGAAGCTGCCTTTCATCTTTCGATGATCCATGCCCGGATCGCGGCCGAGGCGCGTTATGACACCATGGCGGTTTCCGCCGGTGCGCGGCTTACGCGCATGGAAATCCATGCGGCGCTGACTGGCCCCAAGGCATCCTGCCACATGAATAGCGCGCAATTGGCCGCTGGCCGCGCGCTGGTGGATACCACCACAGCGCTGGATCACGCCGCGCCGGATTGCGCCAGCCGGCAGACCTGCAAGACCGTGCTGGCAGGTCAGTCACGTGGCGTATTCCAGGGCAAGATCCTGGTGCGCCGAGAAGCGCAAAAGACTGATGGCTATCAGATGAATCAGGCGCTGTTGCTTTCAGAAGAAGCGGAAATGGACAGCAAGCCGCAGCTTGAAATCTATGCCGATGATGTGAAGTGCAGCCATGGTGCCACCATCGGTGCCTTGGATGCAGATAGCCTGTTCTATCTGCGCTCCCGCGGCGTGCCGGTGGATCAGGCGCGGTCCATGCTGGTGCAGGCCTTTTTGCATGAAGCCTTTGAAGGGCTGGAAGATGATATGCTGCGCGAAGCGCTGACGGAGGCCGTGGATGGCTGGTGGGGCCGGCATGGGGCAGCCTCATGAGCTTTGATGTTCAGCGCATCCGGCAGGATTTCCCGATCCTGTCGCAGCCGCAGCACGGCAAGCCGCTCGTGTTTCTTGATTCAGGGGCGAGTGCGCAAAAGCCGCGCGCGGTGATTGATGCCATGACGCGCTGCATGGAAACCGCCTATGCCAATGTGCATCGCGGTGCCTATCGGCTTTCCGAAGTGGCGACCGATGCTTACGAAGCGGCGCGCGGTGCGGTGGCGCGTTTCATCAATGCGCCCGATGCGCGGGAAGTGGTTTTTACCCGCAACAGCACGGAAGCGATCAATCTGGTCGCGCATAGCTGGGGCCGTGGCGTCATGCGCCCGGATCAGGCGTTGCTGATTTCCGAACTGGAACACCACGCCAATATCGTGCCCTGGCAAATGCTGCGCGATGAGCGCGGCAATCAATTGCGTGTCTGCCGCGTTACCGATGCCGGCGAATTGGACATGGAAGATCTGGCCGCCAAGCTTGCCGATGGCAAGGTGGGGCTAGTGGCACTCGCGCATATGTCCAATGTGCTGGGCACTGTCACACCCGTTGAACGCGTGGTCGCCTTGGCGCATGCGCATGGCGCGAAGGTGTTGCTGGATGGCTCCCAGGCCGTGGTGCATCGGCGCGTGGATGTTGCGGCGATTGGCTGTGATTTTTACTGCTTCACTGGGCATAAGCTTTACGGGCCAACCGGTATTGGCGTGCTGTGGGGCAAGCTTGGCCATCTGGATCGCATGCCGCCCTTCCTGGGTGGTGGCGACATGATTGAAAGCGTGAGCTTCGAAAAATCCACCTGGGCCAAGCCCCCGGCGCGGTTTGAAGCCGGCACGCCCGCCATCATTGAAGCGGTTGGTCTGCATGCCGCAATTGATTACGTGAACGCCATCGGCATGCCCGCCATTGAAGCGCATGAACGCGCCTTGGTGGATCATGCCATGCGCAAGCTGTCGGATGTGCCGGGGCTGACGCTGCTTGGCCGCGCGCAGGATCGCGGTGGGGTTTTTGCGTTCTCACTCGATAATGCCCATCCGCATGATCTCTCCACGCTGCTTGATCGCGCCGGTATTTGCATCCGCGCCGGGCGGCATTGCGCGGAACCTTTGCATACGCGCTTTGGTGTTGAGCAAGGCACCGCACGCGCTTCCTTCGGGCTTTATACCACGCCGGAGGAGGTGGATTACCTCGCCGGCGCATTGGTAAAGGCGCGGGAGTTCTTCGCATGAGTGGCGGCGATTTCTTCGGCGATTTGCGTGACCTGTATCAGGAAGTGATCCTGGATCATGGCCGCAAGCCGCGCAATTTCCGCCGGCTGGAAGATGCGGACCGCACCGCACGCGGGGACAACCCGATGTGCGGTGACCGCATGGAATTGTTCCTGAAGATGACGCCGGATGGGCATATCGCCGATGCCGCATTTCAGGGCCGCGGCTGCGCGGTTTCCATGGCGAGTGCCTCGCTGATGACCGAAACGGTGAAGGGCAAAACGCCTGAGGAAGCGCAGGCGGTTGGCACTGCCTTTCGTGATCTGGCGATGACCGGGCAATGCCCGGCCTGCGCAGCTTCGCTGGAAGACGCCATGGAAAGGCTGACGCCGTTATCTGGCGTGCATGAATTTCCAAGCCGGGTGAAATGCGCCACACTCGCTTGGCATACGCTGAATGCCGCCCTTGCCGGCGCGAAGGAGGCAAGCAGTGAGTGAAGATACCGCTAAGACCGAAACGCCCGTGCACGCCGCCTGGACCCCAGAAGGCGAGGTGAAGGCACCCGTGCAGGCGCTTTCCGAAGATGCCGTGATTGGTGCCATTTCCACCGTATTCGACCCAGAAATTCCCGTTGATATCTACCAACTTGGCCTGATCTACGCGATTGAGATTGGTGATGACGGAAAGGTGAAGGTGGAAATGACACTCACCACCCCATCCTGCCCTTCCGCGCAGGAATTGCCGAACCAAGTAGATGAAGCGGTGCGCGCATTGGATGGCGTTTCGGAAGTGCTTGTGGAAGTGGTCTGGGATCCGCCTTGGGATCATTCCCGCATGAGCGAAGACGCGCGTCTCGCGCTCAATATGTTTTGAGGTGATGGCATGAATGCAACCATCGAAGCGAAACCCGCCAGGCGCGCCTTGCCGCCGCTGATGTCATTGACGGATGGCGCGGCGGAACGGCTGAAGGGGCTCTACGCCAAGGGCGAACAGGGCAAGTTCCTGCGTATCGCCGTCAAGACCAAGGGCTGTTCCGGCCTTGCCTATGATCTTTCCTGGGTGGATGCGCCAAGCGCCGGCGATGAAAGCGTCACCGATAAGGATGTCACCGTATTGGTGGACCGCAAGGCGACGCTGTTCCTGATTGGTACCGTGATGGATTATGAGGTGAAGACCATGTCAGCGGGCTTCACCTTCACCAACCCGAATGAAAAAGGCCGCTGTGGCTGCGGGGAAAGTTTTCACGTTTGATGGGGTGGGAGTTTGGTTCCTGTCAACGTTCGTTTGCAGGAACCGAACTTTTTTTGATCGTATTTTCCGAGTCGCCAAGTGATTCCACTTGGCTTGAAAATACTCAAACAGCGCCCGACCAATCCGCCGCGACAAAACGATAGCCGCTGCCTTCCTTGGCCAGATAGCCATTCGCCGGGAAGGGGAAATGATAACCGGTGATGCGGATACGGTCCGTGGCCACTCGGTCATAAATCCGCCGGCGCGTGGCTTCCGCGGCAACTGCATCGAAATCAAAAATGATGTGGAATTCGGGGCGGCGCGCCAGTAGTTCCGGGCGGTTCGTAGTGTCCGCCACGAACATCATCTGCTCAGCACCATCAGCGACATGATAGCAGGTATGGCCAGGGGTATGGCCATAAGCGGCGACGGAACGCACACCTGGGATCACCTCGGCATCGGGCCCAATGCGGCGCATGCGGGCGGCATAGGGCGCCAAGCGGCGCGCGCTATTGGCGAAGGTGGCGCGCTGGCCTTCAGGGCTACGCGTTTCGTTGGTGGCATCGCCCCACCAGGCAATTTCAGCTTCCGGCACAATCACTTCCGCATTGGGGAAGGCGGCCGCGCCTTCGGCATTCAACAGGCCATTCACGTGATCGCCATGGAAATGGCTCATGACCACGCGCGTCACGCGGGCGGGATCAATGCCGGCGGCACGCATATTTGCAATCATGCGGCCATTGGTGGCTCCGGGGGCCGTCACGCCATTGCCACTGTCAAAAACTACTAAATCACGGCCGGTATCAAGGAAGGTGACAGTAAAGGGAATAAGCAGCCTGTCGTGCGGCAGAAAGGCATCGCGCAATACCGCCTGAACGTCAGACAAGGGGGCGTTCCGCACAAATCCTTCCAAGGGGCGCGCGGCAAAACCATCATGCACTGTGGTGACGGTGAAGGATCCAACCTTGAAGCGATAAAAACCAGGCGCCTGGCTTTGCGCCACTGGTGCGGTTTGCGCATATGGCGCTTTGACCAGGCCAGGGGCCATCAGCAAGGAAGCAGCAGCCAGAATACCACGACGTTGAAAACCGCTCATGAAACGTTTCTCTTCTCTGTTGGTGGCAAGGACGCAGGGTTTAATTTTTCTAGTGGTTATGGTTAACGTTTTCAAGGAATTTTATTTGCAACGGAAATCCCGATCTCGTGCAGAATCCTGCCTCCCCCCAATCGCCTGGATTTCTTCGTAAGGTCATTCAACGACTGACCGGAAAAGGATTGCCCGAGGGGTCCGCACACGGCCTGCTGCATCTTCGGTCGGAAGTCGCGCGCCTTTCCGCTTCTGTCACCAAATTCAACTCCACCTTTGGCAGGCGGGATATCGCCTCCGTGAAGGCTTTGCTCGAAACTGCCTATCGCCGAGATTTCGAAGCGGCCGTTCGGGATAGAATTCATACCGTCCCACTGCCGGATGGCACCGTTCTCTGCCGTGTGCTTGGTCGCTACAAAATCTATGTGGATGCGGCAGATACTTCCTTGGCGCCGCATTTGATGTTGGAAGGCTTTTGGCAATACTGGATCACCGCGTTCCTCTGCAGAAATCTCGACCCCGGCGAAACAGCCTATGACCTGGAAGCAGGCTATGGATACTACAGCCTGCTGATGAGCGAATTGGTGGGCACGCAAGGTCGCGTGGTGGCGCTGGAATATAATCCGTGGCTTTTCCAACTCTTGCGGCGCAACTTGTCGTTGAACGGTCGGGATAACATTGTCGTAACCCATCGGATCATGGCTGGCGGCAAGGCTGCAGCGGCCAGAAAATTGCCGATCAGTTTAATGGGGCCTTCGACAACATCAAATCAGTCGGCACAGTTTCGGCGTGGAAGTGTGACAAGTTACATCGCCCCGATGATGACGCTCGATGGGCTTGAACAAGGCTCAGCTGATCTCGTTTTCGTCTCCACAAATGCGCTTGAACAGGGGGCGCTGCAGGGTATGCGCGGCTTGATGGATCGAAGCCCTTCACTGAGACTTATTGTGCATTTCTCAGCCCAACGCTGCCCCGCCCCCAGGGAGACGCTGCTTGGCTTGGCAAATCGCTTCCCGCTGCGGTTCATTGATGCAGATAGTCGCGCCAAGCCGATCACCATCGACAAAATACTGGAGAGCAGCGATCTGAGCCTGTTTTTATCCAAGGCCGAGCCACGCTGAGTTTTACCGCCGCCTGCCTTGCTTGGCCTGAAAATGCTGGATGTCCTGACCCGGATCGGTTTTTTAAGCCGCATTGTTCATTGATGCGCTATCGTGCGAATTGCCGGTTGAATTGACTGGCATACTGCGGAGCAGATTGCATTCTGCTCCGAGCGATTGGTTTCCCGAACCCCGTCAAATCTGCGCTATTCCCTTGATTCCCACCCTTGGCCAGGCGTAACCAAGGTGCGGGCCACGCCCCCCCACCGGGGCGCAATCGCTTCTGGAAGGGAGCCTCATCATGGCAAGCGCCACCAAGCCGGCAATCCGCCCGGCCAATCCCCGTTTTTCCTCTGGTCCCTGCGCCAAGCGTCCTGGCTGGTCGCTTGCAGCACTTGAAGGCGCGCTGCTGGGCCGCAGCCACCGCGCCGCGACACCCAAGGCGAAGCTCGCGGAGGTGGTTACGCTTTCCAAGGCGATCCTCGGCATGCCCGCCGATTGGCGGCTTGGCATTGTGCCGGCATCTGACACGGGTGCCGTTGAAATGGCGATGTGGTCCATGTTGGGCGCGCGGGGCGTGGATGTACTGGTGTGGGAATCCTTCTCAAAGGATTGGGCGACGGATATTCTGAAGCAATTGAAGGTTTCTGATGCGCGCGTGCTTGATGCGCCCTATGGCAAGCTGCCTGATCTTGGCGCGGTTGATCCCAAGCGCGATGTGGTTTTTGTCTGGAATGGCACCACCAGCGGCGTGCGCCTGAAGAATGCCGATTTCATCAGTACGGATCGTGAGGGCCTCGCGATTTGTGATGCGACCAGCGCGGCCTTCGCGATGGATCTGCCCTGGTCGAAATTGGATGTCGTCACCTGGTCCTGGCAGAAGGTGCTGGGGGGTGAAGCGGCGCATGGCATGTTGGCGCTGTCTCCGCGTGCCGTGGCGCGGCTTGAGGGCTATTCCCCGCCCTGGCCCATGCCGAAGATTTTTCGCCTGTCGAGCGGCGGCAAACTGAGCGAGGGTATTTTTAAGGGCGAGACCATCAACACGCCTTCCATGCTGTGTGTTGAAGATGCTTTGGATGGGCTCCGTTGGGCAGAAAGCATTGGCGGGTTGCAGGGGCTGATTGCGCGGAGCGAAGCCAATCTTGCCGCGATTGCGGATTGGATCGCGGCCGGCAGCGGGTACGGTTTCCTGGCGCAGGATGCGGCGACGCGTTCCTGCACTTCCATCTGCCTCACCATCACCGCGCCCTGGTTCACGGCTTTGGCGGCTGATGCCCAAGCGGCGGCAGCGAAAAAGATCGCGTCCTTGCTTGAGGCGGAAGGTGTGGCGCTGGACGCCGGCGCCTATCGTGACGCACCGCCGGGCCTGCGTATTTGGGGCGGTGCGACGGTTGAAACCGCGGACATCAAGGCGTTGCTGCCCTGGCTTGATTGGGCTTTGGCCAGCGTGCAGGCCGAAGTCGCGGGGGCCTGAACGCCATGCCGCGCGTTTTGATCTCAGATAAACTCAGCCCCGCCGCGGTCGCGATTTTTCGTGAACGCGGCATTGAAGCCGATGTGAAAACTGGCCTGACGCCGGCGGAACTCCGCGCCATCATCAGTGACTATGATGGGCTTGCGGTGCGTTCCGCCACCAAGGTGACGCGGGATGTGCTGGAAGCCGCACCGCGCCTGAAGGTGGTGGGCCGCGCCGGCATTGGCGTGGATAATGTGGATGTCACCAGCGCCACCGCGCGCGGTGTTGTCGTGATGAATACGCCCTTCGGCAATGCTATCACCACCGCCGAACACGCCATTGCCATGATGTTTGCGCTGGCGCGGCAATTGCCGGAAGCCTCGGCCTCCACCAAGGCGGGCAAATGGGAAAAAAACCGCTTCATGGGAGTGGAGCTTTTCGCGAAAACGCTTGGCCTGATCGGCTGTGGCAATATCGGCGGCATTGTCGCTGATCGCGCGAATGGGCTGCGCATGAAGGTGATTGCCTTCGATCCCTTCCTTTCGGAAAAACGCGCCGTTGAAATCGGTGTGGAGAAGGTGGAACTGCCGGAATTGCTGGCGCGCGCCGATTTCATCACGCTGCATGCGCCGATGACGGAACAGACCCGCAATATCCTCTCGCGCGAGAATATCGCGCGCATGAAAAAGGGCGCGCGGCTGATCAATTGCGCGCGCGGCGGCCTGGTGGATGAAGTGGCGCTGGCCGAAGCACTGCAATCCGGCCATTTGGCAGGTGCGGCCTTGGATGTGTTTGAGGTTGAACCCGCCACCGACAGCCCGCTTTTCGCCTTGGAAAATGTTGTCTGCACCCCGCATCTGGGGGCGGCCACGAATGAGGCGCAGGAGAATGTCGCGCTGCAAGTCGCCGAACAAATGTCGGATTTCCTGCTGACTGGCGCGGTTTCCAACGCCATCAATATGCCAAGCGTCACCGCGGAAGAAGCGCCGCGGCTGAAACCCTATATGGAATTGGCCCGTTTGCTTGGTTCCATGGCGGGGCAGCTTAGCGCCGGGCAGGATGATGCGATCAAGGCGATCCGCATTGAATATGAAGGCCATGCGGCGGAGCTGAACCGTCGCCCGCTGACGGCGGCGGCTTTGGCGCGTGTGCTGACGCCGCAAATGGGTGCGGTGAATATGGTGAATGCGCCGGTGCTGGCGAAGAAACGTGGCATTGACGTGGCCGAAACCATCATGGAACGGCGCGGCGAATATCAGACGCTACTTTCCATCACCGTCACCACCAATCAGGGGCAGCGTTCCATCGCGGGCACTTTGCTTGCCGAAAACAAGCCGCGCTTGGTCGCAATCAAGGGCATTGCGGTGGAAGCGGATTTCGCAACGCATATGCTCTACGTCACCAATCAGGATAAGCCAGGCTTCATCGGGCGCTTTGGGACGGCGCTCGCTGAAGCGGGCATCAATATCGGCACGCTGCATCTGGGCCGCGCAGCGCCGGGCGGTGATGCAATTTGCTTGGTTGGGCTGGATGCGCCCATGCCGGAAGCGGTGCTGGCCGAAGTGCGGCGCCTGCCCTTGGTGGTACGTGCAACGCCGCTAACGTTCTAAGATCTAGCCACCAAAAACCCGCGCGAAAATGGTCTCCACATGGCCAAAATCGCGCGCGGGATCCATGGCGCGATCCAGGGCCGCGCCATCCATCAGTGCGGCCACGCCAGCATCTTCCAAAAGGTTGGCGCGGAAATCCTTGGCCCCCGCGCTGCCCAAAGCCTGCCAGGTCGCCATGGCGCAGCGTTGCACCGTGGCATAGGCCTCCTCACGGCTCATGCCCGCCTGGGTCAGCGCCAGCAGCACCTTCTGGCTATGCACCACGCCGCCCAGGCTTTCCAGATTGGCCTGCATACGCGCCGGATAGATGGTGAGCTTTTCCATCATGCCGGTCAGGCGCATCAGCGCGAAATCAAGCGCAATCGTCGCATCCGGGCCAATCACGCGTTCCACCGATGAATGGCTGATATCGCGTTCATGCCACAGCGCGACATTTTCCAAAGCCGGCACGACATAACCACGCACCAGACGTGCGAGCCCGGTCAGGTTCTCACTCAGCACTGGGTTGCGCTTATGCGGCATGGCGGAAGAACCCTTCTGCCCGGCATGGAAGAATTCTTCAGCTTCCCGCACTTCGCTGCGCTGCAAATGGCGTACTTCGGTGGCCAGCCTTTCAATGCCACTTGCCACCACCGCCAGCGCCGCGAAAAACGCTGCGTGACGGTCGCGCGGGATGACTTGCGTGGAAACCGGTTCCACCGAAAGGCCCAGCTTGGCCGCGACAAAGGCCTCAACGCGCGGGGCAACACTGGCAAAAGTGCCGACAGGGCCGGAAATGGCGCAGGTTGCGACCTCAGCCCGCGCCGCCACAAGCCTTGCGCGGTTGCGCGCAAATTCGGCGTAATGCCCAGCAAGCTTCAGGCCGAAGGTAGTGGGTTCGGCATGGATGCCGTGGCTGCGGCCAATGGTCGGGGTGAATTTGTGTTCCATTGCGCGGGTCTTCAGCGCGGCCAGCAGCGCATCTACATCTGCAATCAGCAGATCCGCCGCCTGGGTCATTTGCACGGCAAGACAGGTATCCAGCACATCGGAAGATGTCATGCCCTGGTGCATGAAGCGCGCTTCCGGCCCAATGCCTTCCCCCATCCAGGTCAGGAAGGCGATCACATCATGGCGCGTGACGCGTTCAATTTCATCAATGCGGGCAATATCGGCATCGGTGATGGCGGCAGCGCGCGGGGCGCCTTTTTCGCGGATGATGCGCGCGGCTTCAGCCGGGATGGTGCCGATGCGGCCCATCTCCTCAGCGGCTAGCGCCTCAATCTCGAACCAGATGCGGTAGCGATTGGCGGGCGCCCAAATGGCTTCCATTTGTGGGCGGGAATAGCGCGGGACCATGGCGGAAACTCCAGAAGCTCGGATTGTCTTGTCCCCTTCAACCGAAGAAGGCAAGCGGAGGGGGCAGCAGGCTTGCGACCTTGCAAAGGCCTCGCTATTGGGGGGGGCGAAGGCAATCAACTCTTTCCGGAAAACAAAAATGTTGGAAATGTTCCCCGAGTGGCTTCAACCACTACTCCTGGTCCTTTTTATTGACGTTGTGCTGGCGGGCGACAACGCCATCGTGGTGGGCATGGCGGCGGCTGGCCTGCCGGCCGAACAGCGCAAGAAGGCCATTTTCTGGGGCATTATTGCGGCGACCGTGATGCGCATTGCCTTCGCGTCAGTCACCGTTCAATTGCTGCAAATTGTCGGGATTGTTCTGGCCGGTGGCGTTCTGCTGCTTTGGGTCTGCTGGAAAATGTATCGCGAATTGCGAGATGGTGGCAGCCATGGCGACGCTTCGGTCACCGATCAGCATGAAGGTGTGGAATCGCTGGCGAATGGTGCTGTTCCGGGTGCGCCGAAAAAGACCCTGCGGCAGGCCATCACACAAATCCTGGTCGCGGATATTTCCATGTCGCTCGATAACGTCTTGGCAGTGGCGGGGGCGGCCAAGGATCATCCCTATATTCTGATCATCGGTCTCGCAGTTTCCGTGGTGCTGATGGGCGTTGCGGCGACCTTTATTGCGCGATTGCTCGATAAGCATCGCTGGATTGCCTGGATCGGCTTGTTCATCATCCTGTATGTGGCAGGTCAGATGATTTATGAGGGAACTCAACAAGTTACCCAACAGGTGGCCGAAGCCTATGCCTACCTGTTCCTGCCGCTGGGTTTCCTGGCCTTGCCGGGGGTATTCCCGGTCTGGCTTTGGGTGGGCGTCACCTTCCTTCAATTGGTTGTCTATACGGGTGTCGCGGCCTTCGTGTCCGATGTGGTTCGGCAAGCGCGGCGGCCCTCTTCGGCGGTCCATAGCTGAAAAGCGGGGCCCAAAGCCCCGCCTTCCACGCCCGAGGCTTGTCGGCGCCGGAGCCGACAAGCACCAACCTGAGCTTTTTGGCTTTCCAATAAGCAGCGGTGGTTTGGAAGTCCCGCGCGGCAGGGGCTTGCCCAGCCGTGCCACCCCTGCCAAACCGTGCCTTCGCCCATGACCGAAGAATTACCCAACCCCGCCCTGCTGCCCGCCGGCTTCGCCGACCTGCTGCCGCCCGATGCGGCGCGGGAGGCTGCTTTGGTGGAAGCCATGATGGCCGCCTTCGCGCAGCACGGCTATGAACGCGTGAAGCCGCCGCTGTTGGAATTTGAAGACAGCCTGCTGACGGGTTCGGGCGCTGCGGTAGCCGACCAAACCTTTCGCCTGATGGACCCGGTCAGCCAGCGCATGATGGGGCTGCGCGCCGATACCACGCCGCAAGTGGCGCGGATTGCCGCCACAAGGCTGGCCGCCGAACCGCGCCCCTTGCGGCTTTGCTATGCGGGCCAGGTGCTGCGCGTGCGCGGCACGCAGCTTGCCCCGGAACGCCAGCTTCCTCAGGCCGGGATCGAAGTGATTGGCAGTGACGCGATTGAAGCCGATGCCGAAGTGGCGCTTGTGGCGGTGGAAGCCCTAGCCGCGATTGGTGTGGCGCCGGTCAGCCTGGATGTGACCTTGCCGAGCCTCACGCCCGCAGTGCTGGATGCGGCAGGGCTGGCGCCGGCTTTGCGTGCGAATCTAGCCCGCGCGCTGGACCGCAAGGATAGTGCGGCGGTTGAAGCCGTGGTGCGCGGCTCCGGCGTGGCGATGCTGCGCTGCCTGCCCCTGCTGATGGCCGCTTCTGGCCCGGCACCGGGCGCGCTGGCTGCCTTGCAACAAGCGGATTTACCCCCTGCCGGGCGCGCCCTGGCCAAGGACGCGGCGGCGGTGATTGCCGCCATCACGCGCCGCGCGCCGGGGCTTCGCATCACGCTTGATCCCGTGGAATTTCGCGGCTTTCGCTACCACACCGGCGTTGCCTTCAACCTGTATGGCCCAGGGTTTGGTGGGGAATTGGCGCGTGGCGGGCGGTATGTTTCCCATAATGGCGAACCGGCCACGGGCATGACGCTCTACCCCGATGCCGTGCTGCGCGCCGCACCCCGAAGCGCTGAACCGGCGCGGCTGTTCATTCCGCTTGGTGCCGATGGCGCTGCCTTACGCGCGCAAGGGTTTATCACGGTGGCTGCGCTTTCGGCGGCGGATACGCCCGAATCGCTCCGCTGCACCCATTCACTTCAGGAAGGGCGCGCTGTGGCGCTGCCTCGGAAAGGTTGAAACCATGGCCAATGTCGCCGTGATCGGTGCCCAATGGGGTGATGAAGGCAAGGGCAAGGTTGTTGATTGGCTTGCCTCCCGCGCGGATATCGTGGTGCGGTTTCAGGGCGGGCATAATGCCGGCCATACGCTGGTGGTGGGTGATCAGACCTACAAACTCTCCCTGCTCCCTTCAGGCGTGGTGCGCGGCAAGCTTGGCATTATCGGCAATGGCGTGGTGCTGGACCCGGAAGCGCTGCTTTCCGAAATCGCGAAAGTGACGGCGCAGGGGCTTTCCGTGACGCCCGAGAATCTGCGCATTGCCGATAATGTGCCGCTGATCCTGCCGCTGCATCCCGCGCTTGATAAGGCGCGCGAAGCGGCGCGGGGCGATGCGAAAATCGGCACCACCGGGCGCGGCATTGGCCCTGCCTATGAAGACAAGGTGGCGCGGCGCGCGATTCGCTTGTGTGATCTGGCGGAGCCTGAGACGCTTTCCGACAAGCTTGATGAATTGCTGCGCCATCACAATACGCTGCTGCGCGGCCTTGGCGCGCCGGAGTTTGAAAAGCAGGCGCTGCTGGATAGCTTACTCGCGCTGGCGCCGAAGCTGCTGCCCTTTTCGGAAGCCATTTGGGAAAGGCTGGATGAGGCGCGCAGCAGCGGCAAGCGCGTATTGTTCGAAGGCGCGCAGGCGGTGATGCTGGATGTGGATCACGGCACCTATCCTTACGTGACCAGCAGCAATACGGTTGCCGGCAATGCCGCCGCCGGCGCAGGTATTGGGCCGGATGCGATTGGCTTCGTGCTGGGCATCGCCAAAGCCTACACCACGCGCGTTGGTTCCGGCCCTTTCCCGAGCGAATTGCATGATGACATCGGCAAGCGATTGGGTGAACGCGGCCATGAATTCGGCACTGTCACCGGCCGCCCGCGTCGCTGCGGTTGGTTTGATGCCTGCATGGTGCGCCAAGCGGTGAAGGTGGGCGGTGTGCAGGGCCTGGTGCTGACCAAGCTGGATGTGCTGGATGGCCTTACCGAATTGAAAATTTGCACCGGCTATAAGGTGAATGGCGAAGTGATGAAGCGCCTGCCCACCGGGCAACGCGCGCAAGCCGCGGCGGAACCGATTTTTGAGGTGATGCCCGGCTGGCCCGGTTCCACCCGTGGCGCGCGTTCCTACGCCGAATTGCCGGCAGAGGCGGTGAAATACATCCGCCGGATCGAGGAATTGGTCGAAGCCCCCGTGGTTCTGCTTTCCACCAGCCCGGAACGTGACGACACCATCATGATGCGCGACCCCTTTGCAGGGTAGCTGATGGCCGCTCCCCCGCTTCTGATCCTGCAGGATATCCGCCTGGGCTTTGGCACCACGCGGTTGCTTGATGGTGCCTCCCTTTCCGTGGCACCTGGCGAAAGGCTGGCGCTTGTCGGGCGGAATGGTTCTGGCAAGTCAACGCTATTGAAGATTGCCGCCGGGCTGATTGAACCGGAAGGCGGCACGCGCTTTCTGCAACCAGGCGCCACGCTCCGCGTTTTGGATCAGGAACCTGATCTCTCCGGCTTTGGCGATGTGATGTCCTATGTCGAAGCGGGGCTTGGCCCGGCGGATGATCCGCATCGCGCGCGCTATTTGCTGGAAAGCCTGGGCATGACTGGCGCGGAAGCGCCAGCCGCGCTTTCAGGGGGTGAAGCACGCCGCGCTGCCTTGGCGCGCGCTTTGGCGCCGGAACCTGATATTCTGTTGCTGGATGAACCGACCAATCACCTTGATCTGCCCGCGATTGAATGGCTGGAAGCGGAGCTTGCGGGGAGTGCATCGGCGCTTGTCCTGATCAGCCATGATCGGCGCTTTCTGGAAAGTCTTTCGCGCGCCATGGTCTGGCTGGATCGCGGCACCACGCGCCGCCTGGAACAGGGTTTTGGCACCTTTGAAGCCTGGCGCGATCAGGTGCTGGAAGAAGAAGAACGCGATGCGCATAAGCTGGCGCGCAAAATCGTCCGCGAAGAACATTGGCTGCGCTATGGCGTAACCGCGCGGCGCAAGCGCAATGTCCGGCGGCTCGAGAATCTGCAAACGCTCCGCACCCGGCGGCGAGAAAGGACCACTGCGCCGGGCCGCGTCAGCATGGCCGCGACCGAGGCCGGCGGGTCCGGCAATCTGGTAATTGCCGCTGATGGCATCAGCAAATCCTTTGGTGACCGCCCGATTGTCACGGGTTTTTCCACGCGCATCATGCGCGGTGATCGCGTGGGGATTTTGGGACCCAATGGCGCAGGTAAGACGACGTTGTTGAATATGTTGATCGGCTCGCTGGCACCGGATGCAGGGCAAGTGCTGATTGGCGCTGGGATTGAGATGGTGGGGCTGGATCAGCGCCGCGCCGCGCTTGACCCTGCCGTGACGCTGGCGGAGGCATTGACCGAAGGGCGCGGGGATATGGTGCATGTCGGTGGCGCACCCCGCCATGTGCTTGGCTATATGAAGGATTTTCTATTCACGCCGGAACAGGCGCGCACGCCGCTTGGCGCGCTTTCCGGTGGGGAACGCGGCCGGCTGATGCTGGCGCGTGCCTTCGCCAAACCGTCCAATCTGCTTGTCCTGGATGAACCGACCAATGATTTGGATCTTGAAACGCTCGACCTGTTGCAGGAATTGATCGCGGATTATGCCGGCACGGTATTGCTGGTGAGCCATGATCGCGATTTCCTCGATCGATGCGTTACCAGCGTGATCGCCTTTGAAGAAGCCGGGCGCTGGCAGGAATATGCCGGCGGCTATAGCGATATGGTGGCGCAGCGCGGCCATGGCGTGCGCGCGCGGGCCGCTGAAAAACAGGCCCCTGCCCCGAAGCGTGAAGCAGCTGTTTCAGCAAAACCCACGCCGCGCAAGAAGGGCCTGGGTGCGGTTGAACAGCATGAATTGAAAACCCTGCCGGGACGGATGGATAAGCTCTCGGCGGAAATCGCCGCGCTTGAAAAGCGCATTGCCGATCCGGCCTTTTACGCGCGTGATGCTGCCGGCTTCGCCAAGGCAACCAGCGCCCTGGGCGCAGCGCAGACAGCCTTGCAGCAGGCCGAATCGCGCTGGCTGGAATTGGAAATCCTGCGTGAGGAAAGCGGCGGGTAGCGCATCTTTGCAGCGACTGGCCGCTTCTGGCGTGAAACTATTTCTGGGCGGCGCCCTTGCGGCCTGGCCTCAGCGCATCAGCAGCAAGGCTTGGCAGGGTATGGTTTTGCCCGGGCCTGCCCACCAAAGCATGGCGGTTCAGATCAGCGGTGAAACGCGCCGGCTGAAGGATAAGCAACGCGCAGGAATCTTGGACGAAAAACAGGGGGGATGATGGTCCTAAGCCTGGAATGGCGCTTGCCCCGCCAGGATGGAAATCGATTTATCCGTCAATCCGCTGTGCCGCGCATATTCATCAATCGGGTTTGGCGTCCGGCAATCCGATGATCACGTGCCCCTTTTCCTGCAGCCGGTCATGCAGCGCTTCAATATGCTCCGGCCCCACTTTGTCCAGCCCCCTTTTTATGTACCAGTGATTTGTGGGTTTACTAAGTATGTTTCGGGTGCCGGCGGCCGCATGCCGAGGGCGTGGTGTGGCCGGATATGGTT
>Ga0194133_10002609_pt1 | contig 27400 bp, 23 predicted proteins | sample TA2KigOf40mmetaG_FD_155448 | JGI IMG/M metagenome (GOLD analysis project Ga0194133, IMG submission 155448) | Freshwater microbial communities from Lake Tanganyika, Tanzania - TA2015055 Kigoma Offshore 40m | ecosystem: Environmental > Aquatic > Freshwater > Lake | place: Tanzania: Lake... | reverse complement strand
CCCCCGTCTCGGCCAGGGTCAGCACAAGGCTGGGCCGCCAGCCCAGCACCGCCGCCAGATCGCCCGCATAATCCCCCGTCCGCCCCGGCATCGGACACAGGCCCAACACCCCGCCCGCCGCCGCAATCTCTGCCACCTGCATCGCCGGTTTACCTCAGCCCCCCAAGCGCCTAGTCTTGGCCCCGCACGAATCCCGCGAGGCATGATGACAGAGGCCGCAAATTCCGCTCCGGCGCAAGCCTATCAGGTTCTTGCCCGCAAATACCGGCCCGAAACCTTTGCCGATCTGGTCGGGCAAGAGGCCATGGTGCGCACGCTGAAAAACGCCTTCGCCGCCGACCGGATTGCCCATGCCTTCATCATGACCGGCATCCGAGGCACCGGCAAAACTACCACGGCGCGGATCATTGCCAAGGGGTTGAACTGTGTCGGCCCCGACGGCACGGGCGGACCGACGACCGAGCCTTGTGGCCAGTGCGAGCCCTGCCGTGCGATTGCCGAAGGCCGCCATGTCGACGTGATGGAGATGGACGCGGCCAGCCGGACGGGCGTCGGTGACATCCGAGAAATCATTGATTCCGTTCACTATCGCGCCGCATCGGCGCGGTTCAAGGTCTATATCATCGACGAAGTTCACATGCTGTCGACGGCGGCTTTCAACGCGCTCTTGAAGACGCTGGAAGAACCGCCCGCCCATGTGAAATTCATCTTCGCCACCACGGAAATCCGCAAGGTTCCGGTCACCGTCCTGTCACGCTGCCAGCGGTTTGACCTGAAGCGGATCGAGCCCGAGGTGATGATGGGCCTGCTGTCGCGCATCGCCAAGGCCGAAGGCGCGCAGATAACCGAAGGGGCCTTGGCGCTGATCACGCGGGCGGCTGAGGGGTCTGCCCGCGATGCGACCAGCCTTCTCGATCAGGCGATTTCCAATGGCGCGGGCGAGACATCCGCCGATCAGGTGCGCGCCATGCTGGGGCTCGCGGACCGGGGCCGGGTCCTCGACCTGTTCGAGATGATCATGCGCGGTGCCGCGCCCGAAGCGCTGGCGGAACTTGCCGCGCAATATGCCGACGGCGCCGATCCGATGGCGGTCTTGCGCGATCTGGCCGAGATCACCCATTGGATTTCGGTCATCAAGATCACCCCCGCCGCTGCCGAAGATCCGACCACCCCGCCCGAGGAACGCACGCGCGGGCTCGAGATGGCCGCCGCCCTGCCGATGCGCGCCCTCAGCCGGATGTGGCAGATGCTGCTGAAGGCCATTGAAGAGGTGGCACTGGCCCCGAATGCCATGATGGCGGCGGAAATGGCGGTGATCCGGCTGACCCATGTCGCCGACCTGCCCGACCCCGAAACGCTGGTGAAAAAGCTGCAATCGCAAGCCGCCTCGCCCCCTTCGCCCGGTGGTGGCATGGCGGGCTGTGCGCCTGCGGGGGGCAATTACGGCGGCACGGTGCATGCGCCGATGATGGGGGCTTCCCATGCCCCGATGCGCGGGCCAACCATGATGGGCGACCAGGCGACCGCCCTCGCCCAGGCCCCGGCCACCCCTTTGCCGACCTTTCAGCACGTGGTCGATCTGATCCGCGACAAGCGCGACATGCTGCTTTTGAAAGAGGTCGAGGATGGGGTTCGCCTTGTGCGCTATGCCCCGGGCCGGATTGAATTTCAGCCCAGCCCCTTAGCCCGCCCCGACCTTGCCGCGCGGCTGTCGCAGCGCTTGCAGGGCTGGACGGGGATGCGCTGGGGCATCTCGGTGGTCAATGAGGGCGGCGCGGCGACGCTGGCCGAAGAGCGCGACGCCGAAGAAAACGCGGCACGGGCCGAGGCGCTGACCAACCCCTTGGTGCAGGCGGTTATAGCGGCCTTTCCCGGCGCCAAGATCGCCGACATCCGCACGCCCGAGGCGATGGTGGCGGCGGCACAGGCCGAAGCCCTGCCCGAGGTTGAAGATGAATGGGACCCGTTCGAGGATTCCTGAGGCCGGCCAACACATCTTTTCGAAAAGATGTGCAGATTTCTTCGAAGAAATTTGATCCTGCCGCCCCCTGCGCATATCTTGTGGGCCAAGCAAACGAGGTGACCAGATGCTGAAGGGTTTGGGCGGGCTTGGCGATATGGCCAAGATGATGAAGGCGGCGCAGGAAGCGCAGGCCAAGGTGGGCGAGTTGCAGGAAGAACTGACGCGTATCGTCGTGGTGGGCGAGGCGGGGGCCGGTCTGGTCAAGGCGCGCGCCACCGCCAAGGGCCAGATCACCGGGCTGGATGTTGACCCGTCAATCCTGGTGCCGTCGGAGAAGGAAGTGATCGAGGATCTGATCCTTGCCGCGCTGAACGATGCCCAGGCCAAGGCGCAGGCGCGCACGCAGGCGGAAATGGGCAAGCTGACACAAAGCCTTGGCCTGCCTGCCGATTTCAAGCTGCCGTTCTGATCCATGGATGGCACCCGCGACATCGAGGCGCTGATCGAGCTGATGGCGCGGTTGCCCGGCCTTGGGCCGCGTTCAGCCCGCCGTGCGGTGCTGGCGCTGTTGAAAAAGCGGGGGCAGCTTATGGCCCCATTGGCCCAAGCCATGGCGACGGTGGCGCTCAATGCCCGCGACTGCGCGGTCTGCGGCAACATCGGCACCGCCCACATCTGCCCGATTTGCGCCGACCCGGCGCGCGCCACGGGCGAGATCTGTGTGGTCGAGGATGTGGCCGATCTTTGGGCGATGGAGCGGGGTCAGGCCTTCAAGGGGCGTTATCATGTGCTGGGCGGCACCCTTTCGGCGCTGGATGCGGTGGGGCCGGATGAACTTGGCATCCCAAGGCTCGCCGCGCGGGTGGCCGATGAAGGCGTGCGCGAAGTGATTCTCGCTCTGAATGCCACGGTCGATGGCCAGACCACGGCGCATTACATCGCCGATGCCTTGGCCGGCAGCGGCGCGCAGATTACCAGCCTTGCCCAAGGCGTGCCGGTCGGGGGTGAGCTGGATTACCTCGACGACGGCACCATCGGGGCCGCCCTGCGCGCCCGACGCCGGTTCTAAGCGCGGCACAAACAGACCCCGCTTCGCCACCTTCCTGCCCCAATTGTGTCTGACAAGGGGTTTGTCGGCAGTCTGATCCGGTCTTTGGTGGCCATGATGGCTAGTGTTGCGGTGATCTTCGGGGGCATGTCGGGTTTTGTCTCGGCCCTGTTTGCGCTGATCGCGTTTGATGCGGGTTGGATCTTTGCGCTTGGCTTGTGGTCGGCAACCGGGGTGGCCATGAGTCTGAGCCTTATCGGACTGGCCATGTCGGCCCGCCGCCCCGAACCAGAGTTGCAGGCCGAACACGCCTGATCCTGCCTGCGGCTTGATCGCCCACGAGGGCGGCAAACAGGGTGTTTTCGTTCATGTCAGCGCTTTGAACCGCGCGGACCTGCGGGGCCTGAAGCAGGATTGGGCAGTTATCCTGGACATAAGGGCTGGCCGTGACAGCCGGAATAAACGGTCTGGCTGGCGCTGGCCTGAGGGCCGGTCAGCCGATTCTTTGATGCGGGGCACAAAGGTTGTGCCGCTTGCGCTGGCCGTCTTAGCTGGCGCGGGCCATCAACAGCCGTTCCTGCATTGCATGTTCGAACCCCACCCGCAGCGAAACCGCGCTTAGGGGCGCGCGCAGTTCGGTCGCCTCATGGCGGTTGCAGGGGAAGGTCTGTTCGACACATTCACTGCTGACAAGGATCACCGGGGTGAAACGGCCGGTCGCCTTCAGAAGCATATGCGCGCGCCGACCCTGGGCCAGACCGCCGATGCTGTCGCAGTCGATCACGATCAGTTCAAAGTCCTGCGGGCCGTCCAGCACCCGATCAAGGGCGAAGTACAGTTCGTCACAGATCTCGATATGGCAGCCCATGCCCGAAAGCCTGCGCGACACCGGCCCGTGCGTCGGTTCGGTTGAAATCAGAAGCGTGCGGACGCCAAAGCCGACGACCGTGGCCGAAAACGGATCAACTGCGTTGAAGAGCGTCATCTCGGTGGTCCTTCTGTTGCCCTTGGACAGTGATTAACGGTTAATTGTGCCCAAATTTGGCACAATTCCCGGCAGTTCTGAGGTGATTGACAGCCAGTGCTTGGCCATTGCCGGGTTCCGGCATTGTCGCCATGATGGCAACAGACCGATCAGCCTGATCGGTGTGAGTCCTGGACACCAGAATGACAGCCGCAGATTACCAAACCCTTATCGATGCCTCGACCTGGGCCTTCATCGAAGCAACCAATGCATCATACCCGCCGGACACCGCCTCGCTGACCATCGCCGACCAGCGCGCGATCTATGACCGGATGTGCCGGGTGTTCTTTCAGGGCTATCCGCCGGGAGTGACGGCGCGCGATGAGGCGGTGGCAGGGGTGCCGTGCCGGATTTATCCGGGGGCGGGTCCCGTGGTGATCTATCTGCATGGCGGCGGCTATGTGGTGGGCGGGTTGCACAGCCATGACGACGTCTGCGCCGAGATCCGCGCCCGCACCGGGTTGACAGTGGTGGCGGTGGATTACCGGCTGTCGCCGGAACATCTGCACCCGGCCGCCTTTGACGATGCCTGCGCGGTTGTTCGGGCCCTGGCAACAAAAGGGCCGGTGGTTCTGGCCGGTGACAGCGCCGGGGGCAATCTGGCTGCCGCCGCCGCCCATGCGCTGCGCGGCAGCGCCGTGATGATCCTTGGCCAGGTGCTGATCTATCCCGGTCTGGGCGGAGATGTGAACGCGGGCAGCTATCTGAGCCACGCCCATGCTCCGATGCTGACGCGCGATGATGTGTTGTTTTACAAAGACATCCGCCATGGCGGCCCCCCGCCCGAGGATGATCCGACCGTTTATCCGCTGCGCGACACCGATTTCACCGGCCTGCCGCCGACGCTGGCGATCGGGGCGGAATGTGACCCCTTGGCCGATGACGCGCGCGATTATGCTGCCCGCATCACCGCCGCCGGGGGCCGTGCCGAATGGGTTGAAGAAAAAGGTCTTGTCCACGGCTATCTGCGCGCCCGGGCGACGGTGCCGCGCGCGGCTGCCAGCTTTGACCGGATCATCACCGCGATTTCCACCTTTGCCAAAGGAGCCTGAGATGAACGCCGACTTGCTCAACATGGCCGCCAACATGACGCATTGGGCCGAACGCGTGGACATGGCTGCCGCCTTTCGATGGACGGCGCGGCTGAACATGCACGAAGCGGTGGCGAACCATTTCTCATTGGCAGTGAACGCCGATGGATCAAGGTTTCTCATCAACCCCAACGGGCGGCATTTCAGCCGGATCACCGCAAGTTCTTTGGTGGAAATCGACGCGAATGACCCCGCAACGATGAACCGCCCCGATGCGCCGGACCCGACAGCCTGGGGGTTGCATGGGTCGATCCACCGCGCCCTGCCCCATGCGCGCTGCGTGCTGCACATCCATTCGATCCACGCCACGGTTCTGGCCAGCCTGGCCGATTCGCGCCTGCCGGCGATCGACCAGAACAGCGCGATGGTCTTTGGCCGCCATGTGGTGGATGACCAGTATGGCGGAATGGCGTTCGAAGAGGAGGGCGCGCGTTGCGCGGCGCTGCTGGCGGACCCGAAGGTCACGACCATGGTGATGGGCAACCATGGGGTGCTGGTCGTGGGGCAGACGGTGGCCGAGGCCTTCAACAGGCTTTACTATTTCGAGCGCGCCGCCGAGACCTATATTCGCGCCTTGCAGACCGGGCAAAAGCTGCGGGTGCTGCCCGATGCGGTGGCCGAAAAGACCGCACGGGAATGGGCGGCATACCCTGGCTTTGCCGAGGCACATCTGCGCGAGATCAAGGCGATGCTGGACGAAAGCGGCGACAGCTACGCCAACTGACCCTCGTCGTCGGCTTTGCCGCTCCTCGGACGACGAGACGGCGAAGCCGCACGAGGAGGTCAGGGGGTGAAGAAGGGTTTGGCCTTCATCGTCGGCGGCACCGGCACGCCAAGGCGGGTGAGGATGGATGGTGCCAGGGCCAGTTGGTCGAGGACCACATCCTTGGCGGGCATCTCACTGTTGCCGAAATAGTAAAACGCCGCGTCCTGCTGCAATTCGCCCGTGCCGCCGTGATGGCCTCGCTCGTCCTGCCCATGGTCGGCGGTGACGATCACCTCATAACCCTTGTCGCGCCAGCGCTGCAGGAACGGGGCGAGCATCGCGTCGATCATGTAGCAGGCGTTATCCATCTCTTCGCAATCGTGATAGAAACGGTGGCCCATGCTGTCCAGCGTGCAGGTGTGCAGGATCCCGTAATCGATGCCATGCACCACACAAAGCCGGGTGAGCGTGGCGAACAGATCGACATCCGAGGGCGTCATCTGGTTGATGTTGCCGTAACCCGTCATGGTGTGGAACCGGCCATGGGTGATGGGGCCGCCCGGCTCGTCATATTCGATGTCGCGGACAAAATCGAAGGGCGCGCGGTTGAAGAATTCCGACCAGAAGCTGTGCGTTACCGCCCCGGTTTTCAGCCCAGCCTTGGTGGTTTCGGAAAACACATCCGGCAGGTCGAGGCGGTAGACCGCCTCATTGCCCCAGACCCGATGCACCTGCGGCGGCACGCCGGTATGGATCGAGGCGTAGCAGGAAGCCGAGGTCGAGGGCAGCACGGCGCGGATGCGGTGCACGGTGGCATCGCCATTGGCAACCCAGCCTTCCAGATTGCCAAAGAGCCGCCGCCAGTTCCGGTAGGGCACGCCGTCAAGGATGATGAGGAGGAGTTTCGTCATGGTCATACCTGTGCGCCCTGCCAAGGCTGCGGGCCTCCGGCGGGGGTATTTGGGCCAAGATGAACATCAGTTTCCGGCAGATTCCATCTTGCGGGTCTGGATCACCTTTTCCAGCCAGCCCAGTTCCATTTCGGGAACCGAGGACAAGAGGAGATCGGTGTAATCGTCGAAGGGGGGCGAGAGCACATCGGTTTTCTGGCCGTAGCGCACCACCTGGCCCTTGAACATCACCGCGATCTTGTCGGCGATGGCGCGGACCGTGGCAAGGTCATGGGTGATGAAGAGATAGGCCACATTCTCGTGCGCCTGCAGGTCGAGGAGCAGTTTCAGGATGCCGTCGGCCACCAGCGGATCAAGCGCGCTTGTCACCTCGTCGCAGATGATGAGTTTGGGCTTGGCCGCCAGCGCGCGGGCGATACAGACGCGCTGTTTCTGGCCGCCAGAGAGTTCAGCCGGATAGCGGTCGGCAAAGCCTGCGCCCATTTCGATCTGGTCGAGCAGTTCCTGGATGCGCAGGCGTTTGGCCTCGCCCGTCAGGCCGAAGTAGAATTCCAACGGGCGGCCGATGATCGTACCGACGGTCTGGCGCGGGTTCATCGCCACGTCGGCCATCTGGTAGATCATCTGCAATTCGCGCAGGTCGTCCTTGGAGCGCCCGGAGAGATCAGCCGACAGGGTGCGACCGGCAAACTGGATGCGGCCCGCCGAGGGTGGCAGAAGGCCGGTGATGGCGCGGGCGAGCGTGGATTTGCCCGAGCCGCTTTCGCCCACAATCGCCAAGGTCTGGCCGGGCGCGACATCGACATTCACGTTTTTCAGCACATCAAAACTGGTGCCCTTGTAGCGCGCGGTGACGTTCTGCACCGACAGGACGGGCGGGGCGGGTGCTTTCTCGGCGTGGTCGATCGAGCGGACCGAGACCAGGGCCTGGGTATAGGGTTCCCGCGGGGCGTTGATGATCTGATCGGTGCTGCTGTATTCCACCATCTTGCCATGGCGCAGCACCAGAATGTCATCGGCCACCTGGGCCACGACGGCAAGGTCGTGGGTGATGTAGAGCGCGGCCACCCCGGTTTCGTGGATCGCGCGTTTGATCGCTGCCAGCACGTCGATCTGGGTCGTCACATCCAGCGCGGTGGTGGGTTCGTCAAAGATCACAAGGTCGGGCTTGGGGCAAAGCGCCATGGCCGTCATCACGCGCTGCAACTGCCCGCCGGAGACCTGATGGGGATAGCGTTCGCCGATGGTTTCGGGATTGGGCAGCGAGAGTTGGCGGAAGAGAGATACCGCCCGCGCCTCGGCCTCGGCCTTGGTCATCACGCCGTGGCTGACCGACGTTTCAATCACCTGCTCCATCAGCTTTTTCGCCGGGTTGAAGCTGGCGGCGGCGGATTGCGCGACATAGGTCACGTCACGCCCGCGTAAGGAGCGCAAAGCCCCGGCGTCGGCGGTGCGGATGTCGCGGCCGTTGAGCACGATCTCGCCACCCGTCAGACGCACCCCACCCCGACCAAAGGCCATCGCCGATAGTCCGATGGTGGATTTGCCGGCGCCAGACTCACCGATCAGCCCAAGCACCTTGCCCTTTTGCACCGAAACCGTAACCCCATCGACCAGCACGACGTGGCGGGGCCGCTCACCCGGCGGGTAGGCCGTGGCTTCGATCTTGAGGTTCTTGAACGACAACAGAGCGTCAGCCACCGCGACCTCCTTTCAGGCTTGAGGTGCGCGACAGGATCCAGTCGGCCACAAGGTTGACCGAGATGGCCAGCAGCGCGATGGCAGCGGCCGGCACAAGAGCGGCGGATTTGCCGTATACAAGCCCACCCTTGTTTTCACCAACCATGCCACCCCAATCCGTGAGCGGCGGCTGGATTCCAAGACCAAGGAACGACAGAGTCGAGATGAACAGAACGGCAAATATGAAGCGCAAGCCGAACTCGGCTACCAGGGGCGAAAGCGCATTGGGCAGGATTTCGCGAAAGATGATCCAGCTTTGTTTTTCACCGCGAAGACGGGCGGCCTCGATATAATCCATGACCGAGATGTCGACGGCGACCGCGCGGCTTAGCCGGAACACACGGGTGCTGTCCAAGACCCCAATCACAAGGATCAGCACGGTCAAGTTCAAGGGCAAAACCGACAGCATCACAAGGGCCACAATCAAAGACGGGACGGCCATGACCAGATCGACGATGCGAGAAAGGACTTGGTCCACCAAGCCGCCGCGCACGGCCGCAAGGAAGCCAAGGAACGAGCCCAGCGAGAAGGACAGGATCGAGGAGGCAAGGGCGACAAAGATCGTGATCTGCGCGCCATAGATCAGGCGCGATAGGATGTCACGCCCGATCGTATCCGTTCCCAGCCAGTGCGTTGCCGAGGGGCTATCCCACACGCCGCCGACAGTGCTGTCGATGGGATAGGGGGCGATGAATTGGGCAAAGACGGCGATGAAGAGAAATCCGCCGGTCAGCACCAGCCCCAGAAGGGCAGAGAGTGGTATCCTCATTTCGGGTGCCTCAGGCGTGGGTTCGCAACGATGGCAATGATGTCCGCCGCAACGTTGAGGAAGATATAGACGGCTGCAAATATTAGCCCGACGGCCTGCACCACCGGCAGGTCGCGTTTGGTCACGTGGTCCACAAGGTACTTGCCCAGCGCGTTGTAGCTGAACACGACCTCGACCACGACGACGCCGACCACCAGATAGGCAAGGTTCAGCATAACCACCGAAACAACTGGCGCAACGGCATTTGGCAAGGCATGACGCCAGACAACCTGCATTGGGCTTAAGCCCTTCAGCTCGGCCGTCTCGACATAGGCCGATTGCATAACGTTCAGGATCGCGGCACGGGTCATGCGCATCATGTGCGCAAGCACCACCATGACCAGCACGATTACCGGCAGCGCAATGGCCTGAAGCTTGCCCCAAAAGCCCATGCCCGGCAGAACCATCGATACCGGCTGGAAGATCGGGAACACCTGCGTCAGCAGGAAGATGACAAAATAGGCCGCCACAAACTCTGGCAGGCTGATGGTGGTCAAGGTCACCCCCGAGATCAGCTTGTCCGGCCAACCGCCGACATAGCGGGCGGCGACGAGGCCCAGAAGGATGGCCAATGGCACAGCGATCACTGCCGCAGCCGCCGCCAGAAACAGCGTATTGCCCAAACGCGTGCTGATTGACTGGGCGATGTCGGCCTTGTTCGACAAGGCGGTGCCGAGATCACCGGTCAGGACGCCTCCAAGCCAGCTGAGATACCGCTCCAGCGGGGGGCGGTCGAGGCCCATTTCGGCCCGCAAGTTTTCCAGCGCCACAGGCGTGGCGGACTGTCCGAGAATTGCCTGCGCCGTGTCCCCCGGCAAAGCTTCGACGCCCAGGAAAATCACAGCGGAAACCGCGAGGAGCAGAAGGAGGCCCAGCGCAATGCGCTGGACCACCAGTTTCAAGACGGGATGCACTGGATTCCCGCGATCAGGCGTTCAGCCAGCACTTGTTCAGTGCGGTGCCGTTCATCAGCGTGCCCGCCGGTTCCGCAATCCAGCCACCGACTTCGGCGCGACGACCTTCGACCCAGTCGTTGAACATCGGGCAGATCAAGCCGCCTTCGTCCCGCAGGATATGAGCCATTTCCGAGTAGATGCCCTTGCGCTTGGCCGCGTCCAGTTCTCCCTTGGCCGCCAACAGCAGTTCGTCGAACTTGGCGTTCTTGAACTTGGTGTCGTTCCATTCGGCGGTGGAGAGATAGGCAGTGGTGTACATCTGGTCCTGCACCGGACGGCCACCCCAATACGAGGCGCAGAACGGCGCGACGTTCCAGACGTTCGCCCAGTAACCGTCATCGGGCTCCAGCTTGATCTGCAGCGGGATGCCTGCGGCATTGGCCGAGGCGGCAAAGAGGTTCGCTGCATCCACAGCACCCGGGAAGGCACCCGGAGCAACCTGCAATATAATCGGCGAGCCGTCATGGCCGGACTTCTTGTAAAAGTCCGAGGCAGCGGCGGCATCATACTCGCGCTGCGGGATGCTGTCGTCGAACAGCGGATAGGAGCCGTTGATCGGGAAGTCGTTCCCACGCGACCCGTAGCCGCCCAGCACTTTGTCCACCAGCTCCTGACGGTTGATCGCCATTTTCAGGGCCATCCGCAGGTCATTGTTGTCAAAGGGCGCCTTGTCGCAATGCATTATGAACACATAGTGGCCGGGGCCACCAACCTGCTCGACCGCGACATCGGTGTTGCCTGCAAGCAGAGCGACGATCTTCGGATCCACGCGGTTGATCATGTGAACCTGGCCAGACTGGATGGCAGCGGTCCGCGCGGTATCGTCGTTGATCGTCAGGATCTCGACCCCGTCGGCATGGCCGCGCGACGAATCCCAGTAGTTGGCAAAACGCTCAAACGTGGTGATCACGCCCGGCTCGCTCGAGATGATCTTGTAGGCACCCGTGCCGTTACCGGCCGCCGGATTGTCAACGCCACCGCCCGGCTGGATGGCAAGGTGATAGTCGGCAATCAAGAAGGGAAGGTCGGCATTGGCCGAGACCATCTTCAGGGTAACCATATCACCTTCGGCCGACATCTCGGAAATGCCCTGCACGATGCCAAGCGCACCCGACTGGGATTTCTCATCGGTGTGGCGCTTCAACGTGGCGACCACGTCATCGGCCGTGACAGTGCCGCCGCCGTGGTATTCCACGCCCGCGCGGATCTTGAACTTCCACTCGGTCGCATCTGCGTTCGACGAGACTTCTTCGGCAATCCGCATTTCGACGGCACCATTGGCGTCAACGTCGACCAGGGTTTCACCCCAGGTGCGGTTGATCATGTAGGGCACGTCCGATGCGGCCAGTGCCGGATCAAGCGAGTTGGTGCTTTCGCCACCGGCGACGCCAGCGCGCAAGATTCCGCCCTTCTTGGGCTCTTCGGCATGGGCGGCCTTCGTGAAAAGCGCGCCCGCAAGGCCGGCCGAAATCCCCATCGCGGTGGTGCGGCCGACGAATTCGCGGCGGGTCATTGCCCCTTTGCGAACACGCGCAATCATTTGATCAAGTTGATCTGACATCGTTTTCTCCCTGCTTTGGCCCGGAATTGCCGGCGCCTTCTTGTTGATTTAAACCACTAAACCGCGAAGAAACCGCTATGGCAACGATTCTTGCCACCGCGCATGATCACACAAAACGGCGCGGGACCGCGTCGTCGAAAAGGCGTTCAAAGACGAGATCATCCCCCTCATAGGCCCGAAGCCGGGCCGAAAGGCGCAACTCGCTGGCCGTTGCCGTCATTTCGGCATGGGCCTCGGTGCGCACCCGCCAGGTGCCGCGCGACAGGCGCTGCTCCCAAGAATGAACCGCCCGCGCCGACAGTGGATCGTCGGGGTGCACCTCCCACAGCTCGGTCATCGTTTCACCGGTCTGCATGCCGTGGGTCAGATTCTCGGCATCGCCCAGATCGTCACGGATCACCAAAGCGACCTTGCCCGAGATCAGATCGGTCTCGATCTTGCGCGTGGTCTTGCCGGGCCGCAGCACTTTGTGCTTCCAGGGGGATGCGTGTTCGGCAGGCGGCGGCACCCATGCGGCACCCGCCCCCTGATGCACGGGAAGATCAAGACTGCCCGCCGTCACGGTCAACCGCCCCGCCTGCGGCGAAGGCCAGACGAAGGGCCAATAGCTGTTCGACAAGGCCAGCCGCAAGCGATGGCCGGGGGCAAGCCGGTAGGCCATCTGGTCAATGTTGAACGCCACCTCAACCGCCTGCCCCGGCACTATGGGGGCAGGGGTTTCCATGCTGTCCCTGTGGCACAGGTTCAGCATGCCATGGGCGATGCGCACCGAGGACCCATCGGGGGCCACATCGCAAAGGCGGGCAACGACAAAACCCAAGGGTTGGTCAGAGGCAAGCCGCAAGCCAAGCCGCGCCGCGCCGATCAGCGACAGGGGTTCAGCCAGAACCGGCCCGTCAAAGCAGACCGACAAGGCGTCATCCCCCGCCTGATCCCCCGGCATCTCGGCATTCAGGCCCATCGGAAAGAACTCGCCCGTGTGCATGCCCAGATGCTGCGGCGTCGAAATCTCCGCGCGAATGTCGCCTTCAATGTGGCTCAAATACCCCACGGGGGTCCAGGGGTTTGAAACCCCAGGCACCTCGGCCAGATACCACCGCTCCTGTTTCACCTGCGGGCTGGGCCAAGCCGCCTCGGGCACCCATTGCCCGGCGCGGTGTTTGGCGCTGGCGTCGGGGGCCTCGCTGTCCAGCCGGTAGACGCGATAGGCCGGATCATCCTCGGCCCCGTTGGCGATGCCTTTCAGCCAGCGGTCCCACCAGCGTAGCGCCTCTTGCAAAAAGCCCACCTGCGGACCGGGCACGGCGGTATGGGGGTATTGATGCACCCAGGGGCCAACGATGCCCTTGACCGGGGCGGGCACATTGCTGACCAGCGCCGCCACGGTGTTCATGTAGTTGTCAGCCCAGCCACCCCAGATCTGCACCGGAATGGTCATGCGGGCGTAATCCTCGCAGACCGATCCATGTTTCCAATAGCTGTCGCGCGCCTGATGGCCCGCCCAGCGCGGCGCCAGCCACGGCTCGGCCTCCAGCCGGGCCAGCCAATCGGCCCGCCAGTCAGGGCGCAGGGCCGGATCGGCGGGGCGCGAGGAATAGGACAGCATCACCGCGCCCCAACCGAAATTCTCGCCCAAAAGACAGCCGCCCTTGTAATGGATGTCATCGGCAAAACGGTCGGTCGTGGCACAGACCGACACCACGGCCTTCAGCGCGGGCGGCTGGCGGAAGGCGGTTTGCAGGCAGTTGAAGCCACCCCAGCTTTTGCCCATCATACCGACGCTGCCGCTGCACCAAGGCTGTGCCGCCAACCATGCGATCACCTCCTCGGCATCTCGCAGTTCCTGCTCGGTATACTCGTCGTTGATCAGCCCCTGGCTGTCGCCACAGCCGCGCATGTCGACCCGCACGGCGGCATAGCCGTGACCGGCGAAATAGGGGTGCATCATCTCGTCGCGCGGCAAGGTTCCGTCGCGTTTGCGGTAGGGGATGTATTCCAGAATGGCCGGAACCGGGTTCGCGCCTGCGTCCTTTGGCATCCAGACCCGCGCGGACAGGCGGCAGCCGTCGGACAGCACGATACCAATGTCGGGCGTTTCCACCACTTGGTGCGGGAAATCGGTTCGGATGGTCATGGCAGCTCTCCCCAGACCCATGAGGCAACGGAAATCGGCAAAAGGCGACACGAATTCGCCGCTTCGGCAGACAATAACGACACCTGCGGTTTTCGGGCCGAAAAAGGCTCTTGCCCCGGCGCGGGGGCGCTGCACCCATGGGCAAACCGATTGCGAGGCCCAGATGACCAAACGCCCCAATATCCTGATCCTGATGGTGGACCAGCTGATCGGCACGCTGTTTGACGATGGCCCGGCAGAATTCCTGCATGTGTCAAACCTGCGCAAGCTTGCGGCGCGTTCGGTGCGCTTTGCGAGCAGCTACACCGCCTCGCCCCTTTGTGCACCGGCCCGCGCGGCCTTCATGTCGGGCGCCCTGCCCCGGCGCACGCGGGTTTATGACAACGCGGCCGAGTTTGCCTCGGACATCCCGACCTATGCCCACCACCTGCGCCGGGCGGGTTATTACACGGCGCTTTCGGGCAAGATGCATTTCGTGGGGCCTGATCAGCTGCATGGGTTCGAAGAACGCCTGACGACTGACATCTACCCCGCCGATTTTGGCTGGACCCCCGATTACCGCAAACCCGGCGAGCGGATCGAGTGGTGGTATCACAACATGGGCTCGGTCACCGGCGCGGGCGTGGCCGAGATTACCAACCAGTTGGAATATGACGATGACGTCTGCAATCAGGCGGTACGGAAGCTTTACGATCTATCACGCGGGCTTGATCCGCGCCCGTGGTGCCTGACCGCAAGCTTTACTCACCCGCATGATCCCTTTGTCGCACGGCGCAAGTATTGGGACCTTTACGAAGGCATCCCGGAACTGGAGCCGCCTGCGGGGCTGGACTACGCAGACATGGACCCCCATTCCAAACGCCTGATGGACGCCTGCGACTGGCGCGGGATGGAGGTGACGGCCGACCATATCCGCCGCTCGCGGCAGGGCTATTTCGCCAATATCAGCTATATCGACGACAAGATCGGCGAGATTCTGGCGGTGCTGGAAGCCTCGCGCCAAGAGGCGATCGTGGTCTTTGTGTCGGATCATGGCGAGATGCTGGGCCGCAAGAGCCTGTGGTTCAAGATGAACTTCTTCGAAGGTTCGGCCCGCGTGCCCTTGATGATTTCAGCACCGGGCCTGACGCCCGCCACGATTGCCACCCCGGTCTCGACCATCGACCTGACGCCGACGCTGTGCGATCTGGCCGGAATATCCATGGCCAAAGTGATGCCCTGGACGGATGGGGAAAGTCTCGTTGCCCTCGCCAAAGGCATCGAACGCACCTCCCCCGTCGCGATGGAATACGCCGCCGAAGGCACCATAACGCCCATGGTCTGCCTGCGCCAAGGGGCGTGGAAATACATTCACTGCCCGGCGGACCCCGACATGCTGTTTGACGTTTCCAATGACCCCGACGAGATGGTCAACCTTGCCGGGGATCCGCGCGCGGCCGAGGTGTTGGCGCATTTCCAGGGCCTGGCGCAGGCGCGCTGGGACATGGCCGCCTATGACGCCGAGGTGCGCCAATCCCAGGCCCGCCGTTGGGTGGTCTATGAGGCATTGCGCAACGGTGCCTATTACCCTTGGGATCACCAGCCGCTGAAGCTTGCCTCGGAACGCTATATGCGCAACCACATGGACCTGAACGTGCTGGAAGAGAACAAGCGCTTTCCGCGCGGAGAATAGGCGCGGGGGCGGCAGGCGGGACGGTTCGGCCCCACTGTCCGGGGCCTTAGTCCCGGGGCCTTAGTCGTCGTCGGGGGTTGCCGAACCGGCCTGCCGGCGCGAGAGGTCGGAAGGCGGCACCGTGGTGCGCAGGGCCAGCCCGTCGAGACAGTCAAGGACCGAGGTCGACACGCGAGGGCGTTGGCCTGCGAGTTCGGTGACAACGTGCGCAAGGGTCCAGCCAAGGGTCCGGTCGGACCATCCCGGCCCAAAGCGCAGGGTCCCGTCGGCCCCGATTTCGGCGGCAAGGCCAAGGGTTGTGGTCAAGGCCAGATCGCCACGGCTCTGGGCGATCCGGGCGAGGAAGGGCAAGAGATAGCCCGGCGCCAAAAGCGCGTCAGGAAGGCTTTGCGGCGGGAACGGGGCCAGGCCTTTGGCAAAGTCATCGGCCAGAGCGGCCCCAAGGGCAACGGGGGTCAGCCCCCCTGCGACCGCGCTGGAAAGCCAGTGCGCGGCCCAATCCGCCGCAGGAAACCCCCGCCGCGCAAGCCATTCTGCCGCCCAGCCCGCCTCTTCCGCCAGCCCCCAGGCCAGACCCGCCCCGCGCGCCGCCTTTGTGATCAGGCTTCGCAGTTCGGAATGGGACAGGTCGATACCATCAGCCATCCAACGTCAACTCATCGGGAAAGGGCTGACCCTGAAACAGGCTGATCCTGACCCAGCGGTCCGAGCGCGGATCAAAGCGGTCGGCACCGAAGAAGGCCAGTTTGCAGCGCAGAATGTCGATGGGCAGCATATTTGCGGCCAGCACGTTGTCGCGGATCTCGGCATAGCGCAGGCCGCGCAGCATCAAAAGCCGGCGCAGGCTGTGGCGATGTTCGGGATGGCGCAGCAAGAAGGCGGCAATTGGTGTCTCTGCCCCCCACCCGGCAAGCGCGCCGGAAAGCGCCGCCATGGCGCGGGCGACGCCCAAGGGCTGTTCGCGGTCCTGACCGGCCTCGTCGTGCCGCTCGCCAAGGCGGGGCTCAAGCTTTTCCTCCGAAACATACCAAAAGCGCGCCGATTGCGCGGGATCGGTGAAATCAAAGCGCGAGACCCAGGAATAGCCTTCGTCAAGCCAGGCGCGGACCTGACCGATGGTCAGGCTGCCGTCAATCGCAAAACCGGTGGTCTCGTCGGCATCAAGCCCTTTGGCCAGATCGTCGATCACCGCGCCATGGGGCTCGAGCAGAAGCGACACCAGCGCCTCTTGTCCTTCCTCGGACAGGATTTCCTCGCCCCAGCGCCAAAGCCTGTCCCATGGCTGCGGGCGGCTGTGGTCCCAGTCCTGCGCGACATGGGCGGCGAGCCGGGCAAGATCGACGCGCAAGAGGTCAAGCTTGGCGATCTGCAGGGGATGCGCGCTGTGCCAGAGGGTAGCGTTTTCGCGGGCGGCGGCAAGGGCGTCTTGAAAACCGGTCAAGGTCTGCGGTTCAAGGCTGGGCAGCAACCGCACCCGTGCCAAAGCGTTTTCGCGCACCGCGATCCAGTTGTTCAAGAGGCGCGGATGGTTGACAAGAAAGGGTGCCATGCCAAGGCCGGTGGAATTTCCCACCCCCAGACCACGCCGCAGGTCGCGGTCAAGCCGCACGGCGCGGGCGCCGCCTTTGACGCGGGCCAGATGTTCGACGATATCGACGGTAAAGGCGCGGATCAGCCAGACCGTCAGCATCTCGGCCTGAAACGGGGCCTTCGTCTCAACGCGGTCTGCAATGGCGTCGCGGTCCACAACGCCGAACTTGCCCGAGCCATAGACGGCAGTCGTGCGCATCAGATAGCCGACCGCCTCAAGTTCGGCGCGATCGGGCTGACGCCCTTCGGCCAGCCTGTCGACGACATGGGAGAACAGCCGAACCGAGCGGTTGGCGCGGCTGAGCGACAGCTCACGCGCCGAGACGCGGCCCGCTTCCTGCAACGGCACATTGGCCGCAAGCCGGGTGATATCGGCGGCATTCGCCTCGCCATCGACCAGGGCAAAGGTGGCATCCCAGGCGGTGGCGATCACCCGGTCCGAGCGCATGTCGTCGGGCAGATCATGAGCAAAGGCCACAAGCGAGTAGGTCCGTTCCGGCCCAATGGCGCGATAGACCGCATGGCCCACACCTGCCGCATCGACCTGCCAGACCGGGCGGTCAAATCGCCAGCCGTCGGTTTGCAGCCGCCGCAAAAGGACGCGCAGGAAGGACAGCCGCATCGGATGGGCCGAGCCCATGCGCGACAGCCGCATCACCAGGTCGGGGTCGCGGGGCGCGATGGCATGGGCGGGGGCGTGTTCTTCGGCCTGTTTCATTCGGCAGCCCTTTCTGCGGCGGGGCGGGCCGCTTGGGCCGGCCCGAAGGCGGCGGCAAAAAAGCGCGCCCAATTGCCGCCCATAATGGCGGCAACCTCGTCCTTGTCAAAGCCGACAGCGCGTAAACCGGCCACGATGTTTGAAAAATCGCGGTTGTCGCCGAACCAGCCGGGCATGGGCGGAAAGCCGGCGGCGTCCTTGCTTCCCTCGCCATAATCGACGGTCTTGGTCCACCGCCCGGTGCGCATCCACTCGACCACACTGTCGGGCTGATCCTGACACAGATCGGTGCCGATCCCGAGACAGGCGGTGCCATGCCGTTCAGCCGTGCCGGCGATCATGGTGCAGAACTCGGTCAACTGGCAGGCGCTGCCGTCCTTGAGGTGATGGGGGTAAAGCGAAAAGCCCAGCATCCCGCCGGTTTCGGCCAGCGCCGCAATCACCGCCTGGGATTTGTTGCGGCGGGCGGGGTGCCAATCGGCGGGGTTAGCATGGGTGATGGCGATGGGGCGCGCGGAATGTTCCACCGCTGCAAGTGTCGAACCTTCGGCCGAATGGCTCATGTCGATCACCATGCCGACGCGGTTCATCTCGGCCACTACTTCGCGGCCCATGCGTGTCAGCCCGGTATCTTGGGCCTCATAGCAGCCGGTCGCCAGCAGGGACTGGTTGTTGTAGGTCAATTGCATGAAGCGCAGGCCAAGCCGGTGCAGCACTTCGACCAGACCGATATCATCTTCGATGCAAGAGGGGTTCTGCGCACCGAAGAAAATGGCCGTGCGTCCGGTGGCGCGGGCTGTGGCGATGTCATCAGCAGTAAAGCCCTGAAAGATCAGATCGGGCCAGCGTTCGAACCAGCGGTTCCAGCGTTCGATATTGGCGACGGTTTCGCGGAAATTCTCATGATAGACGATGGTGACATGGACGGCATCGACCCCGCCTTCACGCATTTGGCGAAAGATCCGTTCAGACCAGTTTGCGTATTGCAGACCGTCGATCAGATAGGTCATTCCGGAACCCCCGCCGCCATGTAGCTGGTCTTGACCGTCGTGAAGAACTCGGCCGCATAACGCCCCTGTTCGCGCGGACCGAAGGACGAGATGCCGCGCCCACCAAAGGGAACGTGGTAATCGGTCCCGGCGGTGGGCAGGTTCACCATGACACAGCCCGCCCGCATATTGGCGCGGAAATGCGCGGCGCGCGACAGGCTGCGGGTCATGATGCCCGCCGTGAGGCCAAAGGGACTGTCATTGGCGATGGCCAGCGCCTCGGCATAGCTGTCAGCTTCCAAGATGCAGGTGATGGGCGCGAACATCTCTTCGCGGTTCATCGTCATGGCATTGGTGGTGGCGCCAAAGACGGCGGGGGCCATGAAATGACCCTTGGTCGGGCGGTCAAGACGCTGGCCACCGGTCAGAAGCTCGGCCCCCTCGGCGCGGCCCCGGTCGATCCAGGCCAGATTGGCGGCCAGCTGCGTCTCGCTCACCACCGGGCCGATCTGGGTGCCCTCGGCCATCGCGTGGCCGACGGTCAGCGCCTGCGCCGCCTGCACAAGACGGGCGGTGAATTCGGCGGCCACCTTGCGATGCACGATCAGCCGCGAGGCGGCGGTGCATTTCTGCCCCGTGCCCCCAAAGGCCGCGTTGCAGGCATGGGCCACTGCAAGGTCCATGTCACAATCATCCATGATCACCATGGGGTTCTTGGAGCCCATTTCCATCTGCAGCTTTGCCCGATTGCCCAGAACGCGCCCGGCGATGGCCTGCCCCACCTCGACCGAACCGGTAAAGCTGACGGCGGCCACATCAGGATGGCCCACCAGCCGGTCGCCCAGGGCGCGGCCCGCGCCCATGACCATGTTGAACGCGCCAGCAGGCAGGCCCGCCCCGGCGATGACCTGCGCCAGCGCCACGGCCGAGGCGGGCGTCAGATTGGCCGGTTTCCAGACCACCGCACTACCATAGGCCAGCGCCGGCGCGATTTTCCAGGCCGGGGTGGCCACAGGGAAGTTCCACGGCGTGACAATCGCCGCGACACCGACCGGTTCACGGCGCACCTCGATCTCGATCCCCGGGCGCACGCTTTCGGCCTGATCGCCCTGGAGCCGCAACGCCTCGGCTGCGAACCAGGTAAAGAACTGGCCCGCGCGATAGACCTCGCCCTTGCCTTCGGCCAGGGGCTTGCCCTCTTCGCGCGACAAAAGCGCACCGATTTCGGCGGCGCGCGCCATCAGTTCGGTGCCGATCTTCATCAGCGCATCATGGCGGCGCTGGATGCCAGCGGCCCACCATTTCGGCTGTGTCTCGCGCGCGGCAGCAACGGCGCGATTCAAATCGGCGGCCGAAGCTTGGGCAAAGTGACCGATCGTATCAGACAGGTCCGAGGGGTTCAAGTTGGCCACCTTGCCCTCGCCCTCGCACCATTCACCAGCAATGTAATTCCGCGTTTCCATTCTTGTCCTCATCGGCACACCCGCGCCATTTCAACCCACCGCGCCACTGTGGCGCCAACCCTTTGCTTTTCCGCCGTACCCCGCACCCACGCATTTGCACCCGGTTCCGGCACGCATGGCTATGCCTCCCCGATACTTGCGATATGGTCGCCCAGAAAACGGGCCCCGTCCAGCCGTGCGACTGCGGGTCTGGCCCGCTGCAATTGCGATGCAAACTGACATTCAATTCCGTCTCATTGCACCTGCAATCGGGCGAAAAGATCGTCATCAATCTCGACCCCGTCGGTCATCGCGCGCTGTCGCGCCGCCTTGCGGCGGGCGCCGGGCAGACGCGCGCCCGCCTGACCTTCGATCGCTTCGGCGAGGGCCGCGATACGGTCAACAAAGCCGGGCGCAAAGGCGGCCGGATCAAGGGCGATGAAACACTGGCCAGTTCCCGGCGGACCGCCAAGCGGGCCGGAGAAGGGCGAGGCATCGCGGCTTGCGACCGCGCCGGCGAGGGCCGAGGCCAGCACCTCGACCAAGAGCCCGACGCCAAAGCCCTTTGGCCCACCAGCAGGCAGCATGGAGCCTTTCAGCGCCGCAGCCGGATCGGTGGTGGGCTGCCCCTCGGCATCCAGCGCCCAGCCCAGTGGGATTTCCTCGCCCCGACGAGCCCGCAGGATCACTTCGGATTTCGCCACAACGCTGGCCGATTGGTCCAGCACAAAGCGCGCGCCGCCAGCCCCGTCCGGCACGGCCAGCGCAAAGGGATTAGTGCCGATCACCGGCACATGCCCGCCGACCGGCGCAATCGAAGCCGGGGCGTGGGTGAAGCACAGCCCAAGAAGCCCCTGTCGGGCAATCTCTTCGGCATGATGGCCAAGGATGCCGCAATTGTAGGACCGCCGCAGCGTAAGCGCCGCGATGCCCAGCCCTTCGGCCGCCTCAATCAGCGAGGGCAGGCCAAGGTCAATCGCGGGATGGGCAAAGCCATGGGCGGCATCGACCACCACCGCCGCCGGGCTCGGCCGCTCTAGGCGCGGCGCGGCGCGACCATTCACTTTGCCGCAGGTCAGATGCTCGGCATAGATCGGCAGATACATCAGCCCGTGCGAGCGCACGCCATCCTGTTCGGCGCGGCGGATCGACCGGGCAACCGGCCGGGCCTGAAGGTCTTCGGCCCCCGCCGCAAGCAGCCGGTTAAGCGCCAGCTCTTCGACCTCATCCAGTGTCACGTGCAAGGGCATCTGGGGCTCCGACAACCACGAACCCTATGGTGGTCGTTGCAAATTTCAGCGCAACAAAGTATTTCTTTCATAAAGTTCAGCGGAACTTAACTCATGCTGCGTCTCGAAGCTCTGCGCGCCTTTGTCGAGGTGGCCGACCACGGCAATATCAAGGACGCGTCCGAGCGGCTTTACCGCACGCCTGCGGCTGTTTCGATGACGCTGAAACAGATCGAAGAGCGGCTTGGCGCGTCGCTTTTCGAAACCGACCGCAAGACGACGCTGACCGAAACGGGCCGGTTTCTTTACGAACAGGCGGTGGTCCTGCTGCGCGACCATGACCGCATGATGGAACAGATCGAGGCGCAGGCCAAGGGCCGCAGCGGCCGGTTGCGGATCGCCTCGGTGCCCTCGGTTGCGACCCTGCTTTTGCCGAGGTTTCTGCAAGGCTTCGCGGCCACGCGCCCGGATCTGGAGATTGATCTGGTCGATACCGACAGCCGGGATGTGCGCCTTCTGGTGGAGAACAGTCAGGTGGATCTGGGCATTTCGGGTCTGTCTGCCGATCTGCCCGGTCTGGTCAGCACGCCGATCTTCCGCGATCCACTGCGGCTGGTCTGTCGGGCTGACAGTGCATTGGCCACCCACGCCGAGACGCTGGATTGGGGCGATCTTGCCGGTGAGGCGATCATCATGAATGAGGCTTCCAAAGTGCTGCCCTCACCTGCGTTTCAGGCGCTGGCGCGGAATGCGCGTTTTTCGGTGCGCAATGTCGCATCATTGGTGGCCATGGTGCAGGCGGGGTTGGGGGTTACGCTGATGCCGGCGCTGGCTACGGCCAGCCTGCCCGCAGCCCTGACGACGCGACCGCTGCGCGACCCGGTCTGCATGCGAACGGTCAGCCTGCATTGGCGCCACGATCGGCGGCTGAGCCCGGTCAGCCAGCGCTTTGTGGCCGAGTTCACCGAGGCCGCGCGCAAGAAGGCCCGTGAGCTTGGCCTTGACGCGGCCTGATGCCGGTATTGCCAAGTCAGCGCCGGGCCACGCGCGCTTCGATAAAGCCCGCAAGGGCGGCGGCGGCGGGTGGCAGGCGCGATTGGCCCAGCAGCGCGATTTCCACTTCGGCCAGATCGGGCCAGTCGGGCAGCACCACCAGTTCGGCCGGAACCATGGCGCGCGGCATGACCGCATAGCCCAGCCCCGCCCGCACCGCCGCCGCCTGCCCGGCAAAGGAGGGCGAGGTAAAGACGCCGCTCCACGTCACCCCCGCCGCCGCAAGGCTGCGCGTTGCCTGGGCGCGATAGACGCAGGGCGAGGGGCTGAGCACGAGGGGAAGCGGTCGGCCCCGGCTTGCCTCGGCGAAACCTGAGGCCAGCGCCGGGGCGGCCACCCAGACCAGCCTTTCGCGCCACAGCGGCCGGGCGGCCGGATAGCGCTGTTCGGGGTCTTGCTTGACGATGATCAGGTCCTGACCACCGGCTTCGATGTCCTCGACCAGAGGCAGGGTCAGCTGGCAGGTGACATGCAATTCCACGCTAGGATGGGCTGCGGCAAAGACGCCGAGGATGTCGGGCAGGTAGGCAGACGCAAAATCCTCGGGACTGCCAAAGCGCACCTCGCCCGCGATCTCGGGGGCGCGAAAGCGGGCCAACATGGCATCGGCCTGCGCCACCATGGCGCGGGCATGCTGCAAGAACTGCTCGCCCTCGGCCGTCAGGCGCAGGCGGCGCGTCGTGCGTTCGATCAGCTTGCGGCCAATCATCTCTTCCAGCTTGCGGATCTGCTCGGACACCGCCGACTGCGACCGCCCCACAAGGGCCCCTGCACGCGAAAAGCTGCCGGTTTCAACCAGTGCCAGAAAGGTGCGCAGAACGGTCGTATCCACGTCATGCATCATGTCATTCACCCGATTATCCGATAAATCACATGCAAACTTCGCGTTTCTCTTTTCAAATACCGTCATGCAGAAGAGCCCCCGATCCGGAACCGGTCAAAAGACCGGTCGCAAAGGCACGAGGGCATCCATGGACAGTATCCTGCTTGAAAACCTGATTTCTCCTATCACTTTGGCCTTTCTCATGGGCATCGTGGCAACCCTGATCCGGTCGGATCTGGAGATCCCGGAACCGGTGATCCGGATCTTTGCGATCTTTCTTCTGTTCTCGATCGGCTTGCAGGGCGGGCGAGAATTGCAGACGGTCGAGCTGTCGAATGTGATGGGTGCGGTGGCCGTTACGGCAGCGATCGTTCTGTTGATCCCGCTCATGGCGTTTCTGGTGGCCCGCCATGTCATCAAGCTGTCGATCGTCGATGCCGCCGGGGTGGCGGCGCTTTACGGGTCGGTCTCGTCGGTGACCTCTGTGGTGGCCCGCGCCTATGCCGAAGCCGCAGGCTTTCCGATGGAGGGCTATGTCACCGGCCTTGTCGCGTTGATGGAACTGGGCATACTCGCGGCGTTGTTCTACGGACGGGTTGCCCTGTCGCAAAGCGCTGCAGCCGGGGGGGCCGCGCAAAAGACGGCCCTCGGGGCAATCCTGATGGAGACATTGCGGGGGCGCGGCCTTTTGTTGCTGGGCGGGGTGCTGATCATTGGCGGACTGTCGGGTGAGGCGAATTTCTCGAAGATCGAACCGTTCTTTGTCGACCTCTTCCGGGGCGTGCTGGTCTTGTTCCTGTTGGAGATGGGCATGACCGCCGGGCGGCAACTGACGGGATTTGCGCGCGTCGGCGGCCGGATTCTGGCCTTTGGCGTTGTCATGCCCCTGGTCAACGGCTTTGTGGTCAGCGGATTGGCAACCTTTGCCGGGCTGCCGATGGGATCGGCCTTTGTCCTGGGGGTGGTGGCCGCCTCGGCAAGTTACATCGACGCCCCCGCCGCCGTGCGCGCCACCTTTCCCGAGGCCAATCCGTCGGTCTATCTGACCGCGTCCCTGGGCATCACCTTTCCCTTCATGCTGATCTTGGGGGTGCCTATGGTCTGGCAGATGACCGCGTTCTGGCAGGGGCTGTGATGGGGCAAAGAAGGCTTCCGGACCGGGTTGCCTTGGGCACGATGCACGGCAAGGAGACGGTCATCGCGCCGCCCCTTTCGGGGCTTGGGATTGCCGTGGTGAGGGCTGATCTGGATACCGACCGTTTCGGCACCTTCGCCGGCGATGTGCCGCGCGCCGGGGACATGCGCGCCGCCGCCCGCGCCAAGGCTCTGGCGGCGGCCAGCCTGACCGGGCTTGGCGTGGGACTGGCCAGCGAAGGCGCTTATGGGCCGCATCCGACAACTCCGTTTCTGCCCTTTGGCCGTGAGCTTTTGCTTTGGCACGATACCCAAAGCGGCCATGAAATCATCGAGACCCTGACCGACAGCCAGCCGAACTTTGAACACGAGACGGTGCAGGACCCGGCCGCAGCCGACGGCTTCCTGCGGCGGATCGGCTTTCCGGGAACGGCTGTGATCGTGCAAAGCGCGGCCGGCGCGGCCCCGATTGCCAAGGGGGTCACCGGGCGCGATGCGCTGGATGGGGCAATTCGCGCCGCGCAGCAGGCGTCAGGAACGGCGCTTTTGCAAACCGATATGCGCGCCCATCTGAACCCGCGCCGCATGGCGATGATCGGGGATCTGGCCCTAAGGCTGGCCAAGCGGCTGGCCACGCCCTGCCCGGCCTGCAACGCGCCGGGCTTTGGCCATCTGCGCAGCCTTCCCGGCCTGCCCTGCGGCGATTGCGGCACCGAAACCGGCCTGATCGCCGCCGATCTGCAGGGCTGCACCCTGTGCGGACACGAAACACGGATCCCCAGCAAGGGCAGCGCAGACCCCGCCCATTGCCCCAGGTGCAACCCATAGGCGGCCGCAAACACGGCAGTTTGGCAGACCGAGCCGCATCTTGTGCGGTGACAGGACGAAAAGAGGTAGAGAAGTGGCGGACCCGGAGCGATTCGAACGCCCGACCCTCAGATTCGTAGTCTGATGCTCTATCCAGCTGAGCTACGGGTCCGTCGTGGGGCTGCGTTTAGCGGTGCCGATATGGCTTTGCAAGGGCAATTCCGCACGGGCCGTGCAATTCCGTCATACCCGAGACGGGGTTGGCAATGACGCACGGCAAAGGTGCGCGGCACAGGCGGGGGGCAAGGCCGGGGTTGGCCAACCGGGGTGGCCTACTTCGGCAAGTGGATGAGAAACTCGGTGCCTTCAGCGTCACTGCGGGCAAGCTCAAGTCGGCCGCCATGGCCGCGCACCAGTTCGGCCGCGATGGCAAGGCCTAGGCCGGTGCCGCCCTTGCGGGCGCCGCCCTGAAAGGCCTCGAACAGATGTTCGCGGGCCTTTTCGGGTAGGCCCGGCCCGGTATCGCCGACGCGAATCCGCCACTCCTCGGCCGTTTCAAGGGCCGAGATCTCGATGGTGCCGCCCTGGCCCGTCGCCTCGATGGCCTGACGGGCGTTTCGGGTAAGGTTCGACAAGACGCGGTAAAGCTGTTCGGCATCGGCCATGACGCGCATGCCCGAGGGGATGTCGATCAGCACGGCAACGGCCCCATCGGCCGCCAGCCCTTCGGCCTCGGCCACATCGGCGGCAAGCGCGGTCAGATCGACCGGAACCAGAACCGGGGCGGCCTCTTCGGCCTTGCCGAATTGCAGCGTCGATTCGCACAGCGCCACCGCCCGGCTGATCGAGCCCAGAAGCTTGGGTGCGGCGCGGGCCGTCATCGGGTCGGCGCTGCCCTCCAGCCGGTCGGCAAAAAGCTGGGCCGAGGTCAGGATATTGCGCAGGTCATGGCTGATCTTGGCCACCGCGCTGCCCAATTGGGCCAGCCGTTCCTTTTGCCGCAAGCTGCCGGTCAGCTGGCGTTGCATGGCTTGCATCGCCTCTTCGGCGGCGCGCAGCTCTTCGACCTGCGCCTTGGGCGCAATGACAAGCCGGGCATCCTCGGGGGCGGCGGCATAGGCCGCCATGTGCTGCGCCACGCGGCGGATCGGCAAGACGATAAGCCTTTGAACGGCCAGAAACAGAAGGAAAGCCGTCACGATCGAGATCAGCGCCGACAGGAACAGGATCCGCAGCCCATATTCCAGCATCGCCTCGCGCATTGGCGCGGCATCCATGGTGATTTCGATCAGCGTCCCGGCCTCTTGCACCGGATTGCCGATGACGCGGATGATATCATCCTTGGGATCGAACAGGCAGATCAGCGCATCGCGGATCAACTCCCATGGCCCGGCATCGCGCAGGTCATAGGTGGCTGAAATCGGCGCAGGCAAGGGCGAGGACAGCACCAGCTGCCGCACGTCGTCACGCCTGAGGACAACGTTGTAGACCTCGGCATTGGCCAGAAGCTCGGCCTCAAGCTCGGGCGTCACCATGTCTGAGGCGGCAAGCTGTGCCAGCGAGGCGATCTGCGCTTTTTCCAGCCGCAGGATCATGAAATCGGCACGGAAGCGCGCGATGGAGGGGACGAAGATCAGCACTTCGGCCAACATGACGAAGGCCACGGTCAAGATCAGGAACCGCCCCGAGAGGGTGTTCAGAAACCGGCCCCTCTTTTCCGCCACGCCGCGCTCCATCCATCCAGCTGTGTCCTGGCCGCAGGTCGGACAGGGCCTCGGGTCAGGGCAGCAACCGTTGCACCAGCCGCACCACCCGTTTCAGCGCAGGATTATCAAAGAGTTTGGCCGAGAAATAGGCCCCTGACGCACGCTTGGCGGTTTCCCCCAAGGTCGGATAAGGCAGCACCAGACCGGCCAAGGTGCCCATCTTGACCCGCGCGCCAATGGCCAGCGCCCAGAAGCCGATCAACTCTCCCGCCTGAGGCCCGACGATGGAAGCGCC
>Ga0194133_10002608_pt1 | contig 27406 bp, 25 predicted proteins | sample TA2KigOf40mmetaG_FD_155448 | JGI IMG/M metagenome (GOLD analysis project Ga0194133, IMG submission 155448) | Freshwater microbial communities from Lake Tanganyika, Tanzania - TA2015055 Kigoma Offshore 40m | ecosystem: Environmental > Aquatic > Freshwater > Lake | place: Tanzania: Lake... | reverse complement strand
AAAGTAAGCAGGTGGATTGAACACCCTGGTCAATTTTCAGTCGGCACAACCATCAAAAACTGGTCAATTTTCGTTCGGCATCAACACATGGGGTCAGTCAGGAGCCCATAACGCAAAGCCCCGCGTGGTGCGGGGCTCTTCGCGCCTGACAGCCCGACTGAGCGAGTTAGCAGGTCTTGTTCTGGCGGAGAGGGTGGGATTCGAACCCACGGTGAACTTGCGCCCACGCCTGATTTCGAGTCAGGTACATTCGACCACTCTGCCACCTCTCCTGCTTTGTGTCGACAACAGAAGTTTAGCAGATGGGTCCACCCCTGAGGCGTCGGGGGCCGCGTCTATCGACGCGGGGGAGCGACCACCGCCGCATTGCGCGGCGAGACCGTCAAGACCAGCGCGCCGCCGCCCATCATGCCGCCCTCAGACAACTCGACCGTGGCGGTGCGATCCTGCTTGGTAAAGACCAACAGGCTGGTCTTTCCACGCACCGAAGAAATCAGGGTCCAGCCTTGCGCGGGGTAGGTGTCGATAAAAAAGCGGAACGCGGCTTCAACATCGCGCCCCACATCGGCGACAACACGGCCGACCCATTGTTCACCCGCACCGATGATGAGGGAGTTCTCAGGCCTGAAAGTAACCCCAGGCGGCAGCGTCGACTGGCCTACGGCGTCCACCGGCGACTGGGTCTTCTCGCCGCTCGTACCCGAGCCCGATTGCAAAGGCGTGGCGGTACAGGCCACCATCAATAGGCTGGCCGGTAGCAGATAAACCAGAGCTTTCATGAGGTGACCCTTTCTGAGGCGAGACACTAACCGAGTCGCTGCAAGCCGCCCATGTAGGGCTGCAGGACAGAGGGAATCAGCACTGAACCGTCGGACTGCTGATAGTTTTCCAGCACAGCCACCAGGGCGCGGCCTACCGCCAGCCCAGAGCCATTGAGCGTATGCACCAGCTCATTCTTGCCGTGCGCATTTTTAAAGCGCGCCTGCATGCGGCGTGCTTGGAAGGCTTCGCAATTGGAGACCGAACTGATTTCGCGATAGGTGTTCTGCGCTGGCAGCCACACCTCCAGGTCGTGGGTGCGGCAAGCCCCAAAGCCCATGTCGCCGGTACACAGGGCCACCACCCGGTAAGGCAGGCCGAGTTTTTGCAAGATGGCTTCGGCATGGCCCGTCATCTCATCCAGGGCCGCATAGCTTGTGTCGGGGTGGACGATCTGCACCATTTCCACCTTGTCAAACTGATGCTGGCGAATCATCCCCCGCGTGTCACGCCCATGACTGCCGGCCTCTGACCTGAAGCAGGGCGTATGCGCCGTCAGCTTGATGGGCAGTTCTGTCTCGGCCAGCACCGTGTCGCGCACGAAGTTGGTGAGCGAGACCTCGGATGTTGGGATCAGGTACAGCGCGCTCTCACCGCCACTGGCTTCTTGCCCACCCTTCTTCGCAGCAAACAGATCGGCCTCAAACTTGGGTAACTGCCCGGTGCCGCGCAAGGTTTCCGCATTGACTACATAGGGTGTGTAGCACTCGGTATAGCCATGCTCCTGGGTTTGCACATCCAACATAAACTGGGCCAAGGCCCGATGCAAACGCGCAATACCGCCCTTCATGACGGTAAAGCGTGCCCCTGAGAGTTTGACGCCAGTTTCAAAGTCAAGACCGAGCTTTTCGCCGAGGTCAACATGGTCCTTCACCTGAAAATCGAAGGATCGCGGCGTGCCCCAGCTTCTAAGCACCACATTGGCCTGTTCGTCGCCGCCCACCGGCACGCTGTCATGCGGCAAGTTGGGGACGGCCAGAAGCAGTGTCTGCAGGCCCTGCTGAATCTGCTCGAGTTGCAGGGCCGAGGCATCAAGCTCTGCCTTGAGCGCTGAAACTTCGGCCATGGCAGCATCGGCCTGCCCGTGCTCGCCCTTGCCTTTGAGCACCCCGATCTGCTTACTGAGCGTATTGCGGCGCGCCTGTAGTTCCTCGGTGCGGGTCTGGATAGTCTTGCGCTCCGATTCCAGGGCACGAAACGCGTCCACCTCCAGAAACGGCTGGGGATTCTTGCGTTTTAACAAGGAGGCAATCACGCCATCGAGATCTTTACGCAGCAGGGCAATGTCAAGCATGAGACGATTTTATTCAGGCCAGTACCGAGGGATCGAAGTTAGCACCACATAGCACCAGACAGACGCGCTCGCCCTCGCGCGGCCGGTAGGCTCCGGTCTGCAGCGCCGCCAGACCCAGGGCGGCGGCCGGCTCCACAGCCAGGCGCATTTCCTTCCAGAGCCATTGCTGGGCCCGGGCAATGGCTTGGTCTTCCAGCAACAAGGCGTGCTTTACCTCGCGCTGCGTGACTTCCCAGGCAATCTCGCCGATGCGTCGCGCACCCAGAGAGTCAGCCGCAAGGCCCGAGACCGCTACATCCACCGGCTGCCCGGCCTCGCGCGCGCGAAACAAAGTGGGAGCCAGGGTCGGCTCGAGGGCAACCACCTTCGCCTGTTGCCCAAACCAGGCCCCAATGCCCCCGATCAGCCCCCCGCCCCCGACGCTGATCAACAAGCTGTCGGGTACGCCGGCCTGGGCTTCGATCTCGGCGGCCAGGGTGCCGGCACCGGTCACCACCTCGGGCTGGTCATAAGCGTGAGTCATGAGCGCGCCCGTCTCTTGCTGACGGGCCAGACAGGCCTCGAAGGCCTCCGCATACACCGATCCGGTGACCACCACCTCGGCGCCGAGCTCGCGCAACTTGTCCTGCTTGGCCTTGGGGCTGACCGTGGGCACAAAGACTTCGCAGCGCACACCGAGGGCGCGAGCAGCCGCGGCCGTGGCAATGCCGGCGTTGCCGCCGGAGGCCACGATGACGCCGGCTGCGCTGATGCGATTGGCAAGCAGTCGATGCAGCATGCCCCGGGCCTTGAAACTCCCGCCTACCTGCAAATGCTCGAGCTTGAGCCAGACCTCAAAGCCTGACAGACCCAGGGCGGAGGCCGGCAGACGCAGCAGGGGCGTGAGCCTCAAAAAATCACGGGGGCCGCGGGCCAGAACACCCCGCGCGGCCTGCACGGCCGCTCTGTCGATGCGGGTCCGCACAGACTGTCCCTCGCTCATGAATGGCCCTCTAACTTGAGGCCCTTGGGCAGCGGGAATTTGGTGGTCTCCACAATGCCGTCCATCTTGCGGACCGAGACCGCACCCAGGCGACGAACCCGATCGATCACTTGCTGCACCAGAAACTCTGGAGCAGAGGCTCCGGCTGTCAGGCCCACGCGGGTCTTGCCCTCAAGCCACTTGGCCTGCAGCTCATCGGGTGAATCCACCATGTAGGCATCGACGCCCAACTTACGCGCCAGTTCAGACAGCCGATTGCTGTTCGAGCTGGTGGGGCTGCCCACCACGATCACCACATCGACCTGCGGCGATATCAGCTTGATCGCGTCCTGCCGGTTCTGGGTGGCATAGCAAATGTCCTGCTTCTTGGGCTCGCGCACTTTGGGAAAGCGCTCCTTGACGGCGGCGGCGATCTCAGCGGCGTCATCCACGCTCAGCGTCGTTTGCGTCACCACCGCCACCTTGTCGGTTTGCTTGAGATGTACCCGCGCCACATCGGCCACATCTTCAACCAAATGAATGCCCTCGCTGAGCTGCCCCATGGTGCCCTCGACCTCGGGGTGGCCCTTGTGACCGATCATGATGAATTCGTAGCCCTCGCGCGAGAGCTTGGCCACCTCCACATGTACCTTGGTCACCAGAGGGCAAGTCGCGTCAAAAACCTGAAAACCCCGCTGTTGGGCTTCAGCCTGCACCGCCTTGCTCACGCCATGGGCACTAAAGACCAGGGTCGAGCCCGGCGGCACCTCGGCCAGGTCTTCGATAAAGATGGCGCCCTTGCTGCGCAAGTCGTTGACCACATAGGTGTTGTGGACGATCTCATGCCGTACATAAATCGGCGCGCCAAACTTGAGCAGCGCCCGCTCGACGATCTCGATGGCGCGGTCTACGCCCGCACAAAAACCGCGCGGCTCGGCCAGCACCACTTCGCGCAAAGAGGGGGTCGGGGTAGAAGCATCCGTGGTCATAGCACTCCAATCACCTGCACCTCAAAGACCACCGCTTGCCCAGCCAGCGGATGGTTGAAATCGACCTGCACCGCCCCATCGGGCGCCACTTGCAAGACCGTGCCCGCATAGCGGCCGGTGCCATCGGGGGTCGGAAACTGCACGACATCGCCGGTGGCATAACGCTCTTGGGGATCGCCTAATTCATCAAGCAGCTTGCGCGCCACCCACTGCAGAAGATCGGGGTTGCGCGGTCCAAAAGCGGCCCCGGGCTGCAACTCAAAACGCGCTTGCGCGCCCTCCGCCAGACCCAGCAGCCGCGACTCCAGCGCGGGCGACAACTCACCGGTGCCCAAGCTGAGCGTCGCCGGCTTGCCGGCGAAGGTGTTGATCAGATCAGCCCCCTCCCCCTGGGGGCTCAAACCGGCCAGGCGGTAGTGCAAGGTCAAAAAAGAGTCAGCCTGAACTGTGGACATGGACACTCGACAAAAGAGGGCGCGCCCAGAGAGCCGGGGCAGCCGGGATTGTAGGCAGGGGACCCCGGGGTGCGGTTTTGTGTGAAATCTTGTTTGAAGGCGCCCCTCGGTCATGGCTGCCAGCAGGCGCAGGCTTATCCTGTTGGCGTGAACCTGAAGGCCCTGCCCGCCGACTGCAGACCGCGCGAGAAGCTCCTGTCTCGCGGTGCTGATGCACTCAGTGATGCCGAGTTGCTGGCGCTACTTTTACGCAGCGGTCTGCCGGGCAAGGGCGTGCTGGTGATGGCGCAGGAGCTGATCGACCAATTCAGCGGGCTGGCCGGTCTGCTGCGCTCGAGCACAGAGGAGTTGCGTCGCATCAAGGGGCTGGGGCCGGCCAAGCGGGCCGAACTGGCCGCGGTCCTCGAGATCGCCCGCCGCGCGTTGGCCGAGCCCTTGCAACACCGGCCGCTCTTTGACAGCCCTCAGGCGGTGCGTCAGTTTTTGCAATTGCAATTGGGCCATCGGCCGCACGAGGTTTTTGCCGTGCTGTTCCTGGACAGCCAGCACCGCCTGATACGGCTGGAGGAGATGTTTCGCGGAACTCTGGCACAAACCAGCGTCTATCCACGCGAGGTGGTGGTACGCGCCCTCAGCTTGGGCGCAGCGGCGGTGGTACTGGCACACAACCACCCCAGCGGCAACGCCCAGCCCTCACAGGCCGACCAGACCCTGACCCGCACCCTGAAAAATGCACTGGCCTTGGTGGATGTGCAGGTACTCGATCATTTCGTGGTGACATCAGCGCAGGCTGTGTCCATGGCCGAACGCGGCTGGCTCTGAGCGGCAGTCTGCCAGGCATCAAGCCCCGTCGGCGCGCTCGAAGCGGCGCCTGTCGTACAGTGGCCGCATGAACAAGGCTCCCTTGAAAAGCCTGCGCGATCTCAAGACGGTCAGCCAAACGCTCAAGCAACAGGCTGCGCTTGAGGCGCAGCAGGCGGCCGAGCGCGCCCGGCTTGAGCGCGAGCGGCAGGCCGAGCAAGCGCTGTTTAGCTACAGCGTTGGGCCGGTGCGGCCGCTGCAGGACAAGCATCGTCAGCGCCAGAGCGTTGCAAGCCGCCGCCCACCCCCGGTGGCGCTGCAGCAACAGGCCGACGAGCGGGCCGTGATGCGCGAAGCCCTGTCCGACGAATTCGATGTCGAGACTCTGCTCGACACCGATGAGGCGCTAAGCTATCGCCGCGAAGGCCTCGGGCCCGATGTGGTGCGCAAGCTGCGCCGGGGCGGCTGGAAGCTGCAAAGTCAAATAGATCTTCACGGGCTGCGGCAGGAACAGGCGCGGGATGCGTTGGCTCAATTCATACGCCAAGCCCACAAGCAAGGTCTGCGCTGTGTGCGGGTGGTGCATGGCAAGGGCCTGGGCTCGCCCGGCAAGACGCCCGTACTCAAGTCACGGGTGCAACGCTGGTTGGTGCAAAAAAAGGAAGTGCTGGCCTTTGTTCAGGCCCGCCCGGCCGATGGCGGCGCAGGCGCCTTGGTGGTGCTGCTGGCCCAAGCAAGTTGAAGCCTGAAGCGTTGCCCCGGCACGAAGGGGTACGGCGCTGAGCCCAGCGCGACGGCGGGGCACCTTCAGCCGGACGGATCCCCGCGCCTACATCGGATTGGCGCGATTGCGCATCCAATCGGCCGTTTCAAAAAATGCCCCGTTGAGACGACGACGCAGGCCATCGTCGACGCCCAGCTCGCGCAGGGCCTGGTCCATGCAGGCGAGCCATTGGTCGCGTTCGGCCAGACCTATCGAAAACGGCAGGTGCCGCTGGCGCAGGCGCGGGTGGCCCATGCGCTCGATGTAATGCTGCGGCCCGCCCATCCAGCCACACAAGAACCAAAACAAGCGCTCGCGGGCCTGAGCCAGGTCAGGGCCGTGCACGCCGCGAAGTACCGCGTAGTCAGGCTCCAGGTCCATAAGGTCATAGAAGCGCTCGACCAAAGCCCGTACAGCTTGCTCGCCACCCATGCGGTCAAAGGGGGTCTGTTCGTCCGCTGCGCCGGCCTCGTCGGGATCAGAGTGCATGAGGCGATTGTGCCGGCAGGCCGATCTATGTCACTGGGCCCGCCGCAAGGTTTCAACCACCGGGGTGGTGAGTACCGATCGCAGTCCCCACCAGCCCGCAGCCAAGGCCAGGGCAGCGCCTGCCGCGCTGCCGGCCAACAAGACCCAGGGCGAAGCCGTCCATTCGAAGTCAAATACAAAATGAGCCAGGACCCAACCCACCAGCGATGCGGCTCCAGAGGCCAGCGCCCCAGCCAGCAAGCCCACCCCGGCCAGTTCGGCACGCTGCACCTGGCGCAGCAGGCCGGCGCGCCCGCCGAGCGCCATCATGATGGCAAATTCACGGGTACGCTCCTCGCGCGTGGCGGTGACTGCGGCGAACAGTACCACCAGGCCAGCTGCCAAAGTAAAACCAAAAAGAAACTCCACCGCCCGGATCACCTGGGCGAGCACACGCTGCACTTGGGAAATAGCGGCCGTCATGTCGACATTGGTGATATTGGGAAAGCGCCTGACCAACTGGTTGTCAAAGCTGGGCGAGCGGCTGCCGCCGGGCTGCAGCACGGGCGGCGGGGCACGAAAGGCGGAGATGTAAGTCAGGGGTACCTCGGGCATCTGAGCCACCGGAAAGATGACGAAAAAATTAACCCGCATGGAGCCCCAGTCCACCTTGCGCAAACTCGTGATACGGGCGCTGACCGTTTGTCCCGCAATATCAAAGCCGAGCTGGTCGCCCAGCTTGAGCCCGAGCGTGCGTGCCAACCCGTCTTCGACGCTCAAGCCCTCGCGCTCATTTCCCGTCCACAGGCCCGCCACCACCTGGTTATGCCGGGGCAGCTCGGCACCGTGCGACAAATTGAACTCCCGCTCGACCAGACGCTGGGCGCGATCGTCGCTGTAGTCCTGCGGCGAAACCGGTCGGCCATTGACACTCACAAGCCGGCCACGGATCATGGGGTACCAGTCGTAACGCTGCACCCCGGCATCGCGCAAAGCCTGCTGGAACTCGGCACCTTGTTCAGGTTGCACATTGATGACGAAACGATTGGGAGCATCCGGAGGCGTAGCCTGCTGCCAGCTGCCAATGAGATCGGTGCGCAAAAGGACAAGGAGCACCAGGGCCAAAAGTCCAACTGCAAGGGCACTGACCTGCACCACTGCGTAAGTGGGCCGCGCGGCCACCTGTCGGGTGGCCAAAACCAGCCAGCGCGGCGCCGTGGCCTCGTTGACGCTGGCGCGCAGCAACCCAACCGCCGCCGCACTGACCAAAGCAAAGAACAGCACCGCCGCCGAAAAACCACCGACTGCGATCAAGCCCAGCCTGAGATCGCTGCTGACGGCCATCAACAGAGCGGCAAAGCCCGAGAGACCGAATAACAACACCGCCAGCGAGACCGGCCTGAGCTGACCGACTTCGCGGCGTATCACCCGCAGCGGTGGCACTTGGGCCAATTGCAAGACTGGCGGCAGACCGAAGGCCAGCATCAGGGTCAGGCCCATCCCCAGACCCAGCAGGACCGGCGCAAAGCCAGGGGCCGGCAAGTGCGACTCCACCAGACCGGACAGCAGCATCACAAAAACATGATGCACCGCATAGCCTAAAACCAGCCCGATCAGGCTGGCCAACACGCCCACCACAAAAAACTCAAAGGCATAGGCCCAGGCCATGCTGCGCTGGCTCTGGCCGAGTACCCGCAGCATGGCGCAGCTGTCGAGATGGCTGGCGGCAAAGCCACGGGCCACGATAGCCACCGCCACCGCGCTGAGCAGGGCCGCCAGCAGCGCCACCAGGCTGAGAAACTTGCCCGCTCGGTCGAGCGTTTGCCGCATTTCGGGACGGCCGCTGTCGAGCGACTCCAGGCGGATGCCACGCAGGCCCTGGCCGTCGATCTGCGCCTGGGCCCAGCCCTGAAACTGCCGCACCTGCGCATCGCTGCCCGCCACGGCGAGCCGGTAGTTGGTACGGCTGGCCGGCTGGATCAGGGCCGTGGCCGCCACATCGGCCTGGTTGATCATTACCCGCGGAGAAAAACTCATGAAGCCGGCACCCCGGTCAGGCTCCTGGATGATGAGTTTGTCCACCCGCAAGCTGGCCTCGCCGAGCAGCAAGGTCTGCCCCACCTCCAGGCCCAGCGCATCGAGCAGCGCAGGCTCGACCCAGACCTGACCGGGCGCAGGTACCGCGCGTGTGGACTGCTCGGGCTGGTCTGGCCCATCGGCAATGCGCAGGGCGCCGCGCAGCGGATAGCCCGGCTCCACTGCCTTGAACGCCACCAGACGGCTGTCCCCACCCTGCTCTTCGCGGGTGCGCGCCATGGTGGGGAAACTAACCGAACGGGTCAGGCTCAGGCCCAGCTCGCGCGCCTTGTCGATAAACGCAGGGGGCGTGGGTCGATCGCTGCTGAGGACCGCATCGCCCCCCAAGAGCTGCCGCGCATCCCGCTCAAGCCCCGCGCGCAGGCGGTCGGCAAAAAATCCAACGGCTGTCAGTGCAGCCACCGCCAGCGCGATGGCCACCACCAACAGGCGCAACTCACCGGCCCGCCAATCGCGCCATGTGTTGGTCAGCCCCAAAGTCCAGAAGGAGATACGCACGCCCGGACCATAACGCAATTCGGACACCCGGAGGCCGCGTGGGACTTTCCGTCCGGCCAGCCGATCCGTGCGTTCAGTCAACCACGGCCAGGGGGGCGGGGGTGCAAGCGCTGGTCAGGCTGCGGTCCAGGGCCTGGTGAACATCGCCGATCACATCGTGTGCTTCTTCCAGACCCACGGAAAGCCGGACCAGCCCCTCGGAAATGCCGTGTGCGGCACGCTCTTGCGGCGTGTAGGCGCTGTGCGTCATGCTGGCCGGATGCTGAGCCAGGGACTCGGCATCACCCAGACTGACCGCCCGGGTGACCAACTGAAGCGCATTCATGAAGCGCTTGCCTGCCGGCGCTCCTCCCTTAAGCTTGAAGGCCAGCATGCCGCCGAACTGACTCATCTGGCGGCGTGCGAGCGCATGGTAGGGGTCGGTGCTGAGCCCGGGGAAAAACACCTGCTCAATGGCCGGATGACCCTGCAGACTTTGGGCCAGCGCCATGGCATTGGCGCAGTGCCTGTCCATGCGCAGCGCCAGCGTTTTCAGGCCGCGCAGGATCAGAAAAGCGTCCTGCGGCGAGAGAACCGCGCCAGTCATGTCCTTGAGGCCATACAGGCGGATCTGCCGCGCCAGCTCGGGATCGGCGCACACCGCAAGACCGGCGGTCACATCACCGTGGCCGCTGAAGTACTTGGTGGCCGAGTGCAGCACCACATCGGCACCGAGGTCCAGCGGCCTTTGCAGGTAAGGCGTGCAGTAGGTGTTGTCGACCACGGTCAAGGCACCCCGGGCGCGAGCCAAGGCGGCCACCGCCTCAATGTCCGTCATGCGCATGTTCGGATTGGCGGGAGATTCGAAGTACACCACCCGCGTGTTGTCGGTCAGGGCCGATGCCACCGCTGCAAGATTACTCATGTCGACATGCCGAATCTTCACGCCGAATCGGGCCAGCCCATCGCGCATGAAGGCAAAAGTGCAGCCATACAGGGTGGTATCGGCCAGCACCTCCTGGCCCGGCTTGAGCAAGGTCCACAGCGCCGAGGTGATAGCCCCCATGCCCGAGCCAAAGGCGATCGCGGCAGCGCCCGCCTCAAGCGCGGCCACGCGCTGCTCAAGCAGCTGCAAGGTCGGATTGGAAATGCGGGTGTAGAAGTGGCCCGACTCTTCACCTGCAAAGCAGGCAGCGCCGTATTCCACGGAAGGAAACGCAAAGGTCGAGGTTAGATAGATCGGGGGCACCAGAGCGCCGTGGTGCTCGATCGGGTCATAGCCGTGGTGAATGGCGGTGGTTGAAAAACCGAAACGGGACGAAGAGCGAAGCATGAGCAGACCTCCTGAAAGCGATGAAAAATCATAGAATTCAGAGCTTGGAATATGGTTCATATTTTTCGTAAAAAACTTATAAACACAAAAAATTGATCGGCCAAGATGCTATTTAAAGAAAAATTATTCACATGACGGATCAACTGGACCGCCTCGATCGACGGCTGATGGAGCAGCTTCAACTCAACGCGCGCCTGACGGTGGCCGAACTGGCCGAGCAGGTGGCGCTGTCGCCATCGGCCTGCTGGCGTCGGGTCCGTCTGCTCGAAGAAGCCGGCTACATCGAAGCGTACACAGCGCAACTCTCGGCCTCGCGCCTGGGCTATGGCGTGCTGGCCTTTGTCTCATTGATGATGGGCAGCCACGACAAAAAAACCACCCGCGCCTTTGAGATGCGTCTGGCCGAAATCCCCGAGATCATTGCCTGCCACAATGTCTCAGGGCGCTACGACTTCTTGCTGGAAGTGGTGGCCCCCGATTTGCAGGGCTTTGGCGAGTTCACGCGCGATGTGCTGCAAACGCTGCCCGGGGTCAAAGAAATTCATTCGAGCTTTTCTCTCAAACCGGTCAAGGCCAACCGACGACTGCCCATTCCCGACCAGGCCAGCCCGCGCTAGGCGGACCGGACGCATAAAATCATCGGCTTTCCAGCCTTTGCGCCGCCCGATCTGTCCGGGCCACAGCCCGTGCTTCACACCATGACGCCCCGTCGCCTCTTTGTCACCACTGCCCTGCCGTATGCCAATGGCCGCTTCCATATCGGCCACATCATGGAATACATACAGGCCGATATCTGGGTGCGCTTTCAACGGATGCGCGGGCATGAAGTGCATTTCGTCTGCGCGGATGATGCCCACGGAGCGCCGATCATGATCGCCGCCGAGAAGGCCGACCTGAGCCCGCAGCAATTTGTGGCCGGCATCGCCGCTGGGCGCAAACCTTATCTTGACGGGTTTCACATCGGCTTTGACAACTGGCATTCGACCGATGGACCGGAAAATCACCAATTGGCTCAAGCGGTTTACCTCGATCTCAAGAAGGCAGGGCTGATTGAAACCCGGACCATCGAACAATTCTTCGACCCGCAGAAGAACATGTTCCTGCCCGACCGTTTCATCAAGGGCCAGTGCCCCAAGTGCGGCGCGGCCGATCAGTACGGAGACAACTGCGAAGCCTGCGGCGCTGTCTATGCGCCCACCGAACTTAAAAACCCGTATTCGGCCTTGTCCGGCGCGCAGCCGGTACTTAAGCAGTCGGACCATTTCTTCTTCAAGCTCTCCGATCCACGCTGCATCGAGTTTTTGCAGCAGTGGACCACCAGCGGCGCGGTGCAGGCAGAGGTGCTCAACAAGATCAGCGAATGGATCGCACCGGGGGAAGACGGCAAGCCCAAAATGGGCGACTGGGACATCTCACGCGATGCGCCCTACTTCGGCATCGAAATACCGGACGCCCCAGGCAAGTACTTCTATGTCTGGCTCGATGCGCCGATTGGCTATCTCGCCTCGCTGAAAAATTACTTCGCCAAAACCGGCCGCGACTTCGACGCCTTCATGGCCGACCCAGCAACCGAGCAGGTGCACTTCATCGGCAAGGACATCATTACCTTCCATACCCTGTTCTGGCCGGCGATGCTGCATTTCTCGGGACGCAAGGTGCCCAGCCGGGTGTATGTGCACGGGTTTCTGACCGTCAACAACGGCGAGAAGATGAGCAAGAGCCGGGGTACCGGCCTGGATCCGCTGAAATACCTGAGCCTGGGCATGAACCCGCAATGGCTGCGCTACTACCTGGCCGCCAAGCTCAGTGCGCGCAACGAAGACCTCGACTTCAATGCGGAGGACTTCATGCTGCGGGTCAATGCGGACCTGGTGGGCAAGTACATCAATATCGCCAGTCGGGCGGCAGGTTTCCTGACGAAGCGATTTGCCGGCCAACTCACGCACGCCTTTGATGCCCAGGGGATGGCCATCTTGCAGGCGCTGCGCAAGGCCGGGGAGACGATCGCCGAGCACTACGACAGCCGCGAATACGGCAAGGCCACCCGCGAGATCATGGCGCTGGCCGATCAGGTCAATGCCTATGTGGACCAGAACAAACCCTGGGAGCTGGCCAAGGACGAGGCCAACAACGAGAAGTTGCACCAGGTCTGCTCGGTCCTGATCAACGCCTTTGCCCTGCTCAGCCGCTATCTCGCGCCGGTGCTGCCGGCCCTCGCGCGCGAGGTTGAGGCACTGACCGGACTGAATCTTGACCGCTGGGATGCCACCGAGGCTGTCAAAGCCATCGAGCCCTACCAGCACCTGATGCAGCGCGTGACGCCCGAGCAATTGCAAGCTTTGTTTGAACCCTCGCCCGACGAAGCGGCCACGAAATCGGACTCTGACCCCAATTTACCTGACCCCAATTTACCGGGTGGGGAAGCGGTCGCCGGGTCGATTGGCATCGACGATTTCGCCAAGGTCGACCTGCGCATTGCCCGCATCGTTGAATGCGAGCCTGTGGAGGGCTCGACCAAATTGCTGCGCCTGAGCCTTGATGTAGGTGAGGGCCGCTTGCGGCAGGTGTTCTCCGGTATTGCATCGGCCTACAAACCCGAGGAGCTGCGGGGCAGATTGACCGTAATGGTGGCCAATCTGGCCCCGCGCAAGATGAAATTCGGAGTCAGCGAGGGCATGGTGCTGGCCGCCAGCCACGGCGACGAAAAAGCCCATCCGGGCATCTATCTGCTCGAGCCCTGGCCCGGGGCGCAGCCCGGCTTGCGCATACGCTGAAATCGCCGCGAGGGCGCGGCTCCTACACATTCAAACGAGGCCCGCGAGGGGGCGGTGGGAGCGCCGCCCTTGGCGCGATCGAGGGCAAGCACTTGCCCCCGGGGCTTAAAATCCCCCCAGTCCACTTTCCCCTCGCTTGGCCATGTCCCTCTTTCGACGCCCCCACTACACCTCCGGCATCACCGATTTCATCGCCGAGCTTAAAAACAGCAAGCCTGAGCTGGAAGCGCGCCAGCGGCAGGGGCGGTCGATCTGGTGGGAGCCGGCGCTCGAACGCGAGGATGAGCGTGAGTTCGCGCAAGCCCGCGTGTCGCAAAAGGCCTATGTCTACCAGACCAGCGGCCACCCCAACAGCCGATAAGCTCGTCAGAGCGTGCGCCCTTGAACATCCCATCGCATCCCGGCGGTCCGCTGCCCGCGCAGGATTCCTTGCCGGTCGCGGCGCCCGATGAGACACCGGTCATTCCGGACATGCCAGAGGTGGTCGATCAAGTGGCCCTGGCCCGGCTCTACGGTGAGCCGCTGTTTGCACTGCCCCAGGACCTCTACATCCCCCCGGACGCGCTGCGAGTTTTTCTGGAGGCCTTCGAGGGACCTCTGGATCTGCTGCTCTACCTGATCCGTAAGCAGAACTTCAACATCCTCGACATCCCCATGGCTGCGGTTACGCGGCAATACCTCAGCTATGTCGAGGATATCCGCGCCACCAATCTGGAGCTGGCCGCCGAGTATCTGCTGATGGCCGCGATGCTGATCGAAATCAAGTCGCGCATGTTGTTGCCCCCCAAGAAAACCGCCGAAGGCCAGGAGCCTGAGGATCCGCGGGCCGAATTGGTGCGCCGCTTGCTTGAGTACGAACGCACGAAGCTGGCCGCCCAGAGACTGGGCGAGAGCCCACAGCTGGGCCGCGATTTCGTGCGCGCCCAGATTTATGTCGAGCAAGCCTTGCAGCCTCGCTTTCCTGATGTGCACTTGCCCGATCTGCAGCAGGCTTGGCTCGACATCGTCAAGCGGGCCAAGCTGGTGCAACACCATGTCATCACCCGCGAGCAACTCAGCGTGCGCGAACACATGAGCCTGGTCCTCAAAACCTTGCAGGGCCGGCGCTTCGTCGAATTTGAAAAACTTTTTGACCTTGAGCGGGGTCTGCCTGTGATGGTGGTGACCTTTATCGCCTTGCTGGAACTGGCCAAGGAAGGCCTGGTCGATGTCACCCAAGCCGAAGCCTACGCGCCCATCTATGTGCGGCTGGCCTACACACCGGCCTGAGCACCTCGGCTAACGACAGGGTTGTTCGCTTGCGCGAAACGGCGCGCTGGCTACACTGCGGGCCCCTCGTGCTTGCAAGTGCCTCCCACCCGCAACTCAACTCATGATCTCGAACTCTCCTGATTCCTCCCGTTTGAAGGAACCGGCCTCCCCCTACGGCACCTTGCCACCGTCGAGCGTGCCGGCCTCGCGACGCCCGCTGAGTCTGACGCGCTTGCGCGAGATGCACAGCAGCGGAGAAAAAATCGTCATGCTCACCGCCTACGATGCCACTTTCGCAGCCGTGGCTGATGCGGCCGGGGTCGAGGTCATTTTGGTCGGGGACTCGCTGGGCATGGTCTGCCAGGGCCTGAGCAGCACCGTCAGCGTCACACTGGACACCATGCGCCACCACACTGAAAGCGTGGTGCGTGGTCTGCGCCGGGTGCAGGGGACAGCCTGGGTCATTGGCGACCTGCCTTTTGGCTCGTACCACGAATCACGGGAACAAGCGCTGCGCAGTGCCTTGGTCTTGATGCAGGCTGGCGCGCACATGATCAAGGTCGAAGGCGGCGGCTGGACGGCGGAGGTGGTGCGCTTTCTGGTCGAGCGGGGCATCCCCGTATGCGCCCATCTGGGCCTGACACCGCAAACCGTCCATGCGCTCGGCGGCTACCGGGTGCAGGGGCGCGACGACGATGCCGCAGCCACGCTCAAACGCCAGGCCCATGAACTGCAAGATGCCGGGGCAGCCATGCTGGTCCTGGAGATGGTCCCGGCCCGCCTGGCTGCCGACCTGACTGTTCAATTGACGCGCTGCGCCACCATTGGCATCGGCGCCGGTCAAGGCACCGCCGGCCAGGTCCTGGTGATACATGACATGCTGGGCATCAATCTGGGCAAGAATCCCAAGTTCGTGCGTAATTTCATGGACGGTGCCAGCAGCGTGCGCCAGGCCATGCAGGCCTATGTGCAGGCGGTCAAAAGTGGGCAGTTTCCCCAAGACGACATCCACGCCTGGTAGTCCCTGGCACCACAGTTAAAGTGCAAGTCAGCGCAGCAAGCCCATGAATATCGTTCACACCATCGAGCAACTGCGTGCGGCGCTGGCGAGCAGCCGCCACCCGGCTTTCGTGGCCACCATGGGCAATTTGCACCGTGGACATCTGGCTTTGGTCAGACAAGCCCAGCAAAGCGGCGACTTCACCGTAGCCAGCATCTTCGTCAATCGCCTGCAATTTGCACCGCACGAAGACTTTGACAGCTATCCGCGTACCTTCGAGGCCGATGTGCAAGCCCTTCGCGATGCCGGCTGCAAACTGCTGTTTGCACCGGCTGAGGCCGATCTCTACCCGCAGGCCCAGACCTTTCGGGTGCAGCCCGATCCGGCGCTGGCCGACATCCTTGAGGGTCAGTTCAGGCCTGGCTTCTTCACGGGGGTTTGCACCGTGGTGTTCAAGCTGTTTCAGGCCATCTTTGCCGGTAAAAGCGAGGGCACGGCACTCTTTGGCCTGAAAGACTACCAGCAGCAGTTGATCATCCGGCACATGGTGCGGCAATTTGCGCTGCCCATGACGATTGCCACCGGCGCCACGCAGCGTGACCCCGACGGCCTGGCCCTGTCCTCGCGCAATGGCTACCTCAGTCCCTCAGAAAGAGCCGAGGCCGTGGCCTTGCCGCGCGCCCTGCAGGCTTTGGCCACGGCCGCGCGCGGCTGCAACGCCGGGCAACTGCCAGAGCTGGAGGCGCAGGCCCTGCGGGCTCTGCAGGCACGCGGCTGGCAAGCCGATTACCTGACCGTGCGCCAACGCGAGAACCTGCTGCCCCCGCAAGGCGCGCTCGAGGGTCAGGCCCTGGTGGCCCTGGGGGCTGCGCGCCTGGGTCGCACCCGCCTGATCGACAACCTTGAGTTCTGAGTAGAACCTTAAAAATGGTAAATCCTGCCACCCGTACCCTTCGAACTGCGTGGCACACAATGAGCTTCCTCGAGGAAGCGCTGTAGACTCGCCGCCCGTCGGGGGTCAACCCTGACCGGATAAGCCCTAAAGACAAAAGGGCGGCACGGTAGCTATAAAGACAGGTTTTTCGGAGACAAGATTCGTGCAATTCCTGCAGCTGGTTATCAGTGGCATCGCCTTGGGCTGCATCTACGGCCTGATCGCCTTGGGCTTTGTGCTCATCTACAAGGCGACAGAGACCGTGAGTTTTGCGCAAGGCGATCTGATGATGCTTGGCGCCTTCGGCGGCATGGTCTGCATGACTGTGCTGGGTTTGCCCTTCTGGCTTTCGGTTCTGGCGGCCATGACGGCCATGGGCTTGATGGGTCTGCTCATCGAGCGGGCGCTGATCCGGCCCATCCTGGGGCAACCGGCGTTTTCGATTGTCATGCTCACCATCGGCGTGGGCTATTTGGCGCGCGGGCTGATCACCATGCTCCCCGGCATAGGTACCGACACCCATGTTTTGCCGGTGCCTTACAAGGACGCCTTGCTGCAACTGGGGGGGCTCATCATTCCAGTGGAACAACTGATGGTGATGATCTTCACCGCCGTACTGTGTGCGGCCCTGTTCGCGCTGTTTCGTTACACCAAGCTTGGCATTGCCATGCAGGCCTCCTCGCAAAACCAGTTGGCGGCTTACTACATGGGCATTCCGGTCAAGCGACTCAACGGCTTGGTTTGGGCCCTGGCGGCGCTCATGGCAGCCATTGCAGGCTTGCTGCTGGCGCCCATCACCTTCGTGCATGCCAATATGGGCCTGATCGGTCTGAAAGCCTTTCCAGCGGCGGTGGTGGGCGGCTTTACCAGCCTGCCCGGCGCCATCGTCGGCGGCATGATCATCGGGGTGGTGGAGTCGCTGGCCGGCTTCTACCTGCCCGAGGGCTTCAAGGACATTGCCGCCTATGTGGTGGTGCTCATCATGCTCATGGTCAAGCCCAATGGGCTGTTCGGTGAACAACTGCGGAAGAAAGTCTGATGCGCTTTATCTTCAAGACCAGTTACGAGCAAGACCTGCGGCTGGCCAAGCATGAGGGCCACCGCTTCTGGTACGGGCTGCTCGGCTTGTTTCTGCTCGCCGCGCCCTGGCTGCTGTCCGAGTACTTGCTGGCGCAGCTGACCTTCATCCTCATCTACTCGGTGGTCGGCCTGGGCCTGATGATGCTGGCCGGCTTCACCGGTCTGTTCTCCATCGGCCATGCGGCCTTCCTGGGCGTGGGGGCTTACACCCAGGCCGTGCTGACACAAATGGGCTGGCCCTTTCCTCTGGCCATGGCGATGGCCGGACTGCTGTCGGCGGCTGTGGGCGTGGTGGTGGGTCTGCCGGCGCTGCGGGTCAAGGGCATCTACCTGGGCATCGCCACACTGGCTTTCGGCTTCATTGTGGAGGAAGTGTTTGCCCGATGGGACAGCGTCACCGGCGGCAACACCGGTAAAACCGTAGGCGCGCCTGCCATGTGGGGCTGGGTCGCCGATAGCGCCCCCTCCTTCTACTTTATTTGTCTGGTGGTCACGGTGCTGGCCACCCTTGCCTGCCTCAATCTCTTGCGCTCGCCGACGGGCCGTGCTTTTGTTGCGATACGCGATTCCGAGATTTCAGCGCAAAGCATGGGCATCCATCTGGCGTACTACAAGACCCTGAGCTTTGCCTTGTCGGCGGCACTGGCCGGCATCGGCGGTGCGCTGTACGCGCACCAGATCCGCTTTCTCACGCCCGATCAATTCAACATCATCCAATCCATCGACCTTCTGCTGATGGTGGTGATTGGCGGGCTGGGCTTTATTCACGGGGTATTTCTGGGCGCCATCTTCTTGATTGGCCTGCCGCAGGCGATCTCCGTGGTCAAAGACTTTTTGCCCGAGGCTATCGGGGCTGCGCCCGGCCTTAAAGCGGTGGTCTATGGCGCGGTGCTGATCGCCTTCGTGCTGTTCGAGCCGATGGGTCTGTACGGTCGCTGGCTCAAGATCCGCACCTATTTGCAGCTGTTTCCCTTCTATCGCAAGGGCATGTTCAAGCGACAAAAATCTTTCCAGAAATCGGACCGCCTCAAATGAGAACCGACCGTCCCCGGGCTCTGTCAGGAGCCCCCTCATGACAGCGCCGCTGCTCCAGGCCAGCGATCTGACCGCGCGCTTTGGTGGCGTGCTGGCGGTCAACCAGGTCAGCTTTGAGGTGCAACCCGGCGAGGTCTTCACCCTGATCGGGCCCAACGGCGCGGGTAAAACCACCGTCTTCAACCTGATCAGCCGCATCTACACGCCAACGGCCGGACGCATCGAATACCTCGGTCCCCAGGGGCCGCTCACCCTGACCGATCTGCCGGCGCATCGGGTCGCCGGTGTGGGCATTGCCCGTACCTTCCAGAACATCGAGTTGTTCGAGCATGCCACGGTCTTGCACAACCTGCTGATAGGCTGCCACACCCACCGCGGCAGCGCCCCCTGGCAAGACCTGTTTTTTGGCAGCACAGTGCGGCAAGCGGAGTTGCGCTCGCGCGAACAGGCCGAGAAAGTGATCGAGTTCCTTGATCTGCAGCACTACCGCGACACGCTGGTGGCCGGCCTGCCCTATGGCGTGCGCAAGGTGGTCGAGCTCGGCCGCGCCCTGTGCACCGAGCCGCGCCTGCTGCTGCTTGACGAGCCCTCCTCGGGCCTGAATGTCGAAGAAACCGATGACATGGCGTTCTGGATTCAAGACATACAACAGGACCTGGGCATCACCGTGCTGATGGTCGAACACGATATGTCGCTGGTCTCGCGCGTCTCCGATCGTGTGCTGGCGATGAACCAGGGCCAGGTCCTGGCCCTGGGCACCCCCTCGCAAGTCCAGAACAACCCAGCGGTCATCGAGGCCTACCTGGGCACCGCCGACGATGTGGCCTCGCTGCGTCGACCCGCGGCCAGTACCGGAGCGCGCTCATGAGCACCGTGGCTGAGGGCGAACTGCTGCTGGAGTTGGCCAATGTGGAGAGCGCCTACGGCCCGATCCGGGCCATTCGGGGCGTGAGCCTGAAAGTTCGGCGCGGCCAGGTGGTCACGGTGCTGGGCTCTAATGGGGCCGGCAAAACCACCATCCTCAAAACGATCTCGGGCATCATCGACCCGCGCAAAGGACAGGTCCATTTCCGCGGCCAGGACATCACCGCCCGCGACCCGGCCGACATCGTGCAGCGCGGCCTGTCACATGTACCTGAGGGGCGCGAGGTCTTCCCACTGCTGTCGGTCCATGACAACCTGCTCATGGGCGCCTACACCCGCAGCGACCGTGATGGTGTGGCGCGCGATATAGAAACCGTCTACGGCTACTTTCCCATCCTGCGCGAGCGGTCCGCACAGGATGCGGGTTTGCTTTCGGGCGGCCAGCAGCAGATGCTGGCCATCTCGCGCGCCCTGATGGCCCGGCCGCAGCTGATCCTGCTCGACGAGCCCAGCCTGGGTCTGTCGCCCAAACTGACCCGCGAAATCTTTGAAATCGTGGTTCGCATCAACCGCGAGCGCGGCACCACCATCTTGCTGGTTGAGCAAAATGCCAACATGGCGCTCAATGCGGCCGATCACGGCTATGTGCTGGAGAACGGGCGCATCGTCATGGAAGACAGCTGCGATCGGCTGCGCGAAAAAGACGACATCCGCGAGTTCTATCTCGGACTCAAGGACACCGGTGTACGCGGCGAGCGGCGCTGGAAGAAAAAGAAAAACTGGCGCTAGAACCATGAACCTCTGGCAAACCGACCAAATCCAGGCACAGACACGCGTGGTGCTTGAGGGGCAGACCATCCCGGCCCTGTTCTGGAACGCGGTGCAGCAGCGCGGCGAGACCGTCTGGCTGCGCCAAAAGGAACTGGGGATCTGGCGCAGCCAGACCTGGCAGCAGGTGGGGCAGGTGGTGCGCGAGATCGCCGGCGGCCTGCTCAGCCTGGGACTGGCCCGAGGCGAGGTCGTCTCCATCCTGGCCAACACCCGTCGCGAATGGGTCATGACCGACCTGGCCGTGCTCAGCTGCGCCGCCGTCTCCAATGGCATCTATCCCACCGACGCGGCCGCGCAGGTGCAATACCTCTGCGAGGATTCGGGCACCACTGTCCTTTTTGTGGAGGACGACGAGCAACTCGACAAGGCCCTGGAAGTGCGCAGCCAACTCAAGCAGTTGCGCAAGATCGTGGTCTTCGATGTGCAGGGCTTGCGTGGCCTGCAAGACCCCATGGTGATCAGCCTGGAGCAGTTGTGCCAGGCCGGCCGCGCGTATCTGGCGGCCCAGCCACAGGCCCTGCAAGACCGCGCAGCCCAGGTGGCAGCCGGCGATCTGGCGATCCTGGTCTACACCTCGGGCACGACCGGCAAGCCCAAGGGGGCGATGCACACCCACGACGCGCTGGTCTATACCGTGCATGGCTACAACACCCTGATTTCGCGCCACGAGTCCGACGAAACCATGTGCTTCCTGCCCCTGTGCCATATCGCCGAGCGGGTTGGCGGCGAATACTTTTCTCTCTACACAGGCTGCAAGCTCAACTTCGTGGAAAACCCTGAGACGGTTCCCGAAAATGTGCGCGAGATCGCGCCCACCGTCTTTACCGCGGTACCGCGTGTATGGGAAAAGTTTTACTCCGGCGTGATGATCGCGCTCAAGGAGTCGAGCCGACTGCAGCAATTGCTCTACGGTTGGGCCATCGGGGTCGGATACCGGGTGGCCGACGCGGTGGTGGCTGGCAGCCGGGTCGGTGTGGGCCTGCGGCTGCAGTTTCGCCTGGCGCGCCTGCTGGCCCTGGACAACACCCGCAAACTCATCGGCATACACCGGGCCCGCTACTGCGTCACGGGCGCCGCGCCTATCTCGCCTGACCTGGTACGCTGGTATCTGGCGTTGGGCGTCCCCATGCTCGAAGTGTGGGGAATGACCGAGACCTGCGGCGCCTCCACCGGCAACCCGCCGCATGCCATCAAACCCGGCAGCATAGGCCCGGCGGCCGGCTTCAACGAGGTGCGCATCGCGCCGCAGACCGGTGAAATCCTGGTGCGCGGACCGAATGTCTTTAAGGGCTACCTCAACCTGCCCGAGAAGACCGCCGAAGCACTCGATGCTCAGGGCTGGCTGCATACCGGGGATGTGGGCGTCATGGATGAGCAGGGCTACCTGCGCATCACCGACCGCATGAAAGACATCATCATCACCGCCGGTGGCAAAAACATCACGCCCACCGAGCTGGAAAATGAGCTCAAGTTCTCGCCCTACATCACCGATGCGGTGGTTATCGGAGACCGGCGGCCCTACCTGGTGGCCATCGTCATGATCGACCAGGATAATGTCGAGAAATTTGCGCAGGACCGGGAAATCCCCTTCAGTAATTACGCCAGCTTGACGCGGGCGCCGGAGGTGCAAGAATTGATCCAAGCCGAACTGGATCGGGTCAACGCCAAGTTTGCCCGCGTCGAGCAAATCAAGAAATTTTTCCTGCTCGATAAGCAACTGAGCGCCGAGGACGAAGAACTCACGCCCACCATGAAGCTCAAGCGCAAACTGGTTGAAAACAAGTACGCCGCGCAGATAGAAGCGATGTACCGGTAAACCTCATCATCACCGAAGGAGCATTCCATGACCCATCGCGCCAAGGCGCTCGCACTCGCCGTCTCCACCGTCACGCTGGCACTGTCTGCCGGCTTGGCCCAGGCTCAATCGCAGGGCGTGAGCAAGACTGAAATCACCCTGGGTTCGATCCAGGACCTCTCTGGCCCCCTGGCCGGATTCGGCAAGCAGATCCGCTCGGGCATGCAGTTGCGCGTGGACGAGCTCAACGAACAGGGCGGTGTGGCCGGGCGCCGCATCAAGCTGCTGGTCGAAGACTCGGGCTACGACCCCAAGCGCGCCGTGCTGGCCGCGCAAAAGCTGGTCAACCAAGACAAGATCTTCGCCATGGTGGGTCACATCGGCACCGCCCAGAACCTGGCGGCCATGCCGGTGCAGTTCGAGAAAAATGTCGTCAACTTCTTCCCGGTGACCGCAGCGCGCGAGATGTACGACCCCTTCCACCGGCTCAAGTACTCCTTCGCCGCCACCTACTACGACCAGATCCGGCTGGCCACGCCGCGCCTGGTCAAGGAAAAAGGTGCCAAGAAGGTTTGCTCCATCTATCAGGACGACGAATTCGGCCTGGAGGTGCAGCGCGGTGCCGACGAGGGCCTGAAAACCCTGAACATGACCATGGTGGAAAAAACCACCTTCAAGCGCGGCTCAACCGACTTCACCTCGCAGGTGGCCCGCCTGAAAGCGGCCGAGTGTGACTTCGTGGTGCTGGGCACCCTGATCCGCGAGACCATCGGCACCATTGCGACAGCGCGCCGTACCGGCTTTAACCCCACCTTCCTGGGCTCCAGCGGCGCCTACACCGACCTGATCCACAAGCTCGGCGGGCCAGCCATGAACGGCCTGTACGCCGCCATGTCGGTGCAAAACCCCTACCTCGACGAGGCCTCGCAGCCGCTGCGCTTCTGGGCCAACAAGTACAAAACCAAGTTCAACGAGGACCCGACCGTGTTCTCGGTCTACGGCTACTTCGTCATCGATGCCTTCATCCGCGCCGCGCAAAAAGCCGGCACCAACCTGAGCACCGACAGCTTCGTCAAGGCCATGGACACCATGGTGATTCCGCCGGACATCTTCGGCAGCGCCGAGATGACCTTCAGCCCCACCAAGCGATTGGGCAGCAACCTCTCGCGCCTGTCGCAGATCCAGGATGGCCGCTGGAAGGTCGTATCGGAGTACCTCAAGTAAGTCCGCGAAGAGGCGCGGTAGAGCCCTCCGCGTCTCTTTGAGCCCCGTCTTATTGCGACCCATCGCGCCGGGGGAGGCGCTCCTACACGCTCTGAGCAGGCCAGTGGGGGGTGGGAGTCGCGCCCTCGCGGCGATGGTTTGCCTGTGGGAGCCGCGCCCTCGCGGCGATGTCAGCGCTTCTTTTGGGGACGCTGCCAGTTGGCAACTGACATCTGCTTGCCGCGCGCAACCGTCAGGGCGCCGGGCGGCGTGTCTTCGGTGATGGTCGAGCCGCCGCCTATGGTCCCACCGGCCCCGAGAGTCACCGGGGCCACCAGCACGCAGTTGCTGCCCACATGGACATCGTCTTCAATCACCGTACGGTGCTTGTTGGCTCCGTCGTAATTGGCGGTGATACTGCCGGCGCCATAGTTCACCCGCGCCCCCACCGAGGCATCGCCCAGATACGCCAGGTGGTTGGCCTTGGTACCTTCAGCCAGAGTGGCGTTCTTGACTTCCACAAAATTGCCGATGTGCACCTGTCGGGCCAAGCGCGTACCCGGTCGCAAGCGCGCAAATGGGCCGATGCGGGCATCCTCACCCACCTCCACGCCAGCCGCCTCGCCATCGATATGGGTAAAGGGTGCAATGATGGTTCCGTCGGCAATTGAGGCCTGGGCAATCACGCAATGCGCGCCAACACGCACGCCGGCACCGAGCTCAACACGCCCCTCGAAGACGCAGCCCACATCGATCTCCACATCGGGCCCGCACAGCAACTGGCCACGCAGGTCAAATCGGCCGGGGTCGGCCAAACGCACGCCCTCAGCCATCAGCCGCTCGGCTTGCTCACGCTGAAAGATGCGCTCGAGCTCAGCCAGCTGGGCCGGGCTGTTGACTCCGGCCACCTCGCTGGCTTTATCGATGCAATGGGCCACCACGGGCGCGCCATCGGCGACCGCAAAGCGGACGATATCGGTCAGGTAGTACTCCTGCTGGGCATTGCGCTGATCCAGCCGTCCCAGCCACTGCCGCAAAAGCCGCGTCGGCAGGGCCATGATGCCGCTGTAGACCTCAGTGATGCACCGTTGCTGCGCGGTGGCATCTTTGTGCTCGACGATGGCCTGCACTGCGGAGCCCTGGCGCAGTACCCGACCATAGCCGGTGGGGTCAGGCAGCTGCAAGGTCAGCAGCGCGAGCTTCTGGCCCTGGCCAAGCGCCAGCAGGTCACGCAAGGTCTCGGGACGGGTCAGGGGCACATCCCCCGAGAGCACCAAGGTTGTGCCATCGTCCTGCAAGAAAGGCAGAGCTTGCTGCACCGCGTGGCCGGTGCCCAGCTGGGGCTGCTGCAGCGCAAACACAGGCTGTAAGCCCTCGAGCCCCAGTGAGCCGACACAGGCCCGCACCACCTCGGCCTGATGGCCGACAATGACCACCGCCTGGCGGGCCGATAACTGTACGGCGGTGTCAAGCACACGACCAAGCAAAGCACGACCGCCTAAACGGTGCAACACTTTGGGCCGTTCGCTCTTCATGCGGGTGCCCTTGCCCGCAGCCATGATGACTACATCGAGCGGGCCAGCGCTAACCATCGGATTTGCCATGACATCATCCCCGGGGGCCTTGCCCCTGAAACTTTTGAGGATTATCGGCGCTGGGCTGCTGGTGCTGCTGCTGGGCGCCTGCAGCGCGGTCAAGCTGGCCTACAACAATGGTCACGAGCTGGCCTGGTGGTATCTGAGCGATTACCTTGATGTGCAGGGCGAAGACAGCGCGGTTTTGCGGCGGGCGGCGCATCAAATGCACGAGTGGCACCGCCGCAAGCAGCTCGCCTCCTCGATCGATCTCATGCGCAGCTGGCAGCGGCCGATGGCCGGGAATTTGAGCAAGGAACAGGTTTGCCGCATGGTCGACGAAGCTTGGCAGCGCGCAGCGGCGCTGCCTGGTCTGGTTCAGGCCCTGGACCTGCCCACCCTGCAACTGCTGTCGCGCCTGAGTCCGCGCCAACTGGCCGCCATGGAGCGGGAGTTTGCCAAGAGCAACCGAAAATTCCTGGACAAGTATGTGGAGGTCACTGGCCCAGAGTTACTCCAGACGCGGCTCGATGCCGGACTGTCGCGCGCGCGCTGGCTCTACGGTTCGCTCGGTCGGGCGCAGGAACAGGCTCTTCGCGATGCAATCATGGCCTCACCCTGGGACACCCGACAGTCCCTGGCCGCGCGCGTCAAGCGGCAACAGGACATCGTGCTGACGCTGCGTCAGCTGTCACAAAACCAGGCCACGCCCGAGCAAACGCGTAGCGCCCTGCGCGATCTGTTGCTGCGGCAATTCGACCCACAAGATGCGGCCGAGCGCGAACGGATGGCCGCCATGCGCCAGCAGGTCTGCGCGGTACTGACGCAACTGCACGCCAGCACCACGCAGGCGCAGCGCAACAAGGCCCAGGACACCCTGGCCCAAACCGCCGCCGACCTCGCCAGCCTGCTTCCGGTCGCACAGGCCCCGCAGACTCAGGCCCGTCAGCCCCAAAGGCTTGCGGCAGCGTCGATCGCCCGCTCAGGGGGCCCGAGAGGCTCGCAGGTGTACTGCTGTGAGCGGCGGCTCTTGCACTACCAGAACCATCCAAACCAACGCTCTGCGCCTCGGTGCCATCCCGGCCAACCCATCGAACTATGGAGTGGGTATTCGCCACACCTTCTAATCCCCCCGCTGGCCCTTAGCCAGCTTGAGGTTTAGCAAGTCTCCAAACCCCGCCTGGGAAACTAGGCGGGGTTTTTTCTTGGGCACTGTGCGCGGCTGAGTCGTACGCTCCAGCTCGGCTTTTTGTACCTTTTCAGGCTCATTGCAGCTTGTTAGTTCGTTGCCTCCAAGCAACTCTCTCTGCGCGTGGAGCCAGCGTCTAAAACAGGCAGCCCGGGCCAGGTGCCTCAGGTGCTGCTTTCGTCCAGACCCTCGTGGCTCAAGTGCTGCACATCACCCCAGCCGACCAGGGTAAAACCCTGGGGTGACCACAGCAGGCGGTTGATGGCGGCATTGCCCAGATCCCAGCTGCGTGGGGCTTGCAGGTGCTGGCCGGTGGCGGCGCGGTAAAGCACATCCATCACGCCGCCGTGTCCCACCAGCGCGATTTGCTCGCCGGTATGGGCGGCGGCCAGACGCTCGCAGGTACTGACCACCCGCTCATAGAGTTGCGCCAGCGATTCGCCGCCTTCTGGGGCAAAGTTGGGGTCGCGCTTGCGCCAGCGCAGGGCCTGCTCAGGCAATTCGGCCTCGATTTGAGCAAATGTGCGGCCCTCGAACAGGCCAAAGCTGCGCTCGCGCAGGCCGGGCTGGGCGGTAATCGGTGCACCGACGGCTTGGGCCAGGTAGCGACCGGTCTCAAAAGCACGGCTGAGGTCGCTGGCGTAGACCGCAGCAATATCGGAGTCGGCCAGCGCCTGCGCGAGTTGCTGCGCTTGCCAGTGGCCGCGCTCATTGAGCGCAATGTCGAGATGCCCCTGGATGCGGGTGTCCACATTCCAGGCGGTTTCGCCATGGCGTATGGCGATGATGCGGGTGGGTTGGTCCATGGCACCTATTTTGGCGCGGTGGACCGCGCTCAGCGCGGGATCTGCACATTCACCCGGCGCGGCCCAGGCGGTGGCGAGGGAAAGCCGCTGAGCGCCGCATCAAGCAGGGCAGGCATCAGGGCGCGGCCGTCGGCCCAGAGGCCACTGTGCCGGGCCCGGGTTTCGTAGACCACCGCATAGCTGCGGCTGTCGCGGATGAGGATCTGCACCTCGCGGATGTACAGCGGCGGCTCGTAGCGCATGATGGGAAACATCATGCCAATCTGGCTGCCGGCCGTGCCTGCGCCGATGGACACGCTCGGAAAGGGGGGCCAGCTGCCGCTGTAGCCGGGCTGCACCACGGTGGTGGCGCTCAGTTGCACCACCAGAAGCGCCGCCTCGGGGTAGTGCACCAGACCGAACTTGCCCAAGGCCGACTGAGCCATGGCCTCGAGCTGCTCCTGGCCGGGCTCGCCGCCGGTTTGTTGTGAGGGCAGGCGCTCAAAGCGGTAGGTGCTGCCTGGTGCAGCCGGCTTGTCTGACCAGCGCGCATGGCTGATCACCTCGTTGTCGATGAGCCTCATGCCGGAGCAACCGGCAATCAGGCTCAGGAGCACTGCAAGCAAGAGCCTGG
>Ga0194133_10002607_pt1 | contig 27408 bp, 9 predicted proteins | sample TA2KigOf40mmetaG_FD_155448 | JGI IMG/M metagenome (GOLD analysis project Ga0194133, IMG submission 155448) | Freshwater microbial communities from Lake Tanganyika, Tanzania - TA2015055 Kigoma Offshore 40m | ecosystem: Environmental > Aquatic > Freshwater > Lake | place: Tanzania: Lake Tanganyika... | reverse complement strand
TTTTGAATTTCATGTCACATTTTGGATTAAAAAAATAATTCCATTAAAAAGATCCTTTTTTAATCAAACTAGATGCTTTGCAGTTTTTAAAAATATAAATACAATTAGGATGAGTCAAAAACTCATTCAGTTATTAAGCTTTAAACCCATGTCAAAATTAGCCTTCCACACCCTGTAGATTCTGCAAACTGGTTTACAAAGCTAGATTTGAAGGAAAGAGATTTAGTTCCCAGAGCGAGGTATGACGTGAACCCGATACTTTCCTTAAGATATTTGCAAGGATCAAACAAAAAACTTAAATCAGCTAGCAAACTCTTTCATATTTTCAGATATTTGATCAATTTTGTATTTGACTCCAGTAATATGTAGATAATTTTCACCCTCTTGGGAATATTTTTCTAACCCAAATAGTTAATTGAAGATAATTTAAAAGTATTTTCTATCTAAGAGTGAAAAATTTATATGATTAAATTTCTGCCAGACAAAGAAATCTTAAAAGTATGTGTCATCCATGTGCGTCACTTTCAATCTCTTATCATCTGTGATGCTGTTAAATTTCTTCAATGGGTGTGGATAAATCTGTTGACCAAATGTTTTTTCAGGTATAAAATGATTGATGGTCAAAAGATAATCTCATTCTTTTGGTGGAGATTGTATTGAAAGGAAATAGAAATGATAATACTGGCCTTACTTTTTGGCTTCTTTGCCACTATTGCACTTGCAGATGTCAAGACCTACAAAGGGTAAGAAAACATGAAAAATTTTTATAAAAGGTAGCACTTTAATGTTTATTTCATTTGTAGATTTACTGTGCTGAGGACTGACATTCTCACCCAATTTCAAAGTGATGAGCTCAATAAACTTGAAGAGCTGGTGAGTTGAGATACCAAATTAAATGAAAGAATATTAATTGGACTTTTTGTCATAAAGGATATCTTCAGCTTTTGGAAATCACCTAGACAAGGTGCCTCAGCTGATGTTATGGTCAGCGAAAATGATCTGGAGACTTTAAAAGAGAATTTCAGGAGAATCAATTTGTCTTTCAATACAATGGTTCAAGACGTCGAAGAGTAAGTTGGGTATAAATTAAAATTGATTTAACATTAAATGATGTTCTCTGTCGCTTTCATAGGCTTATCAAATCATCTGACAAAGTTATGAGCTTCAACAAAGTTCAGAGGAAAATGGATTGGAACAATTATTATGATCACGCTTCTGTAAGTGACTTAAGAAAATCTGAGCAATAAAAACTGAAATGGGTTTATCATTCTGATTTCTGAAAAATAATATAGTTATTTTTCTCTTTAAAAGATTAATGCTTACATCGACGATTTGGCTTCAAGGTTTGACTTTGTCAAATCAGTCTCAATTGGAAATAGTAATGAGGGTCGAGACATGCGTGTTATCCAAATTTCAAAAGCTGGAGAAGGAAAACCCAATATCTTCATTGAAGCCGGTATGAAAAAGAAAGCAATTATAAAACCCATATACAATCTAAATTAAAATATTTTAGGTATTCATGCTCGTGAATGGATTGCACCAGCGATGGCAACTTACATTATGAGAGAATTAGTGGAAAGAAATGCTTCAAACTACATTGTAAGCTCTTCATTCTAGAATCTGATTAAAATCAAAAGCTCAAAATGAAATCCTTAATCAGGACAATTTGAATATCCACATTTTGCCCAGCGCTAACCCAGATGGCTATGAGTATTCCAGAGATTCTGACAGGCTTTGGCGAAAGACACGTTCAAAAACAGGATCAATTGTTGGATGTAAGGGAGTTGATGGGAATAGAAACTGGGATGTTAACTTTGGTGGTAAGTCCACAGAAGTAAGAAATCTTCCTTTAAAAATCTATCTATTATTTGATTAGGATCTGGAGCAAGCAGTAATAAATGCTTTGATGATTATCATGGACCTGAACCTTTCTCTGAAATTGAAATGAAAAACATAAGGGATTATGTTTTGAAACTGAAACCTACCCCAATCCTTGCTTTATGTCTTCATAGTTATTCCCAACTTTGGATGTATCCATACGGATACAAAGCAAATACCTTTCCTTCAAATGTCAACGAAATAGTAAGTCATATTTTAAAAAAGGGGTTTCTTAAAATCACGAAATCAAGATTTGATTTGTTGAATAGAAAGCATTAGGAGAGCGGGCAGTGGCAGCAGTTAAAGCAGTCCATGGAACTGTTTTTGATCCCATCAACTCAGCAGATTTATGTAAGACATTTGTGACCATAGCTTTTTCATGACAAAAATATGATTGATTCCATAAAGATCCAGCCTCTGGAGCATCTGATGATTGGTACAAAGAAGTTCTACAAGCCAGATTCACCTACACAGTGGAATTAAGAGATACTGGAAAAAATGGATTCATTTTACCAGCCAACCAGATCATACCAAGGTATGAAAAGACTCAAAATGTTAATTTGTGTATAGAGCCTGATTAAATTTTTCCTCAGTGGTGAAGAGCTTTGGGCTGGTCTTCAAGTTGTCTTCGATGAGATGGTGAAACTTTCATCAGAATAAGGATTTCTCATTGTCATTATTTATTTTGAGAAATTGAAACTGGACAAATCTCATTTTTTAACTAAAAAATTTTGCACCTTATTTCCAATCAAAAATAAATTTCAAATATTAAAAACATTTTTTTTTCATCCTTTGTGAATGTTGATTGTACTCCATCCAAACTTTGGGATTTTGAAATTAAGGTTCATTAAGCTTTACAGTGTCAGGGTTGCCTAAGCAGGGATCAAATAAAGATTAAATCCCTCAAATATTTTCCTCTGCTGAGTTCCATAACCCACTTTTGATTCTAAAAAACCATGGCTACTTTCCATGTAAAAACTCATACGTTCCATTATTCTGTCAATTAAACAACTTTGGTTGTCTAATAATAAATAGGGTGCATTGACACATCAATCAAGGAAATTCAAAGGTTTATCAAAGAAGGAAATATAACATAAAAGTTTTGATGTGTAATCAATGTTGAAAAAGAATAATTAACTTGCATCACAAACTATCTAAAATTTCAGCTTTTTCTATTTTTTTGTTGATATATAAAAATTTTACAGTCAAGTAGAGATGAAATGAATCCTTGTTGGCTGAAATTGTTTTAGAATTTGGCATCACCAGAGGGAAATTTTACAGAATTGATGTTCAGCTGTGCAATTTAAAATCAAAGAAAAAAAATTAACTTAGGTTTGTTTGTCGTTGGAAATACATTTTTAAGATGGTCAAGATTCACAGGAGGTACCTATCATGTACAATTTTATTGTCATACTGATTTGACTAGAAGTCATTCTATTAGTCATTTTGTCAACTTGACATCCTTTCTTGATTATATAAAACTATAAAAGTTAGTACATTGGGACATTCTTGATTTATTGTGTGCATGAAAATGATGAAGTTATCTATTTTACTTTTTGTGTCAATTTTTTGTTTCCAGAACACCATTGCAGGTAGTTTGATATGCCAAACTTATAACTATTGTAATTAAAAAAATGAACTGATATAATTTGATTTTTTTAAAAGACCCATGCTCTGGTCGCTTTCACTGGTGGAGCTCAAGCTGGGCAGGTGCTGCAGGTAAGATTGTCTTCAGCTTATTAGAATTAAGTTTCACTTTAAATAATTTATTTTAATTTAAGAGGGGATTTTCCGTTTGAGTTTTCCAACTTCAGTGCGATCCTGGGCTGTCACTGTCAGATTCTCCACCCCAGTTGAAAGAATACAGGTAATTCTATTTGCACTAATGTATGGATTCTTGATGACCCTAAAATGTTATGTTTCACCTTACTATGCATGAAATGAATGAGTTTATTGTAAGTACAAAATTTAGGTTTACGACGGTGATAAATCTTCTTGTTACGGCAACTCTTGCACATTTAGAAATAGGAGATACAATGGAGAAAACCGAGCTGGATGGACCTTGAAACTTCCATTCCAGGTTTCTTCTTGACTTTTATGAAATTTAGAAATAAAAAAGCTTTAAAAGGAATCCTTCATGTGTTTGTATTCTAGGCAAGATTCAGACCACAAGGCCCACCCAGTGTGCTATCAATGGTTCTAAACGGTCACCTCCTTTGTGGTTAAGCCTAAAAAGAGTCCTCTTACAAAAGTCCTCTTTCTCAGATTTTCAAGAAGAATATTTATTACTAAAAAATTCTTAAACAATTTTGTGTACTCTTTGATTAAGAATTTCTGCCTTGCTGCAATGTGATGTAGATGTCATCCGACGATTTCATTTATCAAGAACTTAAATTTTCTCAAAATTTAGAGATGAATGAATTTCTTGTAAATAAAAATAGTCGTCCTATATTTATGTATTTTGGAAATTACTATTGCTCAGTCAAAGCGTGACAAAGCTTATAATTTAGAATTTAAGTCAGCTAAAGGTCAATGAAAAGCCTGCCATTTAAAAAACACTACTCTTAAAGTTTTTAATATGGAATAGAACTTGGTCCCGCATCAGATTCTTATAAATTTACAATTTTTTAACTGGACAAGTCCCCATTCTTGTAAGTGTTTCTTTCTGGCATGCTACAAGCCAGAACCACCTCAACCTTTCAGGGTTGAAGTCACACCTATTCTTTTTTGGTGAGCCTTCCTGCGGCCAACCTTGTCTGGAGGACAAAAGTACAACCAAATATTCAATGTTATCCGGAGGAGTTGATTTTGGTGTTGATGTGAGGCAGTCACAGTTTGTAAGGTCACATTTGTCTCTAAGGATCTATGAATTCATATTTCTAAAAATATGGTACCTTCATGTACAATTTAAAATTCTCTTTGGTGGTTGGATCAACTTTGATGTCAATTACTCTGATTATATTTCAGGTTAACACCTCAAGGTAAATCTAAATCAAACAAGATGCTGCTCAAATTTTACAGATTTGCTGCAAAACATTAAGTGGTGACCAGGGTAATGCATCGAGAAGATATCGAATGGGACACCAGCACTTTGCAAACCATGCAACTCATGTAGCAAACCCTCTTTCCCATCAATAAACAGTTCAGTATTGATTCTTTTCTTGATTGGGAAGGTCTTCACTGGGATTTTAGCTCAACATTCATATCTCCTCCCGTTTCCGTTCCGTTCTCTGCTTTCATTCTGACGCCGAAGCATCAGACACTCTAACAGTCATCTACCTAAATTCATAGAAATCCTAGCTACACAACTAGCTGTTGTAAGAAGTTCTCAGGTGCATAACTTAGGGACCATTAGCATTACCCATAGTTTTATTGTATTTGAAAATATGACTCTGACAAGGTGTTAGATTTCTTTGTAAATCTACTATGTGTGAGTCTGATAATCATGATAAATATATTATATAAATGTATAACATCAACATTTGCTTACAAAGTATTTTTCTTTTTGGATTTTTAGTGAGCTCGGTTCTCAGTCACTAATTTTTGAGAAGGCTCTCTGATTGTTGAGCCAACGGGGCCCCGGCGCTGCCCATGAAAAATTTGATGAGCTAACGTCTTTTGGAGTTTGGGGTACCCTGGGGTCCGGGGGTCGGGTTAGTGCGGTTATGCTTGTGCTAAGAACCATCCCTGGGTTGGTGGGAAGGTCTGTGCAAAATTTGGTGGAGATTGGTCCAGCGGTTCGGGCGTGAAAAAGGGACATAGGTAGGTACATAGGTACAAACAGTCTGTTTTATATATAGAAATAACATCAACATTTGCTTACAAAGTATTTTTTTTTGGATTTTTAGTGAGCTCGGTTCTCAGTCACTAATGTTTGAGAAGGCTCTCTGATTGTTGAGTGAGTTTCACTCATATTTGTTCTTGAAAATATCGCAGGACCTCTTTGATTTGGGATTTGAGTAATTTCAGAAACTGGTGAATCACTTTTTGCAGTGATTTTGATGGTAGAATCCATTCCATAGGGCCTTCAAATGAAAATATTTTAAAATGCAACATCATTGACAGATTATATAGATTCTTTTACCTTAAGTGGTAGAGAAAGTACTCCAAGACGTACATTTCATTTGTAGTGACATAATGAAAGGAAATTGCACTGTCTGAGCAACAACCCATTCCCTAAAGAAAGATAACAATTTAGAGATAGGCCCTGACCCAATCCAAGCATTCTTTTGACCCACGTTAATAAGGAGCAGATGTACATTTGACCTGGGTATTTTTTGACCCGACCCGATGAGATTTTTTTATCCAAAGGGAAAAAATTGAAAAAAAATGGAATTTTGGGGGGATATTTTTCAGTCCCAGAGTTGGCTGACCCAACCCTACCCAGGCCAAAAGATTTTGACCCAGACCAATCACTATTGCGATTGCAATTTTTGACTTTGACGAGGGTAAGTTAGAAAAATTATATGTTAAACACCCGCACACATAAAGGGGATCAGCAGGGAAAAGAATGTGGTCTGTCAGTAACCTCAAACTCCTCCCTCAGTTTTGAAGCTAGAGAGCGGAAATTTTGCATATAGACTCCTCAGATTAATGAAAAAAAGTTACGAACCAGATCTTTAAAATTTTGTCTCTGGGCTGAGATATCAAAGCTTTTCTTCTAGGCTAGCCTGGGCAAGCTAGCATTCAGTCATTAGTTTGTTGAATGGCGGCGAGTCGGTTTGATTTGGTGTTGCTGATATGATTCAAGACATTTTTTGTCAGCTTGATTTGGCAGTGTAGAAAAACCCTCGTATCTCAGTCCCCAGACAAAATTTAAAAATTCTTTTTGTAAACTTTTGAAGTATTAATATGGAAGTTTTTTATGCACACCTTGTGACTCACAGTCATTAAAGGCACACAAGGTGGTTTTCGATAATTTTTTTTGTGGTTTTACCCGGTCGGGAGTCGAACCCGAGTTGCTGGGATAGAATTCCAGCTTCATGCCACTTGACCACCCTGTATGCAAAAATTTAGCCCTCTAGCTTTAAAATTGACAGACATATGTGGTTTTTAAATAATACCAAAAAATAGGGGATCGTGTTGCTCGGGGAAGGTTTTGCATTTTTCAATGCACAAAAAATGCACATCTACTTCATTACAATTCCTCTGATTAATTTTCACCTCTTCAGACGGATAATAAATGTACTTCCAATACCAAAAATCATTTGGCACTTGACCAGGAATGAGATGGTGTTCTGGAACAAATGGAAAAAATCGACCACGTCCCAAAGAATCTCTACAAATTCAAGAAAACAACAATCCTGTTTGTTGATGAGTAAATAAACCAAAATTGTGTGGTAAGACATTACCTCGAGTCACCTGCCTCTACCCCAATATTTTCCATACATTTTCCCATTTCCACGTCTTCAGCCCCACCTCCATCAGACCGACAAATGACTCCTGTTTGATCTGAAATGCCTTGCATCACAAATCTCCTTAGAGCCTCTAGGATAATATAGCATATTATGGTTTGCATGTAGCCAAAGAAGTGTTACAAGTCCCAAACCTGAGCTCAAGACGTAACCAGCTCCTCCACTCATGTAACCTTGTCTAACGTAAGGCTTAAACTTACACCCAAAATATATTGGTTTTGTGGTGTTGTAAGCCTGTAGCATGTATCTCAAGTTTTCAACAATCATAAAAGTGTCGTCATCTGCTTTAACGAACCAGTCAGCCTCTGTCTTGTAATGTTCATAAACATACCGAAATGCTTGCTTTGTCTTGGACCACAAAAATTCCCTACCCTCAGAGACATTGAGTGCTATTGCAGGCAGTGATGAATCTAAATTTAATCTAATATTTTTATGGTTTCACCACACACTATCAAGGGCAACATTTTTAATTCCATTCAAACTGACCTGACTTTGAGCTCATAAATAAAAGTATGTTACACCTTCTCCCCCATGTAGCTTTAACATGCCTGGCTTTGAGATCATGGTTTTTTGGAGCTGTCATCACCCAACATAAAACTCGAACTTTTTTGGCAAGGTTAGAGGCTTGAAGAGCTTCATCTATCAGAATAGAATAGAGTTCATTTACTTCTTGTATCATTCAAACACAAATGTTTTAATGCATTATCCTCCACAAGAGAGCAAAGCAAGTGAGGGGAAAAGTTACAATTTTACTATGGTAGATTTTTTCGCACGTCGTCTGTTCTTCCATTAGCAAAAACTCCTCCCTCGGTTTTACAGCTAGAGAGCTGAAATTTTGCAAATAGATTTCTCATACAAATGCCAAAAATGTTGCCATGGGGATTTTTGAAATTTTGTCTAGAGGCTTACATATGGGGGTTTTCTGGGCTAGGCTTGGTTTGTTCACAATATGGCTGCTGCCTTAGTTGTCATCGACGTCACATTCAGTTCAGTGTTTATGGTGGGTTCTGCATTATTCAGCAATAAATGCACATGTGGATGTTAAGAAATTTTTATCAGAAACTTTAGACAAATTCTTTAAGACACTTAGGCAATAAGTTTACCCAATCAAAATACCATTGATCTATTACTGATTTAGCTTGATCTGTAGCTCAAAGTTTGCCATGTTTATTAGAACTTGTGTCAAAAAAGAAAGTTTCCCTGATTTCATTCATTATAGTAAGATTTACTGATATGGGTCAGGATGATTTCAGTTGAAGAAAGGTTTTGAATTGAATTGAAAATGAAAGCTAAGGTTCTCTTGAAATAATTAAGGGAGTCAGGGTGGCAAAGTGGTAGGGAGCTGGATTTCTATCCCAGCAACCTGGGTTCGACTCCTGCTCGGGTACCTACCACGAAAAAAAAAACCATCAAAGCCGCCTAGTGTGCCTTTAATAATGACTACAGAAGTCGCAAGGCCTACTTAAAAATTATCAAAAAAAAAGTATTGATGGAATCAATTTGTGGTTATCAAAGCATTCTAGATTGGTTAAGGGAACGATTGAAGTTTCTGAGGATAGAGCGTATCAAAAAATAGGAGGCAGATCTAATTCTTGCTCGGAGTTGAAAGCCAATAAGCCCTGACCGCAAACAGGTGCTGCGTAAGTGTTGGTAGGAATGACTTGGAATTTAGTGACCTGAACAAGTTCCCTTAGGGGAAGATAATTTCTCAAGCCCTTCAGGGAGAAGACAAATGATCTACACTTATTTTTCATTATCTGCTGATATGGGAACACAGAACCTCAGATAATCCAGAGGTGTAAATATTAAATTGTAGAGGTCCCATGATGCTAACTTGAATGCAGCCAATTTGCACATAACCAGGTTCTCTCTGTTAGGCAGTTTAGAAACATTTTTACAATATGAAATATGAAATCATTTTAGGATCTCTACTAAATTGTAAAAAGGTTACTTGTGTGTGTCCATCCATTTGAGAAATGGTCAGGAATTATATTTTCTTTTGAAAGGGTTTTACCATTGGAATCCTTCAATACTTCAAGTATAAGTCCACTAAAATAAACATTAAAGTTAACTAAGATAATTTATTGACTCAACATATTTTCCTACCTTGAATAAACAGACTCAGATCCTCCAAATGATGCTATTTTCATAAACACTAAGGCAAATCCAAATCCAAAAGAAATCCCTATTGCCAATGTGAGGATAAAGTTTTTTGTAATTGGAGTTCCGGCCGACATGATCATTTAGCATTTCCAATCTCATTGATCTTTGTATCAGTCAAAGAAATTTTAAAATCAATTCCAGCTTCAACTCAAGCATGTCTGATAAAGAAGGAAAACCTCTTAAATTTGTTTTTCTTTTGTTGCTGATAAGATATCACAATCCGTGGTGCAAATATTTTTCAAAATATATTCAAATTCTTATTTTTATCTTTCCAGGCAATTTGATATAGTTCTTTTGAAACTATGATCAAAGTAATTAAAATTTTTTTTGATAATATCTTATTTGTTTTTTTCCTTTGACTAACTTATCTTACATTCTTGGCACTTCTTTGATTTATCCATTTTTTTGCGCAAAACCTTTCAAATATTAAAGATTGAAAGGTATATTGTACTGGCTAGTTATGCATGTAGAGATGTTTTTATGAGAACAATCTCCTACCATGAGACTCGAGAGGTCTGACTGTTTTCTGAGTTTTTATCCCACCCGTTGAAGTGAAACAAGGAAGTAATATAAAAATGCTTTATTATTACCTTACTTGCCAATGATCGCAAGATCAAAAACAACAGGTGAACAAACAACAGATAATGGATAGGCAGTCAAACAGTGAACACATTGCATAAGGTGTTGAAGTGGCAAAGGTTGATGGTAAACTCACGTAACCAGTCTAAGAGAGGTCTTGCTTTTATACTTTTCGTATTCAGACATTCTGCTTGCTGGTTAGGAGAAAGGGTTGAAATAGGAAAAAAGGGTTGCCTTTATTTGCATAAAAAAGGATTGCATCTGCTGCCTTCCTATTGGAAATTGCTTTGAGATCGGACATCACCTGTAGCTATTCTAAATTGAAAAGAGGCAGATGTGGATAAAAAATATAGGAAATAGGAGATAGGGAATTTTAATTGGTTATTGATTTTGGGGGAAGGCTTTTAATTGAAAAAGTTCACATGTTGGTATTTTTGGATTGTTTGTTCCACCAACATGCATATAAAGTACAAACATTTTGCTATGAAAAATACCAACGTGCAATTCATTATAATTGATATTTGATCGCACGCAACCTATTTGGGTACCCTAAAAGGCTCCCTCTGTTTAAGAATAGTGATGGGTCCCGGCTTGACCCAGGTCAAAATTTTGACCCAGGTGTTTTTGACCTACCTCAATGAGATTTTTTTTGATCCGAAGGGAGCAAGCGAATCATAATAATAAAGATCATGTAGCCTTTTCGCGTACCTCAAAAGGTTCCCTCAGTTTGAGGTCCCGCCTCGACCCGGGCTAAAATTTTGACCAAGGTATTTTTGACCTGACTCGATTACATTTTTTGATCCGAAGGGAACAAGCAATTCGTAATAGTTAATATTTGATCACGCAACCTATTTGTATACCTCAAAAGGTTCCCTCTGTTTTGAATTGTGATGGGTGCCGCCTCGACCCGGGTCAAAATTTTGACCCAGGTATTTTTGATCCAACCCGATGAGATTCTTTTTGATTCGAAGTGAAAAAATTTGATATTTTAAGGGGAAATTTTCCAAACCCAGAGGTGGCTGCAACCCAATTTCAAATAGTCTTATTTACTCTTTATTCTTGATCATTTTCAAGGGTGTCTCATTCTTAGAAAGGTGCTATAATGTATGTCAGTGATGTAGTTCTGGAAGAATGAATAAACTGAATTTGTATTAATTAGTCTTAAAGAGAAATTAATTATGCCTCCAGATTTTAATTTTTTGCTGTTATAGTTCACCAGTCTCCTTTTTCCCTTTTTCAAACCATTTCCACCTTCATAGTAAATCTTTATTTATTGATTAATTTTTAGATTTCAATTTATTAGCTTTGAGCTATATAAATGAACAACAAAAATTGAGGTTAAAGTGGAGTCAAATAGGACAAAGGAAGGAAATCTTGTGCAATCAAACTGAATTTGAAGAAATACTTAAGTGCTAAAGAGAAGTCTCTACTTTTGTCCTAACAATTAGAGAAACATTAAAAATGAGTTTAGTAATAAGTTTCCTGCTCCACCCATCCTCCTGGATTATTCCTCAGAATCCATTTACGAACCTCATCAAATATAAAGATGGCTAGTGAGAATGGCACAGCTGGAAACCACCAGTTGATTTTGAGTGGATACATCTTAAGTCCTTTGTCCATCCCTGGTGTATATGACAAGAAAGCTGCTAACGCTGTTTCAAAAAGTAAGCCAAAATTTAAGATCCAGTTGGTCATTCCTTGGGTGAAAACTGAGTTTTTCCTGGTTTTACAAATAATTAGATCTGCCCATTGAACGATGACTATTGATACAAAGAAAGCTGTGTGGCAAGTATATTCAAGGATCTTCCTGTCTCTGTAAGTCCATTCTTGGTTGTAAGAATCTTCTAAATCATTGATTGCTGGAGAATCCCAGGACTTTCTCAGTCCAAAAAGTTTACTTGGCCAAAACCCATTTTCTCCCATGATGACAAAGTAAACAAAGAATCCAGCTGCAGCCTGTATCATACCAATCATTCCATAAGCAACAGAAATGAGCCTTTCATTGACAAGCTTGTCTGTAAATGGGTTCCTAGGCATTCTTTTCATTATGTCAGATTCTGCCTCTTCATAAGCCATGGAAATTGCCGGAACCATGTCTGTTCCAAGATCTATGCACAGAATTGTTACAGTTCCAAGAGGAAGTGGAATGTCACAAATTATGAACAACAAGAAAGGTGAAATTTCTGGTATGTTTGAAGTCAGAGTATAGGCAATGGACTTTTTCAAGTTGTCAAAAATAAGTCTTCCCTCTTCAACTCCTGTGACTATTGATGCAAAATTATCATCTAGCAGAATCATGTCAGCTGCTTGCTTAGATACGTCAGATCCTGCAATCCCCATTGCAACTCCAATGTCAGCTTTCTTCAAAGCAGGGCTGTCATTGACTCCATCTCCTGTAACTGCAACTATTGCTCCCATTCTCTGGCATCCTTCAACAATTATAAGTTTTTGCTGAGGTGAAGTTCTTGCAAAAACTATTTCTGTGTGGTACACCAGGATTTCATCTAGTTGTTCATCGCCAAGCTCCTTAAGTTCTCCACCATGAACAACAGCTGCATGAGCATCCCTTGGATTTACATCCTCAACAGGTATGTTGAGCCTAGCTGCTATGTCTTCTACAGTTTCATTACCCTCTGATATGATACCAACAGACTTTGCAATAGCCTTTGCAGTGATGGGGTGGTCTCCTGTCACCATAATTACTTTTATTCCTGCAGACCTGCATTTAGCAACAGCATCTGGTACGGCTGCTCTGGGCGGATCAATCATTGAGATTAGACCAACAAAGCGAAGCCCCTCAATTGGAAAGTTAACATCATCAGCATCAAACGGAAAACCCTCTGGATACTCACTTGTCTCCAAATTAAAATCACAGAACCCAAGCACTCTTTCACCAAGTCCTCCAAGTTCAAGGTATGCATTGTTAAATGAATCCTTCCACTTGTCATCTAACTCCTTTTCTTCACCATCAATCAGAATAGTTGAACATCTTGACAGAATTCTCTCAGGCGCCCCTTTCATGACCAAAAGATGAAATGAATCTGGTGTCTTATCTTCCCTTTCATGAATGGAAACTTGATATTTATTAGTTGAGTTGAAGGGTACTTCACAAACTTTCTTATTCTTCTGCCGGAAAGACATAATATTTCCTATTGTTAATTCACAGCACTTTAGAAGTGCTGCTTCAGAAGCATCTCCATTAACTTCCCTCTTTAAAATAGGAACCCCATCTTGGCCTGGCTTGAATTCTGCCCTGTTGCAAAGTGCAGCAACTCTTTCCAGTGCCTTCCAACCCAATACATTTTTGTTCATTCCAACACCAGACTGGTCTTCAGAAGTGTCTGCTTCATGTATCTGGTTGTCAAACCACATGTGAGCAACTGTCATTCTGTTTTGAGTTAGAGTCCCTGTTTTATCTGAACAGATAGTTGAAGTTGAACCTAGTGTTTCAACTGCCTCTAAGTTTTTTACCAGACAGTTCTTTGATGCCATTCTTTTTGCTGTTAGAGTCAAGCAAACTGTAACAGTAGCCAACAAACCCTCTGGGACATTAGCAACAATGATCCCAATCAAGAAAATTACTGCATCCAACCAATGGTAACCAAGTATGAATGCAATAATGAAAAAAGTCACTCCCAGGAAAACTGCAACTCCAGTGATTATGTGGATAAAATGAGCAATTTCTTTTGCTATGGGGGTGTCACCAGTATCCAAGCCTGATGCCAGTCCTGCAATTCTACCCATGACTGTGTTGTCTCCAATGTTTACCACTATTCCTGTGGCTGTTCCCTCAACTGCATTTGTAGAAAAGAAAGCCAGATTTTTTGTTTCTAAAGGGTTTTCATGAGTGTACTCAGCTCCTCTGGACTGTGGTTCAGACTCTCCAGTGAGTGAAGAGTTGTCCACCTTGAAACCTCTTGCTTCAAGAATACGAATATCAGCTGGGACTCTGTCACCAAATTTCACCTCAATAATATCTCCTAAAGTCAGTTCCTCAGCCTTAACAGTTTGTTTCTCTCCATCTCTTAAGGCAATGGCATATTGGGGTACCATATTCTTGAATGACTCCATTATCTTTGAAGACTTTGATTCTTGGTAGTAAGAGAATATTCCTGTGATGACAACAACAGCTGTCAAGACTATTCCTAAGTAGAGGTTGTCATCAGGAGGTGATTCCATAGTTGTAGCTTGAATAAAGTAAGCTACAAAACATAGAATTGCTCCAATCCAAAGCAACAAAGCAAAACCTCCAAAGAGATTCTTCAAAAACTTCACCCATTCTGGTGTTGTTGGAGGCGGGGTAAGACAGTTTAGCCCATATTTCTCTTGATTGCTTTTCACCTAAGTATTTATTTAACAACTTGAGAAACATAAAAGATATTTTGGTTACAAAATATTACCTGGTTTTCTGTAAGTCCTGTGAGAGGATTTGTTGAAAACCGCCTAAAATTTAAAAAATCAAGGAATTTGAAATGTCAAAAGTAGCTTCACAGTACTGTGGGGATTGATGGGATTGCTTCTCTTGCTCTTGAACTTTCCAAAAATGTATTCTACGTTCAAAGTCTAAAGGGGAAACATCTGCCCACACATATAGACTGACTGAATCTAACTGGTTGCATGACAAAGTTTTATCCCAATTTGATTAAATCCACAGATTTAGTAATTTGAAAAGATTAGTGTTCAAAGAAGTCCTGTTTATCTTATTAGGCATGTTCTAGTGAGAAAACACCACTGTGGTATTGGACATATTAACACTATAGTATGCTATGGTTACCATAAAATTATTCAAAAAATACCAATAGTCAGTATAGTCATGTGGCTTAGTAACAATGTAAGGGCTTTCTCATACAAAATATTAAATTAAGTACAATGGCATTTTTTGTGCAGCGAAAAATGCCAAACCCTCCAGAGCGACCCATTTCCCCCCTTAATTCATTACATAACTTTGAACTTAAATATCTCAACTTCTAAGCAAAATATCAAAAATTTGGTTGGTAACTTTGGAGGCGTTCATGTAAAGATAGGGCATGCCAAATTTCAAGCCTCTAGCTTCAATGGTGCGGGAGTAGAATGAGGTGACAGACCGAAGGAAGGGCGGACAGCTCTTGCCGCAATCCATAATGGAATTTCTAACTCTTCCCTCGCTTTGCTCAGTAGGGATAAAAAAAATTCCTTTTATGGTTAAAGTCTCCCCAAGTAAATTTTTTTCCTCCATATTTTGCTAAGTATGACTGCAACATTTTTATACTTCTCAAAAAAAAGATCTGCAATATCCACTAATAAATTCATAGAACTTCATCTGTATTCTGTGACCAAAAGCACATATTGCATCACTGGTTAAAATGTAATGATTCTGTAACAAACACCTCATCAAAATGTTTCTTTTTCTAACAAGTACCTATCATTTTTCATACTTGTAAATATAAGTTGGTCAATTTTCAATAAGCTTATTTTAAAACTTTCAGCTCTATTGTCATCAATTTGTGCCCATGTTTCAACTCATTTTAAGCACAGAGTTTCAAAAGTATTTTCAATTTTATGATTTTTCAATCTACTTTAAGCAATCTTTTTCATAGTAAGTAAAGGTAAAAAAAAGTCTTTAAAGTTTGGCAAAAACTCTTCATTACACTCAGAGCAAATAATAAAGCAAAAAATAATTGGCTTTTTAATGAAAATCAAACAAATTTTTGTTAGTTTTTCTCCAAAAGCAAATCTGGTCTAACATAATGATCTTTCCTTGGTTGTGTTTGTCTAAATGAATGAGGCAAAGGAAACTAATACTCACTTGTAAACTTCATCTGTTGGAATCTTATGAACATCAACCTCAAGCTCCTTCTTCAAGTCTTCCAACCTGTTTTCCTTATCAACTTTTTCTAAGGTAAAAATTATAGTGCTTAATTTTTTTTCAGAAATTCACCACTAATCAATTTAAAAGGTATTTTTTCATATGGACCATGACATTCCTTTTTGTCCTAAATAGGAGATACAATCACATATTTTGCATAATTAATCTTGACAATAATGATGATTATTTTACAAGCAAAAGTAACAATAATAAAAATATTTATCTTTTGGAATTGAAAATGTGAAAAAATAAAATTTTTGTGCAAATCTTGACTTGGTGTGACACAAAAAAGTTTGCTTGTACCTAACCTATGATCCTTTTCCCAAGGGGAAAGCTCTTACCATGGCAACCATTTATACATTTTTATTATTGTTCATGCTGAAACTAATCAATCTAACACCATTCCAACACTTGGTTGACATTTTTCCTATATTCACTTGATTATTGTGTATTTTAATAACTTCAAAAAATGCTCTCTCAAGGAGGCCTTTTTTGAAATGAAATTATTTTTAGCCTTTATTAATGGTAATCATCTCACTGTTGAGCTTTAATGATAAATATGAAAAAAATATGTTTTTATAAGGCACTCAGAGCGGCCATTGGTGACTGGAAGCGAAAAAAGTCCAGGCATGAAATAGACAAAATTGCCAACCGAGCAAACCCTATTCATTGGCTAAAATATATATCTTCAAGCACCCCAATAAAAATGTTCAACAACAGCAATACATCAATGGTATTGGAATTGAGGGAAAGAGCTTATATAAATGAAAGGACGCCTGGAAGAGCAACCTTCATCATCAGCGCAAAAAGGATGCCCGGCAAACAATGTCTTTGGAACAGATTAGAAGTACTGAGGCAACTAAGATTTGACTGGATTGATATACCAAATGACAACCTTCTGAGAGTTGAACTTAAAAGACAGTTTTTTGTGTTTTGATTTCTAACTATTTTATCCTGACAACTCCCTTGTACAGGGATATATTTATCTGTTACATTTTGATTTAGCATTTTAATCATGACTTTAGTTGATTTTTGTATACCTGTATTTTTACAAGGTTTTTAAAAAGAATAATTACTCGTGATTGTTAGATGAAGCCGTATTATATCAAGAATCATAAACTCATGTTAGCTAGTTGCAGTTTCTGTTAGACCCCAAATATGATCCTCAAAAATTAAAAGGATATTTTTCAAAATTTATGAACATGCCAACTAGTCAACAATTTGTCTGAAAATGTCTTGTGTAGACAAATCCTTCAATAAAAACTTTTAGTTTAAAGATAAATTCAAGAAACACTAACCTTTTCCCATTGTGTCTCAGCTTACAAGTTCCTTTTAGTTCTTGAACTGACAAACCGTTGGCAATTTGATGGTTTGAAGCCAAAATATGCCGGCCTTTCGGGTGAAAAGAAAGCAACACACACCCTTTTATATTTCCCACACCCAAACACCAAAATCGTGTGCCACACATTCATATGCACTGAAATAAACCACTTTATTTCTACTTTACTCAATGAAGATTGTTCCAACTCTTCCTTTCAGGACAATTTATTATCTTTCTATTTGAAAAAATGAAGTTGACAACATTTTTTCTCTTAGATATCCAAATAGAAATTTAGAATTTTCAGTGATTTGCTGCAGAATTTTCTAATTGGTGTCTAAAATGGGCTCAATTTGCTTTCCAACTGATACAATCTGAGCTCAAGAATGAGAAAATGTAGCACTGTGGACAAAGTAAATAAAAAAACCTTCAACAAAAGTTGTTTCATTTTAGATTAACTTTGACATTTAAGAATGTGAAATATTACAATATAAGAAGATTTTTTTAAATTCAATGAACATCAAAATTGAAATGATAAAAAATGCATTGTAAGAATAAAAATTACAATTTGTAAAATGGAATTTTCATAATGAAACAAAAGAAAGAATATCATAATTTTGTTTTGTCAAAACTCTCTGTTCTCATTTTTCATTTCCAACAAAAGTTAATTTACGTTCTAAAGTTATGACCTTCATGTCCTGAGAGATCAATACAAAAAACAAGAGTTTTTTCAATTACAAATGGTTTTACTTGAACTTTTACTTTTTGTGTTTTTACTTGTTGGTCCATCCATCCAAATATCAGCAGATGGAGGTGCTTTCAAAGGTACATCTTAAAATTGATATTGAAAATTTAGATAAATATAATTAAATTTTCATTGTCTGGATTCCAACTTAAACAAAAAGTAATTCCTCACATCCTTTCTATTCAAAAGTTTTAAAACCAACATTGAAAACTAAACTTGAATGGAGATTCAGCAAAAAAAATTTCTCATATAGCTTTTGAGCAAACACCTTTGCCATTGCCTTTAGTCACATTCAAGGGTCCTCAACAAGACTTTTCAAATGAAAGAAATTGTAAGTCATTATAGAAATAGAATGTGAAAATATTTTCAATTTTTAAGAAATGATTTTTTTACTCAGCCTCAATGGCACAGCTTTCCAAAAGTATTGGACCAGGAGATGTAAGTTTTTTATTCTCATATTTTTTGTTTAATGATTTTAAAACTTCCAATCAGATTTTATTTTAACTTATTGTTAAGGAAGAATTCACCTGCTGTTTAAAAACTTTCAGAGGCCAGATTTGTATCTGCCCAACCTGAATCCATTTAAAGATGAATCTGTTTCAATTTTGGAAAAAGATGCCGGATTCCAAATGCCATCAACAACGACTCAATCTACGATTCCGATTTCCATCCCAAATTTGTAATCAAATCCATTCATTAGTTTTCTAATGCTGAGAGATTTCCATTTTTGTATAGGTCTTCAACTATTAGACTTCCGGAAAGGATGGAGGGAATAATTGAATTGCTAAAAACTTTTACTGGAAACACGTCGATTGGTGCACTTTCACCACCAATTCAGGTTTGTTTAAAACAAGCATAGTAGGTAGCCAGCATTGTCTCCCATCATGTAGGGTACTTCATGGTCTCAACTATTATATATGTAGACCGCACACACAGATCTTAATTTTTAGATTTAAGTTACAGGAAAATATTATTATGATCACACAACCTTTTACTCAAATCTGATTCCAGAGCGCCCCTGATCAGCATGCTCCTGTCTCACGTGTCGATAAAAGGCCTGCGTGTATTAAACTTAATCCAATAAAGTATTATGAGCATATTTAAATACCTAGCATTTTTATTCTAAGACCAGGGGACTTTAGATTCTCATAGTCATGGGATAAGTGTTACGGAGATTCGCACCTTTTATCTAAATCCTTGCGACATGCAACCGCCTATCGCTTGGAAATAGTAAGTCTACATATATCTTGTAAAACTAAGCAGCTTTTGGCTGTTGAACCATTTTTGCTTACAAGTCTAGCTGCTCCACAGCCTTTTCTCTTTCCTTTAAGAAAAGGGTTCAAACCATTCATCTCACCCTCATCAGGATATCTGACAGCTTCATCTCCCACCCTTTCATTAGAATCAAATTTCACACATCTGCTGAATTAAAATGAGTGTTTTGCCCTGAATGGGCCTCATCATTAAACTCAAACAGTAATTTTGATTATCTGCCCATTATCTTGAAATCTTTCAAAGCTAGTCTTTGACCCCAAAATCCCTAGGGTTCCAAAACTTTGATAAATCAAGTGGCCCAAAATAAAATACTGTTCTATTTATTTTTACAAGTGCTGTGCTGTGGTCTGGGGAAGTGAGTGGAACTTTATGTGAGCATATCAGAAACCCAGTGATGAACTTCCCAATCAAGAAAAGAAAGATACCGAACAGTTATTGCTTGAATGGCAGCCCTTTATAGAGATAAAAGACAGATCAGAGATAAGACTGCAATAAAGGATTGCAAATATCTTGTGCAAAGAATCATCATTGGGAAACTTGTTTGCTATACATACCCTCCAAGAGACTGCAAGCAACTGTCCGTCCTTTCCTCCTTCTGTCTCCTTCTTCAGTTTGGAAGCAAAAGGGCTGAAATTTTGCATACAGAATCTAGCGAGCGAGATACAAAATTTACCGTAAAATTCATAAAATGTTAGCTCTCATGTCTCAGCTCCTAGACAAAAATTCAAAAAAATCTGGTCAGTAACTTTTTTGGCATTAAACTGAGGAATCTGTATGCAAAATTTCAGCCCTCTAGCTTCCAAACTGAGGGAGCAGTTTGGAGTAACAGACACACGGACGACACGTTAATAAAAATTTGGACCATATTGATTTTTCTAACCCACTCGCTTGCTTCACTCGCTCATTGAGATAAGCAAAAATATAAAATAACAGAAATTGAGTTTATTATGCTCTAATTTGAAAAAAAAATTGTTAGAATCCGGAAGAGATTCCAAAAGAAATTCTACCGATTGTCAAAAATGTTAGTGATGTAACTCCAAATCATAAGCAAGAACAAATTTCCCACTACCGTCAAGAGGAGAAGGAAAATCTTCTTCATGTCATTCATGATGCAAAGATGGAATCAGACCTCAAGGCTTCTAACGAAACCAATTTCAGGTAATTATACTTTCAAATCAGTTTCATCTCTTTGAAGGGAAAAAGACTGATAAACTCAAATAATATTCTTTTTAAGTATTGGCCCATCAGATGTCCCCCTTCCAACAACTGAACCCATCCAAACTCTACAGACATCATCTGAAACTTTACCTGCTTACACAACAACTCCTGATCATGTGCAAAGAGTTTTAGAGAGCAAAGATCTTCAAAATCAGTTGCTTGAACAATTGCTTATTAAAGAGCTATCAAGAGGCAGGCCTGAATTACTATCCAAACTTATGGAAAAGCTGCAAGGATCAACCATGTACTTCACTTACTCTATTATTTCTAATTTTGTCTAAATTTCTCTAACTAGTTTCTAATCAGGATTCCATATCCTTCAAATAGAATTAAACAATCTAGAGGAAGATCCATTGATGGCAACTACTTAAATGAAGGTTTGAAGGACAAAAATTTATTTTATTTTAATTATTATTAAAAGGCAAAACATTTCAGGGGTTTCAGCTGAAAGTTCTACAATCACAGCCTTGAAAAACATTAAACAATTGCCAACCGATGAATTGCCATTTTACTAACCATGTATAAAGTTACAATAAAAGAAAGTATAGAAATGTCTTCAATAAAGAAAAAAAACATTTGTTTCTTTCTTGGTCAAATCTATAGTATGATGAGAATTCTGTCTACCAAATATCTTGTCTCTTTTTTTGTATTTTTATGGTACACTTTGGGAATCAAATTCATGTAAGGCACACTTACTCAGGTGATCATTACAATGTGGATTAACTGTTTGCCTGGGCAGGAGTCAAACCTGGGCTGCTGGAATGGAAATCTGGTACGTAACCCACTTGACCACCCTGACTCCCTTTATTTTCAGTCTTGCACCTCTTGTTTTAGCAGAGAAGCATATTTAGATTTTTTGGGTACATTTGCAGCTGTTTTGCACTTTGTCAGGAGGGTAAGTTAAGGTCAAAGTTTGACTGCGATGGTAACGTAGAACTCTTGATAAGATATAATTTCCTATTCTATTCTATCTGTTCCTTTTTGGTGTATCACAAAACCCTTTCTTTCTCTTTTTGAGGGCTCTCGTGCTACACCCCCTATAGCCTTGTAACTTTCGTGACTGGCGAGAGACTGGCATCGTAATTGTAATATTAAGCTTCAGTTAAGAAATAGGTCTCATTGAAAACACAAGTGACTTTTACATAATTTGGTGGACTTGTTTAAGATAATGTGAATGGTATGGATAAAGATTCAAATTGAGCCATTTTTCCCCTCAACAGACTCATTCATACAATCTTCCAGCAACTAAAAAATTACACTTGTAAATCAGCTCAATAAATATATTAAGAAAATAGATGCACACATAAATATTCCATCCACCTTTTAGTAAAAAAATTTAAATTACATGTTAAATGTTTGTACAACATAATCATCAATAACTCCACAGTCTGGAAATAGTTCAAAGCAATCTTCAACCACCAGATTTTTGGCCTTTTTTGTCAGAAAATCACTGAAATTGGTAGAAGTATCATCCAGTTGATCAAAAAGCAATGCAAAAGTTTGCATTTGGTAAACAACAGATTCAACTAGAATGAAAAATAAGGTATTACATTGGATATTTTCAGAGTTTTAAAACTTTTTTAAAGGTCCTTTCAATCTACAGTGACAATAGACATAATCTAACAGTTTTGGCAGGACAATACTAGGAGTGTTCACCTACCTGACTAGTTTGCCTACCCACTACATAAGATGACTATTTTGCCTACCTTTATATAAAACCCGGGTGAGGACTGGGCTGGGACTGGGAATCACCTAGAACTATTGTATTGTTATTGTAAATATTTATTCATCTTGCGCCCATGTGGGCATTCATAAGACAAGTGAACAGCAATAAAAATAGTATAAAAAATAATTGATGGGTAAAATGTGATGACATGTTTAGGACATGTAAAGTGGAACTGTTGCTTTAATTCTGGTTTTGAACGTGTCGACTGTAAGATCGGACCAAGGAAATGGTATAAGCTTGGATATCTGTTTGCTGCGATTAACGAAGCTCATGCGTCTGATTTGTTTTGTTGACGTGTCAAAGCCTAAATTTACCTTACTTTTCGGCCTGTTTTATTGCTAACTTTAACCTAACCAAACCTAATTTAACCTTCCAGGCCTTACCATTCGAGGTTTATAATCCCAGCCTAACTCTGCGGGACAAACCAATAATCTTATGTATTGGGTTGGCAAACTATTTGGTAGACGAACTAGTAGGTAAGCAAACTGCTGGGTAGGCAAACTAGAAGCTAAGTGAACAGGTGGGTAGGCAAACTATTGGTAGGCGAACTAGAGGGTATAAGCAAACTCTCCTAGTTTGTCAGTACTCTGATAAAGGTGTTGATGAGTCTATTCTGCACCTTAACTTGGTCATAAGGCATTTAGTATTGCATAAAATTGACTTTACCTGGCGTCATTGAAAAAGTTTTTGCTGTTGCTTTCAAACATAATTCTCTACCGATACACTGCCTGAATTTGATAAGGTTTGATAAGAATCTGACAAGGCAGAATTTCAAGGTAAGAATAATTACCTGTTGTTTGGAGTATCATAAAGATATTTTTTATTAGAAAAGGCTGATTTTATAATGTTTAGCAAAGCATTTGCTGCCTCTGGACTGTGGTCGGTAACAAAAGAACAAGTTGAACCCTGCTGTCGCCTAAATTGTAATATTATTTTTGAAGAATTGTATCTTTTTAGCCATAACTATGTATTTAATTAAATTGAAAGTTCACCTTTGCCATTCTCGCATCTTTTGCTTGATCATCTTTTTTACCACACTTGAAGTCTTGGGATCCCCAAGGGACCGTTTTCCAGGGACGGGTGGAGGCAAACTGATATTAATCTGAAAGAATTTTGAAACTGTAACATAAACCAAGGTTGAAAAGGCTTTATGATTATGATAAGTGGCTTAGAATTGGGAGTTGGATTCCTGATTTGGGGTGAAACTTTTCACCCCTGAGTGAATAATTGTGGGGATATCGGAAGTTTTTGTATCTCAAATTAAGACTTTATTAGGCAAACCATGTTCCAAATCCTTTTTTTTTAATTTTTGAGAGTGCCCCTTGATAAATCAATCATTTAAGGATGGGAATATTTTTGTTGGATTTATTTTGGCAAACTGGGGTCAAAGGTTGCCTGGATCCGCCTGGAGTTTGAGCCCCGGATCCTCAGATTCCCAGCTTGATGGTACGACCACTCCGCCACGGCGATGTAATTTACAGGGATGATTGTTCAATGGAATGCAGTAAACTTTAGCTGACTTTCTACCAGGATGTTCTAACTCAAAATTAACAAAAACTTTTAACGACTAACGTGACTTATGATTGTCAGAATTTGACAAGTATTTACTAATATTCAGGGAGCGGTCACTTGAATCAGCCTAGATGTGGTTAGGTTAAAAGAACTTTTATTCAAGGTCTAAGTTAATTAGAGCATGTTATTTTAAAGGCTGGTGTTACATTGAATACCGTCTTGATGGAGCACAGGGTTGGACTACCACTTCAAACATGCAAAAGAAGACCTAGACAAGATATTTGGAGGGGCAACTCCACTTCAAGGGATGCAGTACATAAACTCAATATGGTAAATCCTGGCCAGTGGGCAATGCCTCAAGAAACGAGACCAATCAGATACTAACTATGTATTTGTGAAAGGTGCTGGGTTTTATACCCAACAGGCGGATCAAGATAATTTGACATTCAGATTAGCATAATTTTGGCCGTTGGATCGGGTCAATGATATCTGACCGGAAATATTAGGAGGGAAGTGCTTGACCAATATTGGTTAACAATTGCCAAGAAAAGAGACAACCTGTTTGCAGGTGTTTGAACATTCCTGACAGAAATGGTCACACCAAAAAAGGGGCATCTCTGATAATCAATTACCATGAATAAAATACTCCAAACTCTTGAAAGCCTCAAAACAACCAGAGATATACTCTCAAAAAGTTAAGTCAATTTTATTGTCAAACACAAGAGTAAATGTATGGCCAATCTCAACATGGTTTGAAAATCCATGTCCATACCTACCCATCAGACTGATACCAAGCCCAAAGCAGCCCTAATCAAATGGCATATTTTTTGGAATCATATCAAAAAAAAGGTTTGATTTTATTTTCTATTAATATAAAAAGTAAAAAATAATTTATTTTAGAAATACACGCAGTTAATTTCTGTAGGACAAACGTCATTTCACTCCAAACATTGATTTATTACTTGCAAGCGTTCATTAAATTTCATCAAATGCACATCGTTGACAAAAGATATTTTTCAATGTGATCTACAATGGAGCAAAGAAAGGACTTTGCAAAATACTTGGTTTTTGCTTTCTTAGTTGTATTCCTCATTTTAGCCAAAGGTATATAGGCCTAATAATAAAATACGTAGTTTTGGGGCCCAATTCAAAGATATTGAAAAAAAATCCCTTTCAGATTGCTTTCAACCTTTGCCAGAAATCTTAGTCTACAGGTCACTTAAATTAAGCCAAATCAATTTTAGCAACTCTTCATCTGAATTGGGTGAAAGTCAGGTAGTGGAAGATTATGACATTCCCCTGGAAAGAGGCCGACGGAGTGCAGCAGATGAAGAAATTGGTGAATAAAATCTGCAATTTTGGGATCATGTCATAAACTAAAAAAAGGATATTTCAGACGACACACAGAAGAAAGATTCAAATGTGAACGAAAGCAAAGAGGTGAAAGAAGTCAAGAAAAAAAAGAGGCAAAAGTCATCAAAGAAGAAGAAAAAAGCTCCAAAAAAGAATAAGATGTAATTTTTTAATCTTTTAAATTTAACATCATTATTCAAAAAACTTACTGACACAAAATGACAAAAGAAACTATGATTTGTTATAAAGTACCCTTTAAACTTGTTTATTTACCAATTTAATATGAGACTTCTATCTCACTGTTAGGATTGAAGATAATGTAGAATACAGTGAATCAGCAGCTCCCAAAGTTCTTGAACAGCCAGAAGATGATGGAGGAAACCAAAATCCTTTTTCCAAAGATGTTCTTCAATATCTTGGCAGAAATAGGTATTGAAAGGGGGTATCCCGACCAAAAATTAGGCACAAAGAATGCCATAATTCAGGTGTAACCACCTGCATTTTATCCGTTTTCCCTTGTTTTCACGTGCATACATGTGCAAATGGGACTTTACACGTGTTTACACTGTCTTTTATGTCGTAAATTGCCATAATGCACGTGAAAACACATTTTTTTATTAATATAATTATACGTGAATATGCTACCTTATTTTTGGTCAGGATACCTTGCTTGAAATCTGCATATGATTATATTTCTGACCTAATCTCTGAGAACCCGCAACCCTAAATTGATGTAAAAATTTAGATATATAAAATTAAGTAGACGGGTATTTTTAGCGCAAGAAAAAATACCTAACTGCCAGCTTGCAAAGATATAAGGCATAGCTAATTCAAATTAAAAGCTAGAGAAAAGTTTTTAAAACAACATTTTTAGCTTAATGTTTCAGCAAAAATCTTTTTATAAACTTTTCTCTAGCTCTAAAATTGTAGGAGCTATTAAAGGCAAAGTTGAAGGCCATTTTTTGCCATTTTAAAATGGCGCTGCCGGTTCATTCAGAGGCCAGAGCAGCCTTTTAATTACCTCAATTTCTAGACATAATATCAACTAACTTATAAAACATGAACTATTCACAATGAAATTCTCTTCCCAAAAATCTAAAAATATGCTCAATAGCACTAATGGTTAAAGAGTTTTTAATAACCCATCCCCTGGTCAAAATTTTGGGGAAAAAAATATGTGAAGTTATAAAGAAAAAATTTATTTTTTATTTCAAAGTTAACATCTCTAACCCCTTTAGAGGAAAACGTCAACAAAATCTGAGCATAAAATGTCACAGACAGACGGACATCCGCTTAAAACCGCTAACCTAATAAAAATACTAAACTCTCCGCTTGCTGGCGGATGAAGGTCCAAAGATATAATCTTACAATATAATATGTTTCAGAATTTCAGCAACTCTTGGATCATTTAGAGACTTTTCAACATCAGTGATCGATAGTGGAAATGATTTTGAAATAACTATGGAAAAATTTGAGATTACAGAAGAATTGAAAGAATTTCAATTCAGGGGCGATAAAAAGTGAGTCTCACTTCAAGTTCCATATAGACAATTGCATTATTTCAATTTCTAAATTTCAGATTAAGGAGTTTGTCAGCAAAAGTAAAACGCTGGCCCCATAAGGTTAAACATAGTTTACATCCAACAAAAGATGAAGTCTAAAATTTCGCCCTTTGAATACTTTAGGAGGGTCTCGATTCCAGCTATCCTGATGAGTGTGGATTTCCAGTTTGCTCTATCATAGATTCCAGGTGAAAAGACCAACTTTTAAAGCATTTTCTACGAAAAGTAGTCATTGATCTAAGGCTGGCAATTGAATGATATAATGATAATGATAATAATCTGGTGCAATATAAACTCCTGCTGCGAAAAACTATCCAAGGTAATCATCTTTTTAAGAGACACAGCTAATTACTATTACCCTGACTGAGGGTACCTTGTTGATTTTTTTTTGCAATCTGGGTAGAAAAATTGCTGGCATGGCAGGGGATTTGAACGGTCAACCTTAGATCTTTGTCCTCAGTCAGGTGCCTTTTGACCAATCAGTCAAGGCAAGACCAAAGTTTCACAAGTTGACTTGAATTACATGAACATTTATTTCTATATCAAGTGTTCACCAGTGATTACATAGACATCGAATACATAGACCACGCAAGCTACCAAAAATCATAATTTTTGCACCATAGTAAAATTAATGACTAGCACAGATTCAGCTGTTGGTAAACCATTAATTTACTATGGTGCAAATTTTTCCAGCTACTCAGGCAGAGGTGCATGGTCTATATATATTCGATGTCTATGGCAAAAACACATTTTTAATGGCTTTATTATGTGAGTCTGCAAAAATGGTTCTTTTCCTTAGAGTGACCACTTAGACTAGTTC
>Ga0194133_10002600_pt1 | contig 27483 bp, 26 predicted proteins | sample TA2KigOf40mmetaG_FD_155448 | JGI IMG/M metagenome (GOLD analysis project Ga0194133, IMG submission 155448) | Freshwater microbial communities from Lake Tanganyika, Tanzania - TA2015055 Kigoma Offshore 40m | ecosystem: Environmental > Aquatic > Freshwater > Lake | place: Tanzania: Lake... | reverse complement strand
AACCAGATCGCGTAGTTCGCCGCGAAAGAGAGCTTGAGCCTGCAGTCAGCCCCGCCTCTCCAGTAGTAACTCCAGAGCTGGAACCTGCTGGCAAATAGAGTTTTCTTCTAAGAGAAAAAGAAGCGGGATATAGATGTCATTTGTTATGTATTCAACCTCCTGGTGTGGTTATTGCAAGAGGCTAAAGTCGCAACTAGCAGAGCTTGGTATTAGCTTTGAAGAGATCAATATTGAAGAGGTTGCCGGAACAGCCGAGATTGTTGAGAAAGTAAATGGGGGAAATCAAACCGTTCCTACTCTAGTTTTCTCAGATGGCAGCGCTATGACTAATCCATCAGCAAAACAAGTTCAAGAAAAGCTTACTCAGATCAACAAATAGAATTCCCCTTTGGAGAGAGGCACCTTTTTGTCCAAAATTCTCATTACTCCAGACTCATTTAAAGGAAGTGCCACAAGTCGCCAAGTATCGAATGCTTTAGCACGTGGCTGGCAAGAAGTCAGGGGCGATGATTTGATCGAGTGTGTACCTTTTGCCGATGGTGGAGAAGGGACGCTAGATTGCTTTGCAGAAGTTGTTGATAGCGCAATACGCGTCCCGATTCGTGTTCAGGGTGCAACTGGGACCGAACATGGAGCAACTTGGCTTTTAGTAAACGGCGATACGGCGGTGATAGAAATGGCCGCACTTTGTGGAGTGACAACGTCGGATAAGTTAGATCCGTTAGGCGCACATTCTTTTGGATTGGGTCAGGCGATAAATTGCGCTCTTGGTGATTTGCGCGTCAATGAGATTTTAGTGGCGGTTGGAGGATCGGCTTCGACAGATTGCGGAATCGGCGCTCTCACAGCACTAGGTTTTAATTTTTTTGATAAAGATGGTGCTGCCGTGACCCTAGGTGGAGGATCACTACAGAGCATTCAATCAATTACGAGACCGCAAGATCTTTATTCTCCACTTCGCGGAATCAAAGTTTTAGTCGATGTGCAATCACCGCTAGTCGGACTTACTGGGGCGGCGCATGTATTTGGTCCACAGAAAGGCGCCGATACTGGGCAGGTAGAACTACTTGATAACGGCTTGTCGCATCTTCTTGAAGTGACTGGTGTTACTGATCGCCCAGGCTTTGGCGCAGCGGGCGGGGTCTCATTTGGCTTATCCACTTTCCTTGGTGCCACAATTGTGAGTGGAGTTGAAATGATTGCAGATCTCATTGGACTAGAAGAAAAAATAAAGGCGAGTGATTGCATAATCACAGGTGAAGGCTCTTTTGACTCCCAGAGTCTTAAGGGCAAGGCAGTTGGCAAGGTGATGGAAATGGCGGCCCATCATGATCGACCGTTACTGATTGTGTGCGGGATAAATAAAAACGAACTGAGTGAGAAGACCATCAGTCTTATAGATCTCGCCCCAGACTTTAATTCTGCTATGAGCCAATGTGAGCACTGGATTTATGAGGCGGGAAGAGAGTTAGCAGCAAACTTCAACTATTGAGCGAAGGCTCTTGATCCTATACGATCCTGAGATGAGTAAATCAACACATCCACGGATATCTATCAAAACACTATCAACGCCAGGAGAGTGGGCTCATTTAGAGCGCGAGATCATCGACAAGCTCAATGCCGCAGCGCCTGAATTTGTGGCACGTTATACGCGTAGCGATGGTTCGCTTATATGGCGCGATGTGTGGCCAAGCATGGACGGCTCAGATGATCCATATGAAGCTTTTATGAATCTAGCGCTCTTTTATAGCATCGGTGGGAGTGAAGAGGTCTATCAGTTAGCGCGAAAGATGTGGGATGCGATCACGTTGCAGTGGACTGAGTACGGCCAGATCCATCGCGAATTCGATGGGTATTACGACTGGATGCATCATGGCGAGGGATATCTCTATCACTACTTCTTTGGTCTAACTAAACCAGATTCATTGATTGATCGCCAACGTGCTGCACGCTTTGCAAGTTTTTATACTGGAGAAGATAAAGAGGCAAAGAATTACGACCCAGAAAAGAAGCAAATGCTCTCACCATTGACTGGTAGCAAGGGTCCGCGCCAAGTGGTTACCCATGAAGACTGGGAGACTCACCGCACGGTTCTCGATGATTATTTGGCGCCGTATGAAGATATAGTGAAAACTAATTTCTCATCAATGCTCTGCCACTGGTCTGATCCTGAAGTCTACGACGATCTAATCAAGAAAATGAACGAACGGATGAATCGAGGTGACGTTCCGCTGAATCTAAACTCAACATCACTTCTTACACATGCATACATGTATTCCCATAATGAAAGGACAAAGCAGATCGCCCTTGATTACATCAAGGCGTGGATGGATCGCTGCGATAAAAATGGCGGAGTCATGCCTGATAACATCGGCACATCGGGTGAGATCGGTGAATTCAACGACGGCAAGTGGTGGGGTGGATATTACGGATGGCGTTGGCCGCATGGCTTTATGACCATCATGGAGCCGATTACCAACGCTGCTATGAATGCCGTGTTGCTGACTGGCGATTACAGTTATCTTGATCTTCCGCGTTCGCAATTTGATCTGATCTGGTCACTTCGTAAAGAAGTAGATGGTGTTTTCAAGGTTCCACATCGCCACTTTGATACCGGATGGGCTGATTATCGACCTGCTTCTGCTCGCCACATGATCTACATCTGGACAACATCGATGGCGCAAGAAGATCTTGATCGCATCTTGGCGCTACCTCGCGATAACAATTGGGATGCAATCTACGTGCCCGGCGTATCTGGGGGAGAGAAGGGAACTGGGCGAGATACCAAACATTACATTGCAAACACTTTGCCTTGGTTCCAATTCATTCAAGGCTACTTACCAAATTATCCAACTGAGATTCTGCAGGCTAATCTTGAATTGATTGCGATCCAACTTCAAAAGATGCGTTCATCTACCGGAAATCCTCGCAACTGGGATTCATATGACCCAGCAACTGCAGATGTCGTTGTCGGTCTTGACCTTCGCGTGCCCGGATATAACATCCACGCTTGGCAAGAATTTAGCCCTATCTACTTTGAGGGTTTAGCTCAACTGCTCTTTGGAGCACCGATGCACATTTCTCACGGAGGATTGCAACATGGCAAGGTGCGTTACTTTGATGGGCAGAATTCACGCCCAGGGCTTCCTGATGATGTAGCGGCAATGGTCGACCAAGTAAGCGCTGGTGCACTTCGAGTCATTGTTGCTAACCTGAACTCAAGCCAGGCACGCGTCCTAACTTTGCAGGCCGGAAGTTTTGGTGAGAATCGTTTTGATAAAGTGACAATCACCGGCGATGACGGTAGTTCATCAACTCACGATGTGAAATCACAATGGCTGACCTTAGATCTCGCCGCTGGATCAGGTGCAACCCTAAACTTTACCTATTCACGTTATGTGAATAAGCCAACCTACGAAACTCCATACTCATCTCGTAGTGATTGGGATCCAATAATTACTGGACGTCAATGACATCTTTGATTTGGACGCAGTGGAATGACCTAGAGTTACCAAAAGGGGTCCAACATGCTGCAACTAACGGAATAGAGCCTAATGAAGGGGATCTCTCTCGGATAGAGTTCTTCGTGCCGCTCTATATGGGTGGCGCTTCATCACTCAAAGTGATTCAATCAATGACATCACTCAAAGTAATTCAATCACTCAATGCTGGGGTAGATGATCTTTTACCTATCTGCCCTCCACAGGTGCAGCTCTGCAATGCTGCAGGCGTACATGATGACTCAACGGCAGAGTTAGCTCTAGGTCTTGCAATAGCTGCAAGGCGAGGATTTATAGATTTTGCCAGAAATCAATTTAGTCAAACTTGGGACCATAAGCGTTATTTATCTCTAACCGACTCTAAAGTGGCCATAGTTGGGTACGGGAACATTGGAAAGAGGATTGCGAGCCTTCTTTCAGTCTTTAATGTAGAGGTTACAACCTTTTCCAGGTCTGGCCGAGATAAATCTCTCAAGTTAGTTCAGCTTGATTTTTTACTACCAACCTTTGATGTTGTAATCCTGATATTGCCACTGTCAGAGCAGACCGTACATTTGATGGACGCACGGCGATTGGGTCTTTTGAAGGATGGAGCAACTCTGGTAAATGTCGCACGCGGAGCTGTAATAGATACTCATGCTCTAATTGAGGAACTCAAGAAGGGGCGAATATCTGCAGCTTTGGACGTTACAGACCCTGAACCACTTCCACCAACACACGAACTATGGGGGCTTGAGAACCTGATCATTACACCTCATGTTGGCGGCGATTCACAAGCTTTTCTCCCGCGTGGACGAAAATTGGTTCAAGATCAGGTTAAGCGATTTGCAAATGGCGAGCCGCTACTAAATGTAGTTTCTGGCTGACCCTAGAACACAGCCACCGTGTGCTTATCAATGAAATCCCAGTCATATTCGATGCACAATCCTTCACCTTTTGGCGCCATAACATAACCATCAACTATTTCAAGTTTGGTTTTTGTACCAAATTCGAAGTCATCAAATGGATATAGAGTCTCAAAAAATTCACAATTACTGATAGCAAGTGATGGATGCAATTGAACCTGCTCAAGACCATGATAGATAGTGGTATGTAACTCACATTGCACTCCATGAGCTTCAGCGAGATGTGCTGTCTTCATAACAGCAGTAATTCCAGCTCGCCATGAGACATCGGTCCTAACAATATCCACTATACCTTCGGTAATACAGTGTGCAACACTGTATTGATTACCAGCTATAACCTCTGTTCCACAAATCGGAATATCTAACTTTTCACGTAATTTCCTTAAGCCGTTTAAATTTACATCTAATAATGGTTCCTCAAGCCATTTATATCCAAGATTCTCTAGTTCTCTGCCTACAATTAGCGCCTCCTCATAAGATTTCATGATTACAGGATCTGCCATAAGAGTAAAGTCGTCACCAACAGCCTTGCGTACGGCGCGATAACAAGCGATATCTAAATCCAAACCTCCCGGGGGGTGAAGTTTGTAACCCTTATATCCTCTTGCTTTCACTTCCAGGGCTTGCTTGGCATAGTCTTCAGGCCCCTTTAGAAACATTGAGGAAACATAGAGCGGGACTTTTTCCCGAGCCGCTCCCAGAATTTTGTAAACCGGAAGATGAGCCATTTTGCCAACTATGTCCCAACAAGCATTATCAAATGGAGCATAGGAATAAATTGGAACATGATTCCATCGTCGATCAAATAACTCAAAGTCCTTCATATTTTTAGCTGAATCATGTGCGCTTCGCCCAATAAAAAATGGCTTCACTTGTGACATCGTGGCAGCAGCCGCTTTGGCATCTTGCGCACCAAACCCAAAAGAAGTTCCTGTGACTCCATCTTCAGTGGTGATGGTCACTACGGTGAAGTCTGGCCTTGAGCCACCAGGCAGTTTTACAGCAGCAACTCGGTCGGTTTCCTCTAATTGGTCTCCACCTCTGCAGGCCCTAATCTCTATTGTCTTGATTATTGAAAGCACTATTTCTCCCTTTGTTTTAAATTGTAAAAGTTTATTAGCATTTAACTTAAGACTTTTTTAGGGTAGGTGACCAGCGTCTTAAAGACGACGCAATGTGAGATGTCATAGCTTGGGTAGCAGCCTTCGAATTTCCCTCCAAAATAGCATCCGCAATGGCTTGATGTTCCTCTATTGCTAATTGGCCTGATTTGGTCTGGTAGTACTCCTTAAAGAGATCTGAAACAACCGTGCCATTGACTTCATTTTCACCAAGATGTCTATTGAAAGCGAGATAAATCCTGAAAAGATGTAGATGAGAGTGTGTACGTTCATGCGCATCTGCAAGAATTTGATTTCCAGAAATACTGGCAATCAGACCATGAAATCGCGCATCATGTTCGGTTAAAGCTTGCATTTTTTCTTCTCCATCAAATCTAATGGCGGTTTTTGCACTTTGCATCTCTGCCTTTAGAGCTGCTTTGCCCACACTATCAATTTTCTTAGCGGCTTGTGCAGCACTCCATGGTTCAATCAATAGGCGAAACTCAAATAAACTCTCAAGTTCTGAAACACTTAAGAGTTTAGTGGCACGGTAACCTTTCAAAGCTTCTTTTTCTATGAGACCCTCAGATTCCAATTGTGCCAAGGCCTCCCTAACTGGAGTTTGTGAAACACCTAATTGAATCGAGATAGCATCGATATTTACTCTTGCGCCAGGCGAAATTTTATGATCGAAAATCATAGCTTTGACCAAGTCGTAGATTTGATCAGAGAGAATGGATCGCCGGGCAAGGTTCTTCCTAGGCGAGGCTTTAGTCTTTTTATTTACCACTCTAACTCAACCTTACCTTGGAATTAAGTTTCTAATGTTTTTCACCTCGGTAATCGCACTCCATGCATTCCTCCATCTACAGCTAGAACCGTCCCCGTGGTTGAGGACTGGTCGGGGCTTGCCAGATAAACAATTGCTCGAGCTACCTCAAAAGGGCTAACGAGGCGACCCATTGGTTGGCGAGCTTCCAGAGCCTTTTTTTCAGCAATTGGGTCTGCCGCTTGAGAGAGTAATCGAGAGACCCAGGGGGTATCAGCAGTTCCAGGATTCACACAATTCACGCGAATCCGATCCTTAATATGATCTGCTGCCATCGCAAGAGTTAAAGACATGATTGCGCCTTTACTAGCGCTATAAATAGCTCGCTTAGGAAGTCCGGCTGTTGCGGCAATAGAACAAACGTTAACAATAGAGGGGCTCTTACTCTCTTTTAGAAAAGGTAGAGCAACAGCGCTAACTCTGGCGGTGCCCACAACATTTACATTCAAAACTCGTTGCCAATCTTCTTCCTTGGCATCTTCTACGCTACCAATAGCTCCAACGCCAGCGTTATTTACCAACATGTCGATTACATCTGTCTCTCTTTTAAGTTCAGAAAATGCAACTTTAACGCTCTCAGGATTTCCAATATCGCAATTAATGAATGTTGCAAATGGCGCCATATCGCCTTTTGCCAAATCTAACCCAAATACTTTGACACCTTGCTTATGAAATAGCTCTGCTACCGCCAATCCGATTCCAGATCCTGCTCCCGTTACTACTGCCACTAAACCTTTTAAGGCCTCAGTCATACCAAATCTCCCTCTTTCCAAAAAGAGCCACTAGGGTAAGAGAAGTAGTCAATACTTTTTTGATGCATTTCGGCGCTTGAGCCAGGCAATTGTGGAGCCATGTAACTTCCGTGCTTTATCAAGACTGGATCTCGAAAGTGATCGTGTAGATGGCTTACATACTCGACAACTCTCTTATCATGATGGCCTGTGACCGAGACAGCATCCCACATTGCCAGGTGTTGAACCATTTCACAGAGGCCAACGCCACCAGCATGTGGGCATACTGGGATTGAGAATTTAGCCGCAAGAAGAATATTTGCGAGATTTTCGTTAACACCTGCAACACGAGTGGAATCAATTTGCATGACTGAAATCGCATTTGTTTGCAATAACTGCTTGAAGATGATTCGGGAGCTAGCCATTTCACCTGTAGCAATAGGTGTAGGGGATACCTCCCGCGCGATGGTTGAGTGTCCTAAAACATCATTAGGGCTAGTAGGTTCCTCAACCCAGGTCAAGTTGTATTCCTGTAAGGCATTTATCCAATCAATGGCCTGATTCACATCCCAGACCTGGTTCGCATCAATTGCAATCGGAAACTTTGGGCCAACTAATGTTCGAACTTTACCTAGTCGACGCTGATCATCCTCTAACATTCTTCCACACTTATATTTTATAAGCCCATACCCATCTTTAATTGCCTGTTTGGTCAACTCCAACATTTTCTCATCACTATAGCCCAACCAACCTGGAGAGGTTGTATAAGCTGGCAGCCCTCTTTCCAAAAGGATTTTTTCATTTACACTTTTCTGCGCCTCCATCTTTCCAAGAATTGTCAATGCGTCATTTCGACTTAAGGCATCACTTATGTATCGAAAGTCGATTGCATCAGCAGTTGCTTCAGGACTCATATCAGACAAGAGTTTCCATAAAGGGACCCCTCTGGTTTTAGCAAACAAGTCCCACAACGCGTTTAGAACTGCACCTGCTGCCATATGAAAAACCCCATAGTCAGGTCCTAGCCACCTAAGCTGACTATCTGCGCTCAAATCACGAGCTATCTTTCCAATATTGGAAAAAGCGTCTTCAACATTGAGTCTGTGGACCTTTTCTGCCAACATATTTATTGCAGTTATCTGAAGATCATTTCCGCGACCGATAGTAAAAACTAGCGAATCACCATATATATTGGGATTATCAGTTTTTACTCGAAGATAAGCTGCTGAATAGTCAGGGTCTTGATTCATAGCATCTGAGCCATCAAGCATCTTTGATGTGGGAAATCGAACATCAAACGATTCTGTGGCAATTATTTTTGTCACTATTTCACATACTTTTGTAGGACAGAGGGAACGCCAGACTCTGCCCAAAGACTTTCGAAACCGACCCCAGGTCCAGTGGGTCCATGAACGAAACCACTTTCATCAACTAAGGCTTCACGTTTTATTGGATTACCCCAGATTAGTGACTCATAATAAGTAGTATTTTTGATTGCCATACACAAGTGAGCACTCTCAAGGCCGAAACCATGTACCTCGGCTCGCAAGTGGTAGGCATCCGCTAAATGCGCAATTCGCATGGCGCCAGTGAAGCCACCACGTAAAAAAGTACTGGTGCGAAGCGCAGTTGCAACGCCAGTTGCAGCAAAGTCTCCAGCGCTCATATGAGCTCCATCAGTGACTTCGCCTAGAAGCAATGGAATCTTTACTCGTTCACCGAGCCACTTATATGCGGTGATGCTGAACTCACGCATAGGCTCTTCGTACCATAGAAAACCTGAGTCATAGAGTGAATGTCCGAGATAGAGAGCATCCATCAAATCAAATCCTGCTGACCCGTCATACATTAAAGGCACATCATCCCCAACATGTGCACGAAGACGCTCTCCCAGTAACGCATCTTTTCTGGCATCTCCAAAAGCATGCAATTTAATTGCCGGGTATCCTAAAGCAAGAGCCTGGTCAGCAATGTCGAGAAATTCCTCAATACTGGAATAAGTTACCGTTGAGGCGTAGGCGGGCAGAGACTCTCTAAAACCTCCTAGTAATTTATAGATTGGAAGTCCAGCTTGCTTGCCAGCAATATCCCACAGCGCCACATCAACAACGTGAGCTAAATTTGGGGCAAAACGCTCGATTCGATCAAGTTCCCAAACTCGTTCCCAAAGATACTCACGCTGCAACGGATCTTGACCGATTAGCTCGTCACGGAATCTTCTGTCTACATAGTCTTTAAGAATTACTCCTCTACTTACCGAGGCAAAACCAGTGATACCAACATCAGTTTGAATTACTAACCAAGCTCCAAGGACTGGCCCATCTGAACCAGGCACGCCCTTTCGCCAGACAAAAGCCGGTGAAAATCCTTCTCTTTGCTCAAAAACCACCTCAACGCTTGTGATCTTCAATGGTCTGCTCCAATAACTGTGTTTATACCAAACTGATAACAACCAGTCTTTACGCCTGAAAGACTGGTTGAAATAGAAAGTCTGACACTTTGGATACTATACGAAATAGTATTCCTGCGTCTAGTATCCAGTTACGGGGTACGACGGCTAAAACCCGCTACCCAGACTAGTGAAGGGGAATATCTTGAAGAAAAATCATAAACTTTTGGCAGTTTTCGTTGCCACTGCGATGGTGGGTACAACCATGGTCGCAATGCCAGCAACGGCAGCCAAGCCAAAGATAACAATCTGGGTAGATGCACCACGTCTTCCTGGCGCAAAATTGTATGCAAAAATAATGAAGAAGCAAGTAGATGTAAAAGTTGAGCTCCATGCTCAAGGTGACTTAGTTCAGAAAGTTGCGCTATTTAATCGCGTCAAGAAGGGTTGGCCAGATGTCGTATTTGGTCCACCAAATGATGTTTCCGTCCTTGCTGATGCTGGAAACGTTCGTGTCCTTGATGACCTCGCTCCAAAATCGGTATGGGACGACCTCAAAGAAGGTAATGCTTGGTGCCGCGGCGCAGACGGGAAAACCTATTGCGTGAAGAATGACCTCGCACAGACAGTCCTTTGGGTAAACACAAAACTGATGAAGGATTTCGGTTACACGGTTCCAAAGACCATGGATGACTTTGCAAAGATCGGAGCAGACCTTGCTAAGAATCACCCAGGCTACTCATTGGGAGCTCTTGGTTCACAAGGAATGTACTCAAGCTATCTGTGGCCATCACAATGTCCGGTAAATCAGGCAACTTCTGGATCAAGCGTTCGAATTGCTCCGAAGGATTCAAAATGCACTCGTGCAACTTCACTTGTGCAACCCATGATTAATTCTGGGGTACTTTCTACTTCAGCTCCGTGGGATGCTGACTTCATCGAGACATATGGAAAGGCAAATAAAGTTGTTATGACAATCGGACCTTCTTGGTTTGGTGAGTTCGTAATTCGCCCCGCATCTTCTTGGGCTGTGCCTGCTGGACAAATTACTGCTGCTCCTATGCCAACATGGGCTGGAGAAACAGTGAATTATTCTGGTGAATGGGGCGGCGGTATCTATACCGTTTCACCACACTCCAAGTTCCCTAAGGAAGCACTCGCTTTTGCAATCTTCATGGTAAGTGATAAGCGAAATGTCGTTGATGTTGCAAACCCAGATGGTTCAAAGGGTGCTCCAACCTTCCCTGCTTCGAAGAAGGGTAATGCCCTTTGGAAAGCAAAGATCTCCTCTGATAAGTACTACGCATCAGATCCTTATCCTGCGATGCTAGAACAGTCAAAGAAGATCTTTACTGGGGAAAAGCCAGTCAGCTATGACACCAACGGAGCTCAAGAAGGCACTTTCTTTAATGAGTTGAAGAAAACCAAGAATGCGCAAGCAGCTCTTGAAGCCTTCGCAACCTACGCTGGTAATTTGGCAAAGAATCTAGGTTACACAGTAAAGACAACCTAATACTTCCAGCAAAGTTTGCTGGGACAGGGCAGTTGAGTAAGCCCGCCTCACGGCGGGCTTACTCCCTGCATATGCATCATCTTATGTATCACTTCATTACGTGCAGATATTCTTAGTTATAAAAAGAGGCTAGGCAAAATTATGAAGAGAGCAACTCTAGGCAGCAATCGTGCAATGTGGTTGATGCTCACTCCGTATCTAGTCTTGCTCCTAACTTTTGGAATTATTCCTGTTGTAATGGCGGTCTTCGAGGTTCCTCACGAGTCTAGGACCAATCCAGATGGAGGTTGGGACGCCTTCAAGATTGTGCTTTCTGACTTTCGCCTATTACCGGCAGTAATTAACGTACTCGGGTTTATCGCGATTTATGTACCCATCACTATCATGTTCGTAATCTTGATGTCTCTTATGCTTGACCTGAATCCAAGTAATTGGAAGAAGTATTTACGAATGTCATATATCGTCCCAGCCGCCATCTCCGGACCAGTTGCGGTTCTAGTCTGGTATATCATTTTTTCTCCCACGATGAGTCCCCTAAAAGATGTACTTTCTAAGTTTGGAATTACTAAATCAGAAGACGTTTGGCAAACGAAGAATCTAGTTTTTCTCTTTGCAATCATGGCATTTTTCAACATTGCTGGAAACTGGATTTTGATTCAATATGGATCACTACAAACTATCTCATATGAGATTATTGAGGCGGCAAGAGTTGATGGATGTACTCCTTTTCAACTAGCCCGCAGGATAAAGCTACCGATGATCAAAAAGTACATTGTTTATATGGGCGTTCTAATTGGCGCAGGTGGTTTGCAGTTATTCGTCGAACCACAACTACTCAATACCGGCGTATATGTAGGAATTGCCGAGTCGTGGTCGCTAGATCAACTTGCATTCGAGTTAGCTTTCACTAACGGTGATTTCGGTGGTGCAGCTGCGCTCTCGCTTATATTGTTAATACCTACTCTTGCCGGAGCTTTACTAGTGATTTTCAAAACCGATATGTTTGAGGAAGCCGAAGTAAGTCGTAAGAAGGGGCAGGAATAATGGGGAATCTCCTAACTCGAAACTCCAAACGAGCAAAGCTTCGTCAAGAATCTCGTGTTGCTGGATTCTTAGTGAATGCTTGGCTGCTATTTTTTGCAGTCTTCTCTATAGTTCCGATGTTGTGGATGCTTCTAGCTCCAACAAAAGAAGATGCAGAGATAACTAATCGTCATCCTTTAGCTTTTGGTAGTTTTGCTGGCTATAAAAGAGCCTGGGATAACCTGCTATTTTTCGACGATGGAGTAATGAAGCAGTGGGTTTGGAATTCAATCTGGTATACGGCATGTATCGTTATAATTGCTACGCTAACAGCATCTCTAGCTGGTTTTGTTATCAGCGCATCAAGACTGCCGTTTAAGAGAGCTTTCCTTGTTTCAACTTTAGTGACAATGCTGGTTCCACCGATGGCGCTAGTAGTCCCAATTTTTATCCTGATGGACAAGATAGGCCTTATGGATAATCCCTGGGGCGTAATCTTGGTGGCCTCCTTATATCCTTTTGGAGCCTTTCTCTCTTACATCTACTACACAAGCACTATTCCAAAAGAGTTATATGAAGCAGCAAAGATCGATGGTTGCTCAGACTTTAAGCTCTACACCAAAATTGCAATTCCCTTATCGGGCCCCCTAATTTCTATTTTGGCTTTTTTCGCATTTATCGGAAACTGGGCAAATTACTTCTTGCCCTACATTCTCCTTCCATCAAGTGAGAATTACACGCTACCAATTGGAATGGGTTTCTTGTTCTACTCAACCCCTGCGATAAATCCAGCTGTTGGGGCGACCTCGGTGCCAGTCTATAAACCAGAGATAGCCCTAACTGGTGTCTTTGTAGCTTTACCGATTCTGATTGTTTTCTTACTCTCCCAGAAACGCCTTGTCCGAGGAATGCTCGCTGGGTCAATTAAAGAGTAATCAGACTCTGGTGTCTCAAATTGTTTACCCGTTTAGTGCGGGCAATCGAACTATGTCTGACCTTCTTGGAGGCAAAGGTGCAAACCTTGCCGAAATGGTGGGACTTGGAATCCCCGTTCCCGATGGCTTCACTATCACTACCGATGCCTGTCGCAGTTTCTTGAATTCAGGCGAACTCAGCGCTGCACTGTTAGAGCAGGTGGACTTAGCAATCATCGATCTTCAGAGCAAGACCGGCAAGTCCTTTGGGTCAAGGGAGAATCCTTTACTGGTTTCAGTTCGCTCGGGTGCAAAATATTCGATGCCTGGGATGATGGAGACAGTCTTGAATGTAGGTATCTCTGAAGAAGTAGCGACAACCCTTGAATTAATCACTGGTGATTCGAGATTTGCCTGGGACTCTTATCGAAGATTTGTCGAAATGTTTGGCAAGATAGTTTGCGATGTGCCAGGAGAGGAATTCTCTAAGGCTACCTATCACCATCTTTTGAGGGAGTCTGTGAGTTCTATATCTGAACTTTCTGGACAAGTGTTACGAAAATTGGGATCTGATTTTGTTTCTGTAGTTGAGAATCACACAAAAAAGCCATTCCCGTGGCAGCCTAAAGAGCAACTGCGCTTGACTATCGAGGCAGTATTCCAGTCATGGAACTCTGATAGGGCGCAACTTTATCGCCGGCGCGAGCGGATAAGTTCAGAATTAGGAACTGCGGTAAATGTTCAAGCAATGGTTTTTGGAAATATTGGCAACACTTCAGGTACTGGTGTTTGTTTCACCAGAGATCCTGGAACTGGTAGGAGGGGGGCTTATGGTGACTATCTGCCGCAAGCTCAAGGTGAAGATGTAGTTTCTGGTATTCGAAATACCTTGCCACTGTCACACCTGGATGAGGTCAATCCTGATGCCTACCAAGAGTTGTTGAGGGTAATAAAGCTTTTAGAGAATCACTACAAGGATATGTGTGACATCGAGTTTACCGTTGAAATGGGAAAACTTTGGATTCTGCAAACCAGAATTGGAAAGAGGACGGCTGAGGCTGCATTCAAGGTCGCTACACAATTAGTCGATGAAGGTGTTATAAGTATTGAGCAGGCTCTGAGCCGCGTCAGCGGTGAGCAACTTGTTCAACTAATGTTTCCGCAGTTTGACCTATCTTCTAACCCAACGGAATTAACCCGTGGGATAGCGGCATCACCTGGAGCCGCCGTTGGAATGGTTGTATTTGACCCACGAGAGGCAGCAGATCAAGCCTTATCTGGCAAGAAGGTAATTTTAGTACGCCAGGAGACAAATCCAGATGACTTGGTTGGAATGGTTGCAGCCCAAGGAATTCTTACTTCAAGAGGAGGCAAAACTTCACATGCCGCCGTTGTTGCACGAGGAATGGGACGACCTGCAGTTTGCGGGACAGAGGGAATTGAAATTGATTTCGATAAAAAACTTTTTATCTGTGGCAAAGTCATCGTGAATCAAGGCGACGTGATTTCGGTTGATGGTGCAACTGGCGCTGTGTACCTTGGAGCAGTTGCTGTAATGCCAAGTCATGTGACTAGATATGTTCAAGGATTACTTGATGCAGATTCAAATGAGGCATCATCTTTAATCAAGAGCGTGCATCGCATCATCACTCACGCCGATAAGGTGCGAAGATTGAAAGTGAGGGCGAACGCTGACACGCCAGAAGATGCTCGGATTGCCCGCCAAATGGGAGCAGAGGGAATAGGACTAACCAGGACTGAGCATATGTTTCTTGGAGATAGACGGGCATTAGTTGAAAAGCTTGTTTTGGCTAGTAGTAAAGAAGAACGGAACGAAGTTATTGAGGAGATGGAGAAATTACAATACGCCGATTTTGTGGGTATTTTTCGGGCAATGAGTGGTTTGCCAGTAACAATTCGCCTTCTTGATCCTCCACTTCATGAATTTTTGACTAGTCAATCGAGCCTTGCAGTGGATATAGCGCTCACACAAGAGCGTGGTGAAATTGTGGATGAGCGAAAGTTGGCTCTAAGTAAGGCAGTCAATCGATTACATGAATCAAATCCAATGATGGGTCTTAGGGGGGTTCGTTTAGGTGTTCTAATCCCAGAACTTTTTGCTATGCAGGCACGCTCGCTCACTAAAGCTGCTATGGCTGTTCGCAAAGAAGGATTTGATCCAAAACCAGAGGTCATGATTCCTCTTGTAGCCACGCAGCGTGAACTTCTTTTTTTCAGATCTTTTCTGGAAGCAGAAATTGATAGAGTCCTGGAAAGTGCGGGAGAAGAGATGCATATCAGCATTGGAAGTATGATTGAAACACCTCGTGCCGCATTAACGGCAGCAAAGCTTGTGGACCATTCAGATTTCTTCTCATTTGGCACTAATGACCTAACGCAATTAACTTGGGCCTTTAGTCGTGATGATTCGGAGTCATCATTTCTACCACGTTATCTTGATTTGGAGCTTTTACCTTTTAGTCCTTTTGAATCGTTGGATGAGGATGGGGTTGGTCTATTGGTACGGATGGCTTGTGATGCTGTGAGATTTGTTAACCCAAACGTCAAGCTTGGAATTTGTGGTGAACATGGCGGAGACCCACAAAGCATCGATTTCTTCCATAATGTGGGGCTTGACTATGTATCTTGCTCCCCCTTTCGCGTTCCAGTTGCTCGTCTTGAAGCAGGGAGAGCCTCAGTTACTTCGTCTCATACCATAGAGAGCAATTCGTGAAACACAATCAAAAGGTAGAATTGCGGACCGGGATTAAAATTTCTCGCCTGTCGCTCGGCACTGCAGCATTTGGTGGACTCTATAAATCAGTCGCTGAAGAAGATTGCACAGCTACAATAGATGCAGCACTAGATAGTGGTATTAACTTTATCGATACAGCCCCTCACTATGGAAAGGGAGTGGCGGAACGTCGCATTGGGCAAGCACTATTAGGTAGAGCTCGTTCATCTTTTGTTGTATCTACCAAGATTGGTAGATTATTAGTTCCCAGCAGCGATGATATTGATGAATTTTTTATGGACGCTGACAACACTGTAGAGCGTAAACTCGACTTTAGTTCATCTGGAGTAAGAAAATCCTTAGAGCAGTCGTTAGAAAAACTTGGCTTGGATAGCGTTGAGATTCTTTTCATCCATGATCCAGATGATCATGCGGATGAAGCGATAATGCAGGCCTATCCTGAACTAGACCGAATGCGTTCTGAGGGAATTATTAAGGCTATTGGAGTTGGGATGAACCAATGTGAAACACCGACTAGAGTCATTAAGGAGACCGACATAGATATGGTTCTAATTGCAGGTCGTTATTCACTTCTTGACCAAAGGGCCGAAGAAGAGCTATTGCCTGCTGCCTTAAGTCGTAACGTTGATGTCATCGCGGCAGGAGTATTCAATTCTGGAATTCTGGCCAACCCAGTCGAGGGAGCAACATATGATTACGTGCCAGCTAGCAAGCAAATACTCAGCAAAGCCATACGCATTAAGGAGGTTCTAACTCATCATAAAGTTTCATTAACAAGCGCCGCGCTTCAATTTCCATTACGCCATCCTGCAGTCAAATCTGTGTTAGTTGGGTGTCGTAGCGCAGCGGAGGTGAAGAGAAACTGTGAAGACTTCGACAAGGTGATTGATGCCCAGGTTTGGCAAGACCTTGTGAGAATCTTGTGAACATCCTATAGTATTTACATGACGCTAGATAGCCAAACACTTGTATTCTTAGAGAGAGCGAAAGCAGCTGGACTTCCTGATATTAGTGAGCAAGGCGCAAAGGTGGCACGAGGTTATTCGCACCTCGAGCCAGACTTAAGTGGAGCTATTGACAAGAGTGTAGAAATTTCATTTGAGTTCTTCACCAGTTCAACTGCAGACTTGGTAGTAGCTATATACAAGCCAAGTAAAGGTAGTGAGTTACTCCCAGGATTAGTTTACTTCCATGGTGGTGGGTGGGTAATAAATCACATTAATAAATATCATGCACAACTCACTTCGTTAGCTAAAAAGACTAATTCAGTAATTGTCTCAGTCAATTATCAAAAAGCCCCAGAACATAAATTTCCCATAGCATTTAACGATTGCTATGAAGGGTTGGAGTGGACCGTTGCGAATGCAGAGCGTCTAGGTATCGATTTAAAACGACTTGGCGTCGGAGGGGATAGCGCAGGAGGAAATTTAGCTTCGGCAGTTGCTCTAGCTTGTCGTGATCGTGGAAAAATCAAGCTCACCTATCAACTGCTGATTTATCCCGCCAATGGGCCAGAGTATGTCGACTCACCAGATGTGCCAAATGGGGATGGATTTGGGTTGACTCAAAGAGGAATGAAGTGGCTCTGGGAAATGTACCTGAGTGGACCTTCGGATCGAAAGAACCCTTACGCAGTTCCTCACGCTGCCTCTTCCTTTAAAGACTTACCGCCAACAATTTTAATCACAGCAGAATATGATGTTTTGCGCGAGGATGGAATTAGTTATTATCGAAAACTAAAGGAGGCAGGTAATCAGATAGTTTATCGAGATTGGCCTGGCATGATTCACGGATTTTTCAATTACGGGAAGTACATTGATGAGGGCATTGCTGTAAGGGATTGGCTCGCAAAACAGATAATTGAAATTGTGGGTAAGTAGTGTCTATCACTCAACTAAAGGGCATGACTTGGGATCATGTCAGGGGACGCGATTGTCTTGTACAGTCCAATGACTTTCTCAAGGCGAGTTATGGAATATCAGTTAACTGGGATGCCCGATCATTATTAGCCTTTGGTGATCAACACATCACAGAGTTTTTTGAGGATTATGACTTAATGATAATTGATCATCCACATGTGCCAGATGCAGTTGAAGCTAAAGCTGTGATTGCTTTTGAAGAATTGATCACGCCTTCTGATTTATCACTCTTGTCATCTACTAGTGTTGGCCAATCACATAACTCCTATCGCTATAAAGGAAAGCACTGGGCTCTGGCAATCGATACTGCAGCCCAGGTAAGTGCATTTCGGCCCGATAAAGCAGATTGTTCGCCAGTATTTTGGAGTGATGTTTTTGCCTTAGCTAGAAAGAAAGAGCTGTTGTGGGCTCATAAGCCAGTAGATGCGTTTAGCACATTTGCCACAGTAATGGCGCAGCGAAACTCTCCACTGCAAGCAAGTTCAGAATTCATAAACAAGGAAGTGGCTCTAGAGGTTTTAGAATTCATGGTAGAGCTAGCTTCGTTGGTGCCAGACTTTTGCGCAAGAAGTAATCCGATTGATATTGCAGAAGCCTTAAGTGGTAGTGAAGATTTCATCTACGGGGTTTGCATGTATGGTTATAGTAATTACTCTAGGCCAGGTTTTAGAAAAAATCTTTTGACCTATGACGATCTTCCCTCTTTTGACGGTTTGGCAAGAGGATCTCAATTAGGTGGTGCTGGTATTGCCGTTTCTTCACAGAGCAAAAATGTGAAAGTGGCTGCAAGAGCAGCTATGGCTCTCTCGCTACCTGAGATCCAAGCGACTACCTATGGTTTACACGGAGGGCAACCAGGTAACTTAGTGGCCTGGAAAGACAATAAATTAAACGAAGCTAGTAATAATTTCTTCCGAAATACTCTGCGCACGCTGGAAAGAGCTTGGGTTAGACCTAGAGTTTTGGGCTGGCCGGACGTGCAGTTCCAGAGTTCCCAAATAATCCATAGATGCTTAGTGAACAAGAAAGTCAGTAAGTCAGATGTAGAGCTGATCTTTTCTACTTATCAGAAGTTTGCAAGGGAGTAAGTAATGCGGCAGCTATTTGATCAATACCTTCTAGATTCCTCGCGCCTCTCAACTGGCAGGACTATTACCGAGGCTGACATAGTCTTACATGCCGGCCAGACTGGAGATTTCTACCCTCACCATATGGATGCTGAGTGGTGTAAAACTCAAGAGTTTGGAGAGCGAGTAGCCCATGGAACTTTAGTGCTCTCAGTTGCGGTAGGGATGTTGGCAGGTGAGATAAATGAGGCAGCCTTTAGTTATGGTTATGACCGAGTCAGGTTTATTGCGCCAGTTTTCATTGGAGACACGATTACTTCAAAAGCTGTGATTGTAGGGAAGAAGGATCATGCCAAAAAGCCCGAAGAATACGGAATGGTCGAGGAGCTCGTAACAGTAACTAATCAAAAGGGCGAGACCGTTATAGCTTTTGTGCACTTATATATGGTTAGGAAAAAGTAATGACTTGGGCTTTAGACTCTCGAGTTCGTAGCGCAATGGTTTCGGACTCGCTAGATTTTCTAGGAGTTCGAAACAATGCTATGGATGTAGAGATTCGCGCTATCCGTCCCAACATGAGGGCTGTGGGGATAGCTGCCACAATTGAATTTCGACCAGATGCCAACTTTGATCAGAGAGATCCATATGGCGATGGCATAAGTTTTCTAGATACCTTGGCAGCTGGCGAGATTGCAGTAGTTTCAACGGGAGGGCAATGTCTTTCAGCATTCTGGGGCGAGCTCTTTTCTGCCGCGGCTAAAGGCCGAAAAGCCACAGGAGTAGTTGTTGATGGGCCACTTCGCGATACAGAACAAGTTGTTGCTCTAGATTTCCCTGCCTTTGGAAAGGGCGCTCGCCCTTACGACTACAAAGGGAGAATGCGCATCACTAATAGTCGAACCCCAATTACTTGTGGTGGAGTTGTGGTTAATCCAGGCGATGGCGTAATTGCAGATGCTGATGGGATTGTTGTGGTTCCAGTTGCATATCTTGAGAGAGTTAGCGAACTTGCCAACGCCAGAGCTACTGCTGAAAGAACAGTTCTAAAGGACTTGCTTTCAGGTAAGAGTGTAAGAGAGGTATGGAACGCCTATGGCGTTCTCTAAAGAAAGGAAGAATATGAAGCGAGAAATTATCGATACCCATCAGCATTTATGGGTCATGAGCCAGCGAGCATATAGCTGGATAGAGCCAGCTTATGGTCCCCTCTATGACGACTTCACCCCAGAGAGATTAGCGCCAGAGATACCAGCATCAGGTGTTACCAGCTCCATTCTGGTTCAAGCAGCTGATACGTACGACGACACTTTCTACATGCTTGATGTAGCAGAACATTCTGATTTTGTTCAGGGTGTAGTTGGCTGGGTGCCTTTTGAAAGACCAGAAGAATCGCGCACTGCATTAGCTACGTTTTCGAAGAATAAATACTTTAAAGGAGTTCGAAACCTAACTCATGATTATACCAATCCCAAGTACGAGTCAGATGATGCTTGGATCACCAGACCTAAAGTTTTAGAAACCTTAAAGTATGTAGAAGCCGCAGGCTTAACATTAGATTATGTTTCAATTAAACCTGAGCACACTAAGAACATTGTCACAATTGCTAAGAGATTTCCCAATTTGAAGATTGTAGTAGACCATTTTGCTAAGCCTCCAATTGCAAGCAAAACTATGGAACCCTGGGCCTCCTCGATGGCAGAGATCGCGGCTTTCCCAAACGTCTACGCCAAGTTATCAGGATTAAACACCGCATCTGACCTAGCAAATTGGACTGTGGCGGATTGGCAACCTTATGTCGATTTCATAGTAAAAACTTATGGTGCAAACCGCATAATGATGGGTGGAGACTGGCCTGTTATCGTTCTTGGAAATACCTATGTCGAGGTATGGAAAGCTCAGATTGAAGTCATTTCTGGCTACAGTCAACCAGATCAGGAATGGATGTTAAGCAAGTGCGCTAAAGCCTTTTATAGATTGTAGATACCGGAATAGAAAGGGAAGAGTTATGAAACGTTATGCCTCGGTCATCGGAATGCCAAGGGAGAATCAAGGTGAATATGAGCGCCTTCATAGCGCTGTCTGGCCTGAAGTCCTGGCCAAGATAACCGAAGTCAACATTCGTAATTATTCTATTTATCGTTATGGAGAGCTTTTGTTTTCCTACTTCGAATACGTAGGCGATGACTTCGATGGCGATATGGCCAAAATGTCAGCAGATCCTAAGACCCAAGAGTGGTGGAGTGTCTGCATGCCACTACAACGCCCTGTTGATGATCGCGCTGAAGGGGAATGGTGGGCCACAATTCCCGAGGTATTTCATGCCGATTAAATCTTTAGAGAAATCTGAACTTCCGTTGAATGGGACTTTAGTTCTAGATTTTTCACAATTTCTTGCTGGCCCAGTATCTGCTATGCGGCTCGCTGATTTAGGAGCTCGCGTAATAAAGATTGAAAGACCTGGCGTGGGAGATATAGGTCGCACTCTGGCTTTTGCTGGACTAGAAAAGGATGGGGACACACTCTCATTTCATATTATGAATCGAAATAAAGAGAGCTATGCGGCTGACTTAAAGAATTCAGAGGGCCTAAGGCAAGTTTGGGAGTTAGTTAAGAAGGCAGATGTAATCATTCAAAACTTCAGACCAGGCGTAATAGAAAGACTTGGTTTGGGGTATGAAGATGTTAAGAGAGTAAATCCAAGAGTTATCTATGCCAGTGCTACTGGCTATGGAGCAGAAGGCCCATTTAAAGATCGTCCTGGACAAGATCTTCTGGCCCAATCAATATCAGGACTTCCTTGGCTAAATGGCCGCGCCGGTGATCCACCAATTCCGGTTGGCTTGGCAGTTGCAGACATTTTTACCTCAACTCATCTGGCCTCAGGTGTAATAGCACTTCTTCTCCGCAGAGAAAGGACTGGTCAGGGCGGATGCGTGGAATCTAGCTTGCTCGAATCAATGCTTGATCTGCAATTTGAGTTAATCTCTGCGAATTTATTTGACCCAAGTGTTGTAGTAAACCGAGGAGCAGGAAATTCAGCACATGCCTTTCTTCCCGCACCTTATGGACTTTACGAAACGAGCGATGGCTATTTGGCGATTGCAATGACACCAATTCCAGAATTAGGCAAACTTTTGGGAGTAGACCTTAACCAATATAAAGATCCTAAGTCATGGTGGAGTGATCAAGAGATAATTATGAAAACATTAAGCGCAGCCCTAGTCACCAATACCACTGAGTATTGGCTTAACATCCTAGATGGAGCAGACATTTGGTGTGCTCCAGTTTTAACCCTTCCAGAACTCACTTCTCACGAAGGATTCAAAGCTATTGATATGGTTCAAGAAACAACAAGAAAGGGCAGGGACGGTCTTGAAGTTAAGATACCAACAACACGATCACCACTTCGGATAGATGGGAAAACCATCAAAAACTCTAGTGGTGCACCACATGTTGGACAAGACACAGAAAAGATCAGAAGAGAATTCGGAATATAGGTATAGAGGGCGGAACTTATGAAAAATCCTAATCCAGACAGAGATAAACGCTACGAGGTTCCAGTTTGGAATCAGGATGTAAAACTCTATGAGGATTATCAGGTTGGTGAGGTAGATCGCTCTCTGAGGCGAACAATCTCAGAGGGGGAGGTAATGCTCTTTAATTCTATTGTCTTAGATATGCATCCATACGTGGGGGATGATATTTGGGCAAGAGAACAGGGTCTATTTAAAAAACGTTTAGTGCCAGGGGCTATGGTCTTTAGTTACGGCCTTGGACTCTTTGCACACAATAATATAAATACTTTCAGTTACGGATATGACAAGCTACGATTTATCAAGCCAACATTTATTGGAGATACGATTTATGGAATGCGTACTCTTCTAGAAAAAACCCCCAAGTATGAAAACATGGGTTTATTTAGAGTCAGCTATGAGATATTTCGTGCAGATAATGAAGAGTTAGTGCTCTACACCGAACATTTACAGACTGTTCTCTATAGAACTTCCCAGAGTGAGATCTTGAAACTAGAGGGAAAGGAGAGAGCGTGATCGATCAATTTAGAGAAGTTGCTGAAGCTGTAAAACTCGAGGTAAAGCCCCAAAACCGCAGGAAGATTGGGATTTGTGGAGCGGGAGGAATTGTTGATGGAGCGCACTTACCGGCCTATAAGAAGGCTGGCCTTGAGGTAACTGCAATCTTTGATACAGACTTTGCAAAAGCCACGGAGGTAGCAAAACGCCATCATATTCATAAAGTGTGTAGATCACTTGAGGAGCTCATAGCAGATAACAGTGTGGAGATAGTAGATATTGCTGTTCCAGCGGCTGCACAGCCAGAGATTTTCAAAAGAGTTGCTGAGGCGAAGAAACATATTTTAGCTCAGAAACCTTTTGCTACAACCGTTGCAGCAGGTCAAGAAATGGTAAAGCAAGCTGCTAGTGCAGGAATTGTTGCTGGCGTTAATCAGCAACTTCGTTTTCAGGAGGGAGTTGCTGCTGCGCATAAAATGGTCGAGTTAGGCTGGGTTGGTTCTGTAAGTAATTTCTCAATTACCGTGAATCTACTTACTCCTTGGGAGTTATGGCCATGGGCTAAAGATCTTCCTAAATTAGAAGTTATGCTTCACTCAATTCACTATCATGACTTGATCCGTTGGTTCTTGGGTGATCCAAAAACTGTCTTTTGCGCTGCAGGAAGAACTTCAGGTCAATTCCCAATTGGTGAAACTCGCACCATTTCAACTGCGCTATACAACAGTGGCGTCACTTCGATTGTGCATGCTAATCATGTTAACCGAGGAGGAGATAATTATGCAGAGTATCGAATCGATGGTGATCGGGGCTCAATCCGAGGAACACTTGGGCTGCTCTATGACTATCCAAATGGTCGAGTAGACACTCTCGAAGTTAACTCACAGTCGCTTCCAACCGATGGTTGGATGCCCTATCCAGTCACAACGCGTTGGTTTCCTGATGCGTTCATCGGCACTATGGGATCTGTGATGGACGCTATTGCCACAGGCTCAGCTCTTAGAGCCTCTGCCGAAGACAACATCGGAACATTAAAGATGGTCGAGGCCCTATATAAATCAATGGATTCTGGATCATCAGTTGAGCTCTAATCCTCTCTTCGACTTAACTGGAAAAGTTGCGGTAGTGACTGGGGGCAATGGCGGCATTGGACTTGGCTGCGCTAAAGGGTTGGCAGCAGCTGGGGCGAGCATTGCCATTTGGGCACGAAATGAGGAGAAGAATCAAAGTGCAGTAGCGCAATTAGAAGCTCTTGGTGCAAAAGCCCACTCTTACATAGTTGATGTGACCAACAAGTTAGATATAGAGACTGCAATTGAGGAGTGCCTTTATGACTTTGGGGGAATAGACATTCTTATCGCAAATGCTGGTCTAAACATTCGTATGCAACCGGAGGAATTTCCAGAAGAAGTAATAAATGAAATCATAGATGTAAACCTCAAAGGAGCCATGTTCTGTGCGCAGATGATTTATCCAGAACTTAAAAAACGCGGCGGAGGAAAAGTTATTCTTATTGGGTCACTCAGTAGTATCCAAGGTGTTGGTTTTGCTTCTATCTACTCAGCAACAAAGGGAGGAGTAGTTCAACTTGGGAAGAGTTTAGCTGCGGCTTGGGGCCAGGATAATATTCAAGTTAACACGATTTTGCCAGGATGGATAGTTACAGAAATGACAACAGTAACCAGAGCTATCCCAGGGCTTAAAGAGCACGTACTCTCTCGAACTCCAGCAGCGCGTTGGGGGAAACCCGATGACTTTGCTGGCATTGCAACCTTCTTTGCCTCAAGTGCCTCTGACTTCGTCACTGGAACTGAAATTCAAATTGATGGGGGTTTCACCAGCACTCTTGCTTTATTTGAACTACCCAAAGAGTAGTTCACTTTTTGTAATCAACAACGCTAGAGACAATCTCACCAATACCCTCAATTCCAGTCCTAACCACTTGGCCGGCACGGAGATAAACGGGCGGCTTAAACCCTAAACCAACGCCAAAAGGAGTACCTGTATTAATAATGTCACCAGGATAAAGCTCCATAAACTGGCTCACATACCAAACTATGTGGTCAATCCCAAAGAGAAGATCATTTGTATTTGAGTCTTGCTTCATAACTCCATCAACCGAGCACCAGAGTCTCAAATTATCGGCATTAATTGAATCTGTAGTAACGATCCATGGCCCCAATGGATTGAAGGTGGGGAATGATTTACCTTTAACCCATTGTCCAGATCTTTCAATCTGCCAATGACGCTCAGAAACGTCTTGCGAAATGGTAAATCCCAAGATGTATGAGGCAGATTCTTTTGGAGAATCTAGGTAAAGTGCCCGCTTACCGATCACGATTGCTAGTTCAACTTCATAGTCGGTGGCTTCACTCTTTGGTGGAATCACAATTTCATCATTTGGGCCCACCACGCTATCTGGTGCTTTCATAAAGATCACGGGTTCGCTCGGGGTTTGAGCATTAGTCTCCTTAATATGGCCAAGATAGTTGAGACCAACACAAATTACCTTTGTTGGAGATTTGATTGGGGGACCGATACGAACGCCTTCTACTTCGATTCTCGGTAGTTTTGACAGATCTGCAGCTGAAACCTTTGCTACGGCCTGACTTTCTAATGCCGAACGAGACCAATCAGAGATTACCGAGTCGACCAAGACAAAGTCATTGCCAATGACTACTGCCGGCCTTTCTTCCCCTTTCTTGCCTATTCGTGCAATTCTCACTTATTTCGTTCCTCTTCTGCTAAACGATTGAGCCCTGCTGAGGTTTGTAAAATCCTTACATGCTTTGGTCCTAATTCTTTTAGTGAAGTGACGCCAAGCAACTTCATCGTTCGCACCATCTCCGTTTGCATGATTGCGAGAGCTCGCTCTACGCCCTCTTGACCCCCAGCCATAAGTCCATATAAATAAGCTCGCCCTACATATGCAAAATCAGCCCCAAGTGCAAGCGCCGCTAGAACATCCGCGCCATGCATAATTCCCGTATCAATATGAATTTCCAAATCTGCCTTGAGCTCTCGCTTTACTTCAGGTAACAGGTGTAGTGGCACAGGGGCCCTATCTAATTGTCGGCCACCATGATTTGAAAGGATGATCGCATCTGCACCGTATTTAGCCGCGATCTTGGCATCCTCTAGAGTTTGAATTCCCTTTATCGATAGCTTGCCACTCCATTGTGCCCGAATCCACTTAAGGTCATCAAAAGTCATTGTGGGGTCGAACATAAAATCTAAAAGCTCGGCAACAGTGCCTTTCCAATTAGACATCGAGGCAAATTGAATAGCGGGGGTTGTTAAAAAATTCACCCACCACTCAGGTCTTGGCGCTGCATCAAGAAGAGTTTTGATTGTCAATCTAGGAGGGACCGTTAGCCCATTTCGAGTGTCACGAAGGCGTGCACCGGCAGCAGGGACATCTACAGTAAGCATCAAATGTTTAACACCACAATCTTGTGCACGTCGAACTAGTTCCATGCTGGCTTGGCGATCTTTCCACATATATAACTGAAACCAGTTAACTCCACTTGGTGCACTTGCCACTACATCTTCAATAGTGGTAGTTCCAAGAGTAGAAAGAGTAAAAGGAATGCCAAATTTTTCAGCAGCTCTAGCACCAGCAATTTCACCCTCGCTATGCATCATGCGAGCAAAGCCCGTCGGTGAGATTCCAAAAGGCATGGCAAATTTCTCACCTAATATCTCACACGAGGTATCTACGTTTTCTACATTTTGCAAAATGTTGGGTCGAAATTCCAGGTCAAGGTAGGAGCGACGTGCCCGGGTTAAAGTTACTTCGGATTCAGCGCTTCCATCAGTGTAATCAAAGGGCCCCTTAGGGGTACGCCTTTTTGCAATCTCTCTTAGGTCCCAAATTGTTAAGGCCTTGGAAAGACGTTTCTTGCGTGAAGGAAGAGAGGGAAGATTAAAACGTAGTAGTGGAGCAAGTTCACGAAACTTTGGAAATTGTCGTTTGAAGTTCTTCATCTCGGCCCACTCTCGCCCTTAGTCGATATTTGATAATCATATACGATTACTTGGTCAGTTCGAAGAGCACGATTTAGGGCAAATTCCCCACACCGACTCTCCATGAGGATTTTTAGCTCTTAATCTTTCCAGTTATACCAAGTCTTTTCACCATCATATTCATACTCACACTTAATAATTTTCAGGCATAAAGCATCAAGGCTTTTAGCGCCATTAAATTGCTCCCGCTCATCACTTGAGCCCCAAGTGATTACGCCGACGACTTTGCCCTCATTATCAATGAGCGCCCCACCACTATTTCCTTCAGAGATATTGTTAGTGAATAAGACCTCGTCATAGGTGGTGTTAATGATATTTCCAAAAGAGACCGAGCCCTCATATCCTGCTGCGCTTCCAAGGCTCATCACCCAATACCCTGAATACATGAAGTTTTCTGAAAGCTCTAGCGGCTCCAGCTTCATATCAACTTCTAAAAGAGCTAAATCGTGCTTCTTGTCATAAGTTAAAAGTTTTGCATCTCTCTTCTTACCAAATAACTTAGCAACGCTTAACTTAGACCCCGGCTTGATGCAATCTTCAATGACGTGATGATTGGTAACAAGAAGAGTCTTTTCTGACTCAATTTGCAATACCTCTTTATCAATTGCCCAAGCCGTTCCAAGAGATCCACGATTATCGCTTTGATCACAGAAGACGGTAAGGGTTGCATCTTGAACAGTATCTACTGTTGTTGAAATATCTCTAGCTGGAACATAACCATCATATTTAGGTGAGAAATCAAAGAAATGATTGGAAGGAGCCCAAGTTAGTAAAAGTG